>RCNC010001686.1_pt1 | contig 14933 bp, 16 predicted proteins | sample 2041301 | NCBI WGS metagenome assembly RCNC01 (sample SAMN09708231, study PRJNA481090) | Marine sediment metagenome, whole genome shotgun sequencing project. | biome: marine sediment; feature: ocean; material: sediment; isolation source: Sewage treatment plant 13A marine sediment (STP13A) ... | reverse complement strand
CCGCGCGGAATGATCGTCGCTTTGTATACGGGATCACATTTTGGCAGCATGATGCCCACAATCGCGTGGCCAGCCTCGTGATATGCGGTTTTCTCTTTCTGATCCTGCGTCAGCACCATCGACCGACGCTCGGCGCCCATCATGATCTTGTCCTTGGCAGATTCGAAGTCGAGCATGGCCACAAACCGGCGGCCCACACGGGCAGCAGTCAGCGCCGCCTCGTTTACAAGGTTCGCCAGATCAGCACCAGAGAAGCCCGGCGTACCGCGCGCAATGATGCGCAGATCAACGTCGGGGCCAAGCGGTGTCTTGCGCGCATGAACACCCAAAATCTTTTCACGGCCTTTGATGTCGGGGTTACCAACAGTCACCTGACGGTCAAAACGACCGGGACGCAGCAATGCAGGGTCCAAAACGTCCTTACGGTTGGTCGCCGCGATGATGATCACACCCTCGTTGGCCTCAAAACCGTCCATCTCGACCAGCAGCTGGTTGAGCGTTTGCTCACGCTCGTCGTTACCGCCACCGTAACCGGCACCACGTGACCGGCCAACTGCGTCAATCTCGTCGATAAACACGATGCATGGCGCATTCTTTTTCGCTTGCTCGAACATGTCGCGCACACGGCTTGCGCCGACACCTACGAACATCTCGACAAAGTCAGAACCGGAGATGGTGAAGAAAGGCACACCCGCCTCGCCCGCAATCGCACGCGCCAGCAAAGTTTTACCTGTACCAGGAGGGCCCTCAAGCAACGCGCCCTTGGGAATCCTACCACCAAGACGGCTGTACTTTTGCGGATTGCGTAAGAACTCAACGATCTCTTCGAGTTCTTCCTTGGCTTCATCAATGCCCGCAACGTCGTCAAACGTGACACGGCCATGCTTTTCGGTGAGCATCTTGGCCTTTGATTTGCCAAAGCCCATTGCACCACCTTTGCCGCCACCTTGCATCCGGTTCATGAAGTAAATCCACACGCCGATCAGCAGCAGGATCGGAAGCAGTGAGACAAGGAATGTCTGCAAACCGCTTTCTTGCTGGCTCTCTGCGCGGAACGGTACATCGTTCTCCGTCAACAGCATCGTCACTTCCGCGTCGGAAGGTCTGATCGTGAGATAGTCACCGTCAGCCTGGCGAAAGCGAACTTGCTCCCCGTCGAGGGTCGCATTGCTTACGTTGCCGTTCTTAACGGACGTGACGAAATCGGAATAGCTGATCTCACGGTTCTGCATGCCGCCGCTGCCGCTGCCACCATTGAACAGATTGAACAATGAAAAGACGAGCACGAGCAACACGGCCCAGAATGCGAGATTGCGAAAATTGCCCAAGGAAACACTCCTGAATACATCTCGGCCAAAGGGGACTCCTCCAGCCACTCTCCTAAGATAGAGATTGAGGCGGTTTGTTCAATGCGAATCCAGAAATGAGGTGAAATCTGCGACGATCTGTGCCGACCAGTCGCGATTGTATCCCGCAAGCGGCACAGCGACGAGCTTTTCGCCCCGCCACACGGCCGGAGAGGCCATTAATGTCGGACGCGGTACCCCTGTTTCGCGCCAGTCAGGCACTGCACTCACAGATTCGCCCAAAGCCCGCACTTCCAAATCAGCCCCATGCGGCCCATTCAACCGCCAGCGATTGTCCCAGATTACATCAGTCGGCCCCCGCAACGTCTTGACCGCATTGTATTCCCGCGTGATTCTGTAGTGCCCTTTACGCTTCATGATCAGGCAACCCGCGACGGTCAAACGCTCTTGCGCAGCCAGATCAGCGCTCAGCACGCCCGAAAACGATTTGCGCGGAACGTAATGACCGGACCCAACCCATTGTAGTGCAGCCAAGGAAATCCTGCGGGCCATGTCTTTGGGAAGCCGCTGGTCAATATCCTGCGGGATCAGCACATCACCTGCTTCTTGTGTCACATGGTTTGCGACCTCTTGCCTGAGATAGTGCGCCAAGGCCTCCCGAGACTGACGCAAGGCAGAAGCAGATTGGTGAATGCTCTGCGCGCTCACGCCTAAATCTGCCAGCGCGGGCAAGACACGTCGTGCTTTAGTCCGCATGTATCGCGGGTCATCATTGCTCGGATCTTCTACCCACGTGATGTCATGACGCTGCAAGTAGGCCCGCAAGTCCGCGCGCGCACATCCCGACAGCGGGCGTGACCATGTAATCCCGTGCCGCTCAAATCCGCGCGCCATTTCGGCCAAACCGTCAAGACCCGAAGACCGCCCAAGCCGCATTAGAAAATTCTCGGCGCTATCATCAAGGGTGTGGCCGAGCACCATACCTCCGATGCCTTGCGCCTTTGCCCAATCGGCCATGAGGGCGTATCGCCCGTCCCGCGCCGCGGCGGGCAGATTACCAGCCCCCTCAGAACGCTGCCATTTCAGAATATTATGTTCGACGCCAAGGGCCCGGCACAAAGTCGCCACCCCGTCCGCCTCGCTGCTGCTCTCGGTGCGTAACGCGTGATCAACCGTCACCGCAGCAATGGTATGCCCTGTCTGCGCAGACCAGCGGGCAAACAAATGCAGAAGTGCTACGCTGTCACCGCCGCCAGAAACAGCGATACCAATCCGATCAGGCAGGGCATCAAATGCCCCATAATCGAATGCAACATCAATCGCTTCCAACAACCCAGCATCATCGCCCTGCCGCAACAGCCAGTCGTGGTCTAGCTGCATCCCAGCTTGGCCCGCTCCCCCACCGCGCTGCCCGCAGCGGGGCTGCCCGGAAAGCGCGTGGAAACTTCGGCGAGCGTCACGCAGGCCTCGGCGCTTTGCCCCAATGCGCCCAAAGACGCACCCAGTTTATACAAAGCATCCGGTGCGATGGGCCCCGTAGGCGCCACGCCAAAGCTTGCCAGATAGGCGCGCGCCGCCTCCCGCGTGTCACCCATGCCCTGCAACGCGTCGCCGCGCAGCAGATCTACTTCGGCGGCTATTGGGGAGCCCGGGTAGGTCTGATTGAAGGTCGCAAGCTGCTCTGCGGCGGTACGAAAGTCACCGGTTGCGAGCGCCTCCTGCGCCCGCTTGAAGTCGTCTTGCTCACCAACGGCGAGTTGGCTTGTGTTGGTTTGAGGGGCGATTGCAGGGGGCGGTGCCGTCGCCTGATCTTCGCCGCCCAATGTGCTCGTCTCACCAAGGGTGGAGATATCACCGCCCTCAAGCTCGACCAAACGGAACTCGAGATCGGCAATGCGCTTTGTGCCGTCATTCACAATGCGGTTGATGCGAAATTCAAGCTCCTCGGATTTGGCCGTCACACGGCTCAGCTCGCTCTCCATCGCACTGACCCGCTCCAGCACAGAGGCCGGCAGCGCCGGTCCGCCCGCAGTGCCAGTCGTTGACAGCTCACGATTGAGCTTGGTCATCTCAACGCTCAGCGTCGTCAGCTCCTGACGGATATCAGCAAGGGTCTGCGCGTCTTGGGCGACTGCGCCCATCGGCACCGCACCCAATACAATCGCGAAGATAAAAGCAAAGCGCATGACGCAGGTTCCTTAATTTAGCTGGTTTGACCACCGGCCAGCACGGTCACCGCGCGGCGGTTCTTGGCATAACAGGCCTCGTTCGAACAGATCTCAATCGGGCGTTCCTTGCCGTAGCTGACAACACGCAGACGCGTGGATGGCACACCTTTGGACAAAAGGTACTCCTGCGCTGCGTTGGCGCGGCGCGCACCCAGCGCAAGGTTATACTGTCGCGTGCCCTGCTCGTCCGCGTGGCCTTCGATCACGGCCTGATAGTCGGCGTTGGTGAGCAACCAGGTCGCCTGACCATCCAGCGTTGTGCGCCCAGCGGCCGTCAATGTGGATTGATCCACCTCGAACAATACACGGTCCCCAACGGTCTGGTTGAAATACGCAGTGGAGGTCGGATCGCTTGGACCACCTGAACCCACACCATTTAGCGGCGTGCCGCCAATGTTGGAGGGATTGGCGAGTGCATCATCTGCGCCAAAACGGTTCGGGTTGGTACAGGCCGACAGCGCAACAGCTGCAACCAAAAGGCTCATGGGTAGGAATCTCATCTGCTCGACCTCATCATCGGGTTTTTATTATTTAGCCTAATCTATCACAGCAAAAGGCGGCGGGGAAAGGGGTTCGCGAACACGTTACTGTTGAAGCGGCGACCAGCTTGGGTCTGATCCCCCCTCCGGCGTGTTTACCTGACGCAATACACGGCCTGTGATGTCCACGGAATAGAGCGACGATGCACCACCCTCGCCCTGTGTTTCACGCGTAAACATGATCACACGACCGTTGGGCGACCACGTCGGCCCCTCATCAAGGAAGGATGCCGTGAGCAACCGCTCCTCTGAGCCGTCTGTGCGCATCACACCAATGTGGAAGCGTCCCGAGGTCTGCTTGGTGAACGCGACCAGATCGCCACGCGGCGACCAGACCGGCGTGCCATAACGCCCGTCCCCAAAGGAAATACGGCGCGCTTCACCGCCACCCGCCGACATGACGTACAGCTGCGGCGTGCCGGAACGGTCGCTCTCGAACACGATCTGGGTCCCGTCAGGGCTATAGCTCGGGGCCGTTTCAATCGCGGGTGTGTTGGTGAGGCGCACCGCCTGGCCCGAGGCAATATCCATCGTATAGATATCCGTGTTGCCGCCCTGAGAGAGAGAATAGACAACCGTGTTGCCAGACGGCGAGAAGCGCGGCGCGAAGCTCATCGTGCCTTCAGCGCTTTCAAGAACCCGGCGCTGAACAGAGCCCACGTCGAGCACATAAATGCGCGGAAATCCGCTTTCATAGCTGGTGTAAAGCACGCGGTCCCCAGTGGGGGAAAAGCGCGGGGCCAACACAATGGCGCTGCTGTCGGTCAGAAAACGCACATTCGCGCCGTCATAATCCATAACCGCCAGACGCTTTTGCCGCTGGTTCTTGGGGCCTGTCTCGGAGACATAAACAACGCGGCTGTCGAAATATCCGTCCTCGCCGGTGATGCGGGAATAAACTTCGTCCGCCACCTTATGCGCCATGCGTCGCCAGCCATCCGTAGTGCCCGAGAATTGTAGTCCATCGCCGAGGTTGGTGCCGGACACCACATCAAAGACACGGAACTTCACGTTCACCGATGTCCCGTTGACCGAGACAGCGCCTGTCACCAAAGCCTGCGCATTAACCGCTTTCCAGTCAGGAAAGGAGACCGGCGCGTTGAAATCCGAATAATTGGCAATGAACGCAGAGCTGGGGATTTCGCGAAACACGCCCGTGCTTTGCAGATCCGCCGCAATCACCCGTGCGAGATCACCGGCCAACTGGCCCGCCTCGCCCGTTTCCGCCTGGAAATCAGGCACGGCAAAGGGCAGCGGCTTGATGATGCCTTCCTCAATCGTAATCTGGAGCGGTCCCTGCTGCGCACGCGCCTGCGACACAAAACCAAACGCGCAGACCAGCGCCAAACACATACTTACAAACTTCATCGCAAAATCGTCCTTTCAGGGCCGAACGGTAGTTCAATATCCCGCCATTGCTCGTATTTATCAACTCCGTGGCTGCATCTGTCCCGCCCAAAGCGCAAAACCGCCCGTCTGGCGGCAGCGGCAGAAATAAACTGCTGTCATGAGCCTGCCCCATGCATGCCTAGGCGGTCCAGCGAAAAGCCTGTGCATTGTATCATCTGATCCGCATACGCTCTGGATTGAACGTCATCTCGATTTCCTGCCATTGCCCGTATTTCTCGGGTGGCAACGGGTAGCCATCTTTCTGGCACAGCAAAATCGCACGCCGCGCAGCACCAAAGGCTGCATTGGCAGTGGAGGCATCGCCCCCTTCACTCGCGATCATGCGCAAAGAAGCCTGCACAACCTTACCGTCCTGCGTCATATCCATCGCAACGGTCACCGTGGTCTGTGCCCAACGCGCACCGGGGTCCACATTCCAGCAGCCCTGCACAGCAAGGCGCAGCGCGTCCTTTTCGCCCGAAGACATCGGCGGTCCTGTCGGCACAGTATTGGTGGCCGAACTAAGTGCTGCCTCCAACGCGGCCTGTACGGCAGCATCATCCACAGTGTTCTCGGACGGTGCAGGGGCCACAGGCGTCTCAACCGTCTGCGTGGGGGCCGGTGCGGAAGGCCTGCGCGCAGGTGGGCGCAACGATGTATTTGGCGAAGACGCTGGCGCTTCTGCCGCTTCAGTCACAATCTGGTCGGTGGACTCAGGCGCAGCGGTTGCCTCTTGCGGCTGTTCGACGGTCTCGCCTGTCTCCTCGGGGATCACCGCCTCTTGCGGCGCTGGCTCTTCCACCGCCTCCGGCTCAGGGCGCGGCGCAGGTTCTGGTGCGACCACTTCGGCAGGGCGCTCCACTGGCGTCTCGTCTATTGGCGCATCCTCGACAGCCACTTCCGCAGGGGCCTCCGGCCGCTCTGGTGCCGCTTCTGATATCTCTGGTGCCAACTCCTCAACGGGCTCTTCCGCGGGCTCGGCAACTTCCGCAATGGGCGCGCTTACAGGCTCCTGCACACCCACATCCACCTCAGGCGCTTCTTCCGTCACCTCCGGCGCTGCGGGTACAGGTTCTTCCGCTTCCACCACAGGTTGGCGCGACGCCTCCAACAGGGCCGCAAATTCCTCACCGGAAATCATCGCCGCTTCGCGCACCTCCACCGGATCGGGCCTTGAAGTGAACAGACCACCAAACAGCACAAAGCTGATGAAGATCGCATGCCCCACCCCCGATACGGTATTTCCGATTTTGCGCGCGCGGGACATCGCCTAGTTTCCAGTGCCGTCCAGCGTTGGCCCGCCGATATCCGTCACCAGACCAATGTTGGAAAACCCACCCGCATTCAGCGCACCCATGATCTCCATTACAGCGCTATAGGGCACGGCACCGTCAGCGCGCAGGAACACACGGTCCCCCTCACGCTCTGCCGCAACGGCGCGCAGCTTGGGGATCAACTCCTCGCGCGCTGTCTCAGTCGTCATAATCTGCACACTGCCTTGCGCCGTTATCGTCACGGTCAACGGCTCTTCCTGCTCGGCCGGCAGGGCCGACGCCGCAGTTTTAGGCAACTCAACCGGCACACCCACAGTCAACAACGGCGCTGCAACCATGAAAATGATCAAGAGCACCAGCATCACATCCACAAAGGGCGTGATGTTGATCTCCGACATCTGCTGGGCACCACCGCGCCGCCTGCGCCTGCCATTGCCACCGCTCTTTTGCATCACACCGCCTGCCATGATCAGCTGTCCACTTGGCGGCTGAGGATGGTTGCAAACTCATCGGCAAAGGCTTCATACCCGCCCAATATCCGGTCACTGTCTGCATTGAATTTGTTATAATAAACCACCGCAGGGATCGCAGCCATCAAGCCCAGACCCGTGGCCAGCAACGCCTCTGCAATACCGGGTGCAACTACGGCCAGATTGGTATTCTGCTGCTCGGCGATTTCAATGAACGCGTTCATAATCCCGAACACTGTCCCGAACAGACCAACAAAGGGCGCCGTTGATCCCGTGGTCGCCAAAACGGGCAGGCCTTTTTGCAAGATCTCCGCCTCTTTCGCGATCGCCACATCCATCGAGCGGTCAATCCGCGCGGTGGCCCCGGGGATCAACCCACCGTCCTCGCGGTGCGAGCGCCGCCACTCCGTCATACCAGCCGCAAAAATCTTTTGTGCCGCACCCGTAGGCTCCGGCCCGATCTGCTCGTACAAACCGTCCAGCGGCTCACCTGACCAAAACGCATGGTCGAACGCTTCTGCCTCTGCCCTAGCTTTACGGAACTGGATCGTCTTTTGAACGATAATGGACCATGTCCAAAAACTCGCCACCACAAGTGAGATCATCACCAGTTTCACGGTGATCGTGGCTTGGGCAAACATGCCCCATACGGTAATGCTATCGCCAAGTCCGGCGAGTATAAACGCTGTCTGCATGTGTATTGCTCTACTCTACTGCCTCAGGTGGGCCTATTCTCAGGCTCCATTTGGACTGAATCTAGCGCAGCACAAGACAAAAGGCGAGGGGCAAGCGCACCCCCGCCCGATCACGTTTCCAGCAGGCGGCATTCCGCTGGCAAACGCACGGGTTTTCCACTGGCTCCGATGCAAACGATTAGCACCTTTGCAGTAAAAATCAGATCATCCCCGCGCCACACTTCCTGCGCCATGACCATTTTTGCCGCACTCAAACTGTCCAGCGTGGTGCGCACGTCCAGTATATCGTCAAACCGCGCAGGGCTGACATAATCCGCCTCTACGCGCCGTACAGCAAACACAACACCCGCCTCTTTCATGGAGAGCTGGTCAATCCCGACCTCACGCACCCAATCGCTGCGTGCCCGCTCGATAAAGCGCAGGTAGTTGGCGTAATAGACAATCCCCGCCATATCCGTGTCCTCATAATAGACACGTATCTCCTTACGGTGGATCATTGATTTTTCCTACTCATTGTACGGCCCCCGACCCCGCCTGCATTCGCGCGTAAAGCCTGAGCGCATGGCTGGCATCTGCGGCCGCCACCGGCAAAACCGGATCATAGGCCGCCCGAATGAGCCCCGCTACATCAGGCCGCAAGATTGTCTTCTCCCCCACAACGGCGAGAGGTGAGCGGTCCTTGAAAGCGGTATCGGACCACAGCAAATAGGACTGTACAATCTGGCTCAGCGCCAACGTCTCCGCAGGTACCGCACTCAAATGTTCGTCCATCCGCAAAAACACAAAACACGCCTTGATCGCACCACTCTCGTCAAAGCGGAAAAACCGGTACTGGTTCGCGTCCACCGCACCCAGCTTTGCGACTAACGGCCCCAAATCAGGCACAAGCCGGTCCATCCCCGGCACATCCAGAAGCTCGGCCCACTCCGAGAAGAAAAACACCATCAGATTAGAGCCCAGCTCCATGTCTGTCTCGGCCATCTTGTGCCCGGCCAATGCAGTCACCGCCTCCAGCGCGCCTTTGACCACCTGCAAAGTGGCCTCTTCAACGCCAAACACCACAGGGGCGATCGGCCGCCCCCAGCGCGCAAACACAAATTGTCCGTCGCCGCGCGTAAACAACGCTTCAATATCCTGAGGTTCCACTACCGCCCCCTATCTTTCTTGGCCAAAAATACTCGATCCCGCCGTTACCCGAACAGATCCACATTCCGTTTCGGCGGCGCCATCCCCAAATGCACCCACGCCTTCTGCGCAAGCATGCGTCCGCGCGGTGTCCGCTGGATCAACCCCTGCTGCAATAAAAACGGCTCGATCACTTCTTCAAGTGCATCACGGCTCTCGCTCAGCGCCGCAGATAATGTCTCGATCCCTACAGGGCCGCCCTGATAGTTCTCCGCAATCAAACGCAGATACCGACGGTCGGCACTGTCCAGCCCCAGATGATCCACCCCGAGCCGTGTCAACGCCATATCAGCCAAGGCTCGCGTCACGCGCCCGTCGCCCTCAACCACCGCAAAATCCACTACGCGGCGCAACAGACGTCCAGCAATCCGCGGCGTGCCGCGTGCCCGCTTGGCAATCTCGCGCGCACCGCCCTCATCCGCAGGTGCGCCTAATTTGCGCGCATTGCGGTCCACGATGATGAACAATTCATCTTCAGTATAAAATTCCAACCGCGTGGGGATGCCGAAACGGTCGCGCAGCGGTGTGGTAAGCAACCCCATCCGCGTGGTCGCCCCGACAAGCGTGAAAGGTTGCAATTCAATGCGCACGGTGCGCGCCGCTGGCCCCTCGCCGATCACCAGATCAAGCTCGAAATCCTCCAACGCAGGATACAAGACTTCCTCCACCGTTGGATTCAACCGGTGAATTTCGTCGATAAACAAGACATCCCGCGCTTCAAGATTGGTCAGGATCGCCGCCAGATCACCGGCCTTAGCCAGCACAGGGCCAGAGGTCATGCGAAACCCAACGCCCAACTCCCGCGCCATAATCTGCGCCAGCGTGGTCTTTCCCAAACCGGGCGGCCCGTGGAATAACGTATGATCCATCGCCTCTTCGCGTTGCTTGGCGGACTGGATAAACACTTTAAGGTTAGAACGCGCCTCCGCCTGCCCCACAAACTCATCGAGCATTTGCGGGCGCAGCGCGCGGTCGAAGTCTTCGGGCATGCCCTCGGGCCGCACAATCGGATCGCTGTCTATCATGTCACGTCCCTAAGCGATGAAAGCCGAAGCAGGCTTCATGTGCGCACACTACTCTTTTGGCGCCAGAAGTTTCAACGCCGCACGGATCAGCTTCGGCGTATCCGCATCCGGTGCCTCACCCGCTGCTTGCGCAACCGCTCCTGCCGCATCGCTTGGGCCGTATCCAAGGTTAGACAAGGCACTCAACGCTTCCGATTGCGCAGAGGCATTGGGCGCAGGTGCCGCTTTCTTGCGCGGTGCGGGTCCCTCGATCACTTCCGCATCCTGCTCGCCCAGCGCCTCGGCCACCGTGCCGCCCATCGCCATCATCGCGGGCGCTTTGTCTTTTAAATCCAACACGACACGTTGCGCAATTTTCGGCCCGACACCTTTGGCCGCCTTCACCGAATTCCAATCGCCCAAGGCAATCGCACGCCCCACTCCATCCGGCCCCAGCGCGCCTAGGATCGCCAGCGACGCTTTTGCGCCCACACCTTGCACAGAGATCAGCAGCTTGTGCCACTCTTTCTCGACCAGCGTGGTAAAGCCGAACAGCTGTAAATTTGTCTCCTGCACCAACATATCGGTGTAGACTGCCGCAACCTCGCCTACAGGCGGCAAGCCCGCCAACGTACGCTCCGAGCAAAACACCAGATACCCAACGCCGCGCACATCGATCAGCACGTGATCCACCGCACGGTACTCAATGCGGCCTGTCAGCTTGCCAATCATGCGCTGGCCCTCGCAACAGCCGCAGCATAATTCGACGCGCCCCCGTGATGCGCATGGGTAATCGCGATTGCCAAAGCGTCCGCCGCATCGGGCCCTTCAAAATTCACGCCAGGTAGTTGCATCCGCACCATATGCGCGACTTGCCCCTTGTCTGCATGACCTACGCCCACGACAGTCTTCTTTACGTTGTTGGGTGCATATTCTCCCACGGCCAGACCCATCTGCGCAGGCACCAACAGCGCGATGCCTCGCGCCTGCCCCAGCTTAAGGGTCGCCACGCCGTCCTTGTTCACAAATGTATGCTCCACCGCTGCAGTATGCGGGCGGTACGTCGCAAAAATGCGCGTCAGCTGTGCGTGAAGACTTAGCAGCCGCTCAGCCAGCACCACGCCCGTTGTGGAGTGACAAATTCCATTCGCGACATGACTTAATTTGCTGCCGTCCACGTCAATCACGCCCCATCCCATGTTCCGCAGGCCCGGATCGATGCCAATTACCCGTATCATATGCCCACATCCCTCAAATCTGTTGCTTTTTTGATCCAGTAGCACGAAACGCGAACATTGCATATCCTTTTAAACACCTCGTCGCGTTCAGACGTGGATATGTCGCAATCGCTGCATTGCGGCATAGGTCGGCAATTTTAAGCCTAAATCACCATGACAACGGTCACGGTTTAGTCATATTTCATTGAGGTTTTTCCACATTTTTTGCCATGCAGAAAACGCATAGCTGATGTGCAGTCACAGGGGTTGCGGGGAGTTCGCACTGTGCCTAATTACCAATCAGACGGACGAAGAGATCAACATAAACTCACACAAGAAGGACGGCTCAAATGGCTGCTTTTGACACTACCCGCACAACATACGGCACCGCATCATTCGCATCGCGCGCATTCGCATTTGTTGCCGATCTCGCATTGAATGTTCAGGCATGGAACGACACACGCGTCACACGCAACGCACTCACAGGCCTGAGCGACCGTGAACTGGCCGATATCGGCCTCGTCCGTGGCGAGATTGACAGCATTGCACGCAGCAATCTGATCCGCTAACCGGCGGCGCTTCGGCGCGCAGGCGCACTACAGATAAAACAGAAAAGGCCGCGCGGTTTACCCGACGCGGCCTTCCCATTTTTGCGCTCAATGAGAATTGCGCAAACTCCCACCATGGCCGCCCTTCCCCCGGAAGGCCTGCCACAGTGGAAATTCAATTTCAGCGGAACAATGGACCCACTTGATCGGCGATAAACTGGGTCACAGGATCAATAGACAATACGCGCGCCCCCACGGCCTCGATCGTTGTGCCGTTTTGAAGGAGCGTGAGACGGTCTTCGTACGCTTGCGGTCCGTTTGCCGACAGCGCCAGCGCCTTGAAGCAGAAAAACCCAAGAACCATAAGGGATACGCCCCTCACAGGAAGACGCATCCTGCGAGGCTTTGCCTTAACAATTAGCAAACCATTGTTGTCGATGCGGGTAACAAAAGCATTCTTACCACGACGTGACGACTTTTTGTCGACAGACACGACGCGGCTGTTAAAATCTTCTTTTGTATAAACCATGGCAGTGGTCTTTCTCAGCAACAGCCCCCACCGTTGTTGAGTAAATTTTTAGACAAACAATGTGGCAAAAGTAGGGCAAATGAGGCGTATCCGCCTCAAATGGGGCATTACTTAGGTCATTTTCCGAAGCGTTATCGTCGTCCAGTCACCAATGCTTTCACGGTGATGCAGATTGATGCCAGATCGTGCATAAACGTCAATCACCTCATCCGCTTGCTCGTTCAGGAGACCCGATAGAATCGCATATGCGCCTGCGTCCATGGCGCCCGCCATGTCCGGTGCCAGCGCAATGAGCGGCCCTTTGAGGATATTGGCGAACACCAGGTCGAACGGAGCAGCACCCGCCAGCGCCGGATGGTCAAAGCCTGCGGCCTCGACACATTCGACTTTACCCCCCAGCCCGTTGGCGAGCACATTTGCCCGCGCCACATCCACCGCAACCTCGTCAATATCGGATGCCAGCACCGCATCAGGCCAAATCCGCGCCGCACCCATGGCAAGCACGGCCGTACCACAGCCGATGTCGACAACCCGCTTGCCCACGAACCCGTCCAACGCCAAACGATCAAGCGCCTTGAGGCACCCCAACGTCGTACCGTGATGCCCCGTGCCAAACGCCATGGCCGCCTCAATCAACAGCGGCTCACACCCCTCAGGCACCTTATCCGCATCGTGAGAGCCATAGACAAAGAACCGCCCCGCCTCGACGGGCGCCAACTCACGGCGGACATGGGCCACCCAATCCGTCTCCGGCAGCTCGGAGACAACGAAATTTTTCGCCCCAAACGCCGCTGCCAGCACCGCCAGCGATGCCTCGTCAGGTGCTTCCTCGAAATAGCCGCCCACTTCCCACAGGCCCGATCCGTCTTCCATCTCGAACACGCCCACGCCCGTAGGCTCCGGCGTCAGGTCTTCCATCGCCTCACCCAGCTTATAAGCAGGTTCGCGCCCTGTGAGTGTCGTCAGTGCAGTGAAAGTAGGCATCTATCGGCTCCTGTGTCTGTCAGGGTTCGGGTACGGTGCAGAAGGCGCAGGGTCAAGCGGCAGCGCATCCACCCGCAACCCCTTCACATAAAACCACCCCCACGTGGCCGAGAGCGCGCCCACAACAATCCCCGCAGCGGCCTGACCGTAAATCACGCCAGCTGCGCCGAACATCCCCGCGAACCAGATCGCCGCTGGCATGGCCAGCACACCGTCCTTGATCCAGTTCACCATCGTCGAGCGGGCAGGCTTGCCCAGATTGTTAAACGCCGCGTTGGACACAAACAACGCCCCGAAGAAGATGAACCCGCCAACCCCGATCACCGCAAAGGCATTGAGCACATCCGCCCCCTGCCCGCTCAGATCAAAGGCCGTGATTACATAGGGCACCAACGCCACAAACAGTCCCCACGCCACTAGAGTATATAGAAAGCAGAAAATCAGCGCATCGCGGTAGGTACTGCGCACGCGGTCCAACTGCCCCGCGCCAAAGTTCTGACCAAATATCCCGCCAATCGCCCCTGACAGCGCGAATATCCCGCCGAACACCACCACCGTTAGCCGCCCCACCACTGCCCACGCGGCCACCGCATCATCGCCAAAGGGCGCCATCACCCGCGTCAGCAGGTAGTTGCCCACAGGCGTGCTCATCTGTGTCGCGATCGCAGGAATCGCCACCGCCACAAAGGGCGCACCTATGTTGCGCAGCGTGCTGAGGCGTGGTCGGTCGACAAGGTTCAGCTCATAAATCGCAAACCGCACGGCCAGCGCCAAGAGTGCAAAGCGGAACAGCACCAAGCCAATCGCCGCTCCGTCCAGCCCCCAACCCATGTAAAAGATCAAAAACGGGTCAATCACCAGCAACACAATGCCCGCAAACAACGTAATATACATCGCCTTGGCCCCATACCCATCGGCGCGCAACGTGCCGGACATCACAAGTGCCGCCGACATCGGAATGAGCGATGGGATCGTGATCGCCAGATACCGCGCGGCCAATCGCGCCGTCTCTCCCTGCGCCCCGGCAAACCCCAAAAGCTCATGCCGGAACCCCACAATCAGCGCCGAAACGACCGCCAGCGTCGAGGCCGCGATGACCACCGCTGCCCCGGCTTGCCTGCGGGCCTTTTCGCGGTCCCCGCCGCCAATGCTGCGCGACACCACCGCCGTTGCCGCAATCATTAGGCCAACTGCAACCGAGACCGAGAAGAACTGCACCGCATATGCAAAGCCTATGGCCGCCACCAACTGCTTGTCACCCAGCTGTGACACCCACAGCAGGTTCGCCGCATCCACGATAAAGACAAAAGTGATGCCCACCGCCCCCGTGGCCGTCATCCGTACCACATGCCCGAGGGTAGAGCCCGTTAGAAACCGACCTTGGCCAGTCTTGGGCGCGGTCACTCCGCCGCCTTGAGACGCCGCGCCACAAAGACGGTCTCGTTACCGGCGTCAGGATGGCGCGGGATCATCGTGGCCAACATGAACGACACGGCCGCCATCCCCGCCGCCAGTAAGAATACCGCTGCGGGCGAGACCAGCCACAAAAGGCCTAGCATCACGG
>RCNC010001839.1_pt1 | contig 14937 bp, 10 predicted proteins | sample 2041301 | NCBI WGS metagenome assembly RCNC01 (sample SAMN09708231, study PRJNA481090) | Marine sediment metagenome, whole genome shotgun sequencing project. | biome: marine sediment; feature: ocean; material: sediment; isolation source: Sewage treatment plant 13A marine sediment (STP13A) ... | reverse complement strand
AGCACTTCCCATTAGCATATTAATGGATGCCGACAGCAAGATGAACAGGATCATCAATGGGATTAAGCCGATATCTAGCGACATTAGAAAATTAGCGCCCTTCACAGCCAGGATGATCCCCAGGTTGCTCCATTTGAAATAGGCCACAAACTGGGCGGCAAAAAAGACCAGGACCAGGTATATGGAGAGTGTTTTCATGGAGTCTCCCATACCGTTAATTACATCGCTGTCGTTCTTGAATTTCCCTGTGTAAAAACCATAGGCAATTCCCATAGCACCTGCAGTGATAAAGAGCATGGCCACCACCCCCTTGATCAGGGGTGAGCTAAGAAATCCGCCATCAGCTCCTCTAAAGAATCCGTTTGCCGGGATGAGCCCGACTAATGTGATGCCTATAATCACTGCCAGGGGGATCATAGCTATGAGCAAGCCTCTTTTCTCAATGTGAGTAAGCTTTTCGAAGGATTGATCCTTTGCACTCACCACTCCATTATAAGTCCCCAGTCTGGGCTCAATGAGCCTTTCTGAGATAAAGGTGCCTGTAAATGCGATTACAAAAGTAGAGGCGACCATAAAATAATAATTAGCTGTGGGATTTACATCATAGGCCGGATCGAGGATCTGCGCAGCCTCCGTGGATAGGCCCGCCTCGACCGTTCCAAGAACCAGATTGGCACTGAATCCGCCGGATACACCCGCAAATGCTGCAGCCATCCCGGCTACAGGGTGCCTTCCCACTGCCATGAATACGACCCCCGCCAGGGGAATCAGCAAAACGTATCCCACATCGGCTGCCATATTTGAAAGAATCCCGGCAAGGACAATAACAAATGTTAGAATTTTACCAGGAGCATTTAGAACAAGAAGACGAATGAAGGCATGGATCAGACCGCTCTGCTCCGCAATACCAATGCCCAGCATGGCTACCAGGACAATGCCCAGGGGGGCAAAACCAGTGAAATTCGTGACCATCTCCAGCAGTATCCGGTGGATACCATCATGGGATAGTAAATTCACAGTTCTTACCACTTCACCGGTAGCAGGATGAATTGCTTCCCAGCCGAGCAGGTGCCCGAGTCCGGAAAGTAGTAAAGCAGCAAGAGCAAAGAGAGCAAAAAGTGTAGCGGGGTGGGGAAGTGCATTTCCTGCCCTTTCGGTCCAGTCCAGCATCCGCTGTAAAAGACTTCTCCTATCTGATTTACCCATATGCTCCTAGATGTAAATTATGGCTTGGTGAAAATAGGAAATCTTTTTGAACCAGATTCCCAGGGTGTATTATTAACTAAATTAGTTAATATACTACATTATAATTTATATACATTATAATATAGTACAATAACTGCTAACCTTTAACCATTAACTAACTTATATACCCAATTCCCTGTTTCACAAGCTCATTGTACCTCTTCTTGTTAAAGGAATATAGATAGGGGGCCTTATGGGCACCTCCGGTAAGTTGCTTTTCGAGTCGGTCCAGGAATCCAAGCTTCAACATTTTTTTCTGAAAATTGCCCCGGTCCAGACTTCTGCTTAGGATCTGTTCATACAGGGTCTGGAATTCCTTCATGGTGAATTTTTCAGGCAGCAGCGAATTGCCTACAGGCATATAGTTTATTCTGCTCCTTAGTTGTTCCATGGCTTTTTCCACTATCTCTTGGTGATCATACAGAAGTTGTGGAAGTTGCTTAACAGGTTTCCAGGTACACTGATCACTTAATGCATCGGGCGTGGGGGCACATGACCGCATATCAACCAAGGAAAGATAACCTGAGCTAATAAAGCGCTGCTTGATGAATTCGAGCATCTTTTTGAATTCTATTTCTGACTTCCGGTCGACTGCAGGGAAGGTAGATTTCTTGTTCCGGTCTACATCGCCAAAGGTGTGGAACTGTTTAAGGTAGGGCAGTTTAACTCCGGTGCGCTCTTCCAGTATACGGGTAGCAGCCTGGTCCATATCCTCATCGAGGTGAATAAACCCTCCTGGCAACATCCATAAATCATGGTCCTCTAATTTAAGCAGAAGTATTTGGAGCTGCTGGAGGTCAAACCCAATAACAACACAGTCAATGGAGACATTCGGTATAAATACAGAGGTATCCCCAAATCCAACTGGGTAGTGTTTTTTGTCATTCATAATATAAAGATACAAATTAATGTGTATTTTGCACACAATATTTAATAGTTGTAATATTGCATCGAATTTTATAGGAACAAATAATGAAAAAAGCACTTAAGATTATTGGAATCATTCTAGGTTCCCTGATAGGAATTATCATCGTTATCTTCCTGGTATTTTCTGCAGGAAAAGGAAAGGCTGCAAAAGAGTTATATGCCCAGCTGGGTGATGAAGCCCCAGAACTTACTATGGATGGCTATACTTTCCGCGACTTGAATAAGAATGGTAGTTTGGATATATATGAAGATAGCAGAGCAGAGCTGGAATCACGTGTGGAAGATCTACTGACTCAGATGACCCTGGAGGAGAAAGCAGGGACCATGTTTGTTTCCATGATCGGAATGACCGCCAATGGTGATCCTTATGACAAGCCCAAGATGTCCAAAGATCCAATGGATATGCTACTGGCCATAGCAGTACCGCCAGCTTCAGAGATGCTTGTAAGCAAAAAAATGAACAGCTTCAATATCCTGAACTCCTATAATTCGGATATACTTGCTCGTTTCAACAACAATGTACAGAAGATTGCAGAGAGGATGCGTCTGGGAATTCCCATAACTATTGCTACTGATCCAAGACATGGAGCAGAAAACAATCCGGGTGCTGCTATATTTACCCCTACATTTTCGCAGTGGCCCAACCAGTTGGGACTTGCAGCCACAAGAGATACCCTTCTGGTACGTGAGTTTGGAGATATTGCGAGGCAGGAATACCGCTCTGTGGGTATAACTGTTGCCTTGCACCCCATGGCCGATCTGGCCACCGAGCCCCGCTGGGCCCGTATCAATGGTACATTTGGAGAGGATGCCCACCTATCAGCAGCTATGACTAAAGCCTATGTCCTAGGCTTTCAGGGAGATGATCTGGGTGTTCAGAGCGTGGCCTGTATGACCAAGCACTTTTCGGGTGGAGGCCCACAGCTTAACGGAGATGATCCCCACTTTGCTTATGGCAAGGAGCAGGCCTATCCCGGCGACAATTTCGACTACCATGTGATTCCCTTTACCGAAGGAGCTTTTGTGGCAAAGACAGCTCAAATTATGCCCTATTATGGTATTCCTGTTGGACAGACAACTGAGGACGTTGCATTTGCTTTTAACAAAGAAATCATCACCGATCTGCTGCGCGATTCCCTTGGATTTGATGGTGTTATTTGTACTGATTGGGGTATTATTACCGATAGTAAAATGGGTGAGGCCCGAGCCTGGGGTGTTGAAGATCTGACTTCTGCTGAGCGCTTCGCCAAGGTAATCGACGCAGGATGTGACCAATTTGGAGGAGATTTTACGCCTGAAGTGATTGTGGAGATTGTGAATTCCGGAGTGATTTCTGAAGCACGTATAGATGAGTCGGTCCGCAGAATCCTCAAGGATAAATTCAGATTGGGGCTTTTTGATAATCCCTATCTGGATGAAGCAGAGGCCTTGAAAATTGTAGGAAACGAAGCATTTATGGAAAAGGGGAAAGAGGCTCAGGCCAAATCTATGGTGATCTTGAAAAATGAAGCATTACTGCCTCTAGAGAAGGGTGTAAAGGTCTATGCTGAAGGATTCAGCAATCTTGAAGTACTGGAACCATTTGCTGAGGTAGTAAAGACGCCAGCCGATGCAGATGTAATCGTAAAGAGGATGACTACTCCCTGGGATCCCCCTAAAGGAAACAGCATGCTGGAGCGTTTCTTTCGACAGGGTAGACTCTGGTATAGCGATGAGGAGATCGCTGAGCTAAAACAGCTAGCAGATCAAAAGCCTGTTATACTGATTACCCACCTTGAACGTCCTACCGTGCTGACTGGTATAGATGAGCTTTGTGGAGCTTTGATGGCCGATTTTGGCACCTCTGATGAGGTTGCAGTGGATGTACTCTTTGGTGTAAGGAAAGCTGAAGGCAAACTGCCTTTTGAGTTGCCTTCTAGCCAGGAGGCGGTAGAGAAGCAAATGGAGGATGTACCTTATGATTCTGAGAATCCCTTATACCCCTTTGGATATGGACTTTCGTTTTAGAAATATACTAGCTTCCTTACTAGTCCTGCCACTCCTGTTTATTGCTGGATGCGTAAGTAGCGAGAAGCCTGAGGAGGCACCGGATCGTCTTCCTAATATTTTGTGGCTGGTAGCTGAGGATCTTAGCCCTGTTATAGCACCTTTTGGCGATTCTACAATAGTGACACCCCATCTTAGCCGTTTGGCCGAAGAGGGAGTTCGCTATACAAATGTCTATTCCATATGCGGGGTTTGCTCCCCCAGTCGTTCGGCCCTGGCCACAGGGATGTATCCCACACGCATAGGAGCTCATCATATGCAGATCGGAAATATCCCACCTGCGATGAAGAGTAATCCTGCCATCATGAACTTTATCAGGCAGTATATGCCCGAGGGTCTCGATCCATACGAGGTAGTACCGCCTACCTATGTGAAAATGCACAGTGAGTATCTTCGTGAGCTTGGCTACTACTGTTCCAATAACGCGAAGGAAGACTATCAGTTTGCGCCTTCTCCATTTTCCTGGGATGAAAGCAGTGCAAGCGCACATTGGAGGAACAGGGAAGAGGGACAACCATTTTTTGCTGTTTTTAACTTTATGGTTACCCACGAATCGCGTATCTGGATGAAAGCGCAGGACTCTCTTTGGGTAGATGCCAATCTGGAGGTCCCAATTCCTTCCTACCTTCCCGATACTGAAGTATCAAGAAAGGATATTCGACGTATGTATTCCAACGTGGCTGAAATGGATCACAGGGTAGGGGAGCTATTGCAGCAACTCGAAGCGGATGGCGAACTGGAAAACACAATCATTTTTTGGTATACCGATCATGGTGGGCCCTTGCCCAGACAGAAGCGCTTGCTTTATGACTCCGGACTAAAAGTACCCATGATCATCCGCTTCCCGGGATCGAAGGGTGCAGGAAGCGTTGACGACCAGATGATTAGCTTTATTGACTTCCTGCCTTCAATTATTTCACTGGCAGGTATTGATCCTCCGGAATATTTGGATGGGAAAGCCTTCCTGGGAGAGTATAAGGCGACAGAAGAGCGTCATTTTATACATGCAGCAGCTGATCGCTTTGATGAACATGCAGATATGATAAGGGGTGTACGGAACGAGCGTTTCAAGTACCTGCGTAATTACAATCCACAGAAGGGCTATTATCTTCCACTGAGTTTCAGGGAGCAGATGGCTCTAATGCAGGAGATGCTTCAAATGCGGGATGCCGGAACCCTGGATGAAATCGAATCACTATGGTTTCGCTCTTCGAAACCGGAAGAGGAACTTTTCGATTGTATCAATGATCCGGAAGAGTTGTCTAATCTTGCCGACGATCCGCAATATGCTGAAATACTATCCGAATTAAGAGCTGAATGCAGTCGATGGATGGAGGAGGTTGATGACAAGGGATTTATGGATGAGCATGAGATGGTTAAGCAATTCTGGCCCGGGAGGATACAGCCTGTTACCAGTGATCCTTCCCTTCAGGAGGACGCAGAGCAAATCATTGTCATTTCAACAGATGAGGCTGGTAGTTACCTGGGTTACCAGCTCGTGGAGGAAGGTGATACCCTTAGCAATCATTGGGATATTTATACAGAGCCCGTAAAACTGAATGATCAGCAACAACTCTATGCCATTGCTCATCGGAAGGGATATTTACCCAGCCAGATTGTGAAGTGGGACTAATCTATTTTGTTTAACAGCATTACCTCCTTGCCATCTGCATCGTGGAATTTCAGCATGTTTTCGTTGATCTTCCAGCTTAATACTTCAGATAAAGTAGCGTTGAATAGATCGGGGATTTCCATATCCATACATATCATCCTGGTACCAGCGGCTATTCCAAAGCGTATCGTAGAATCATCCAGTTCGATGATGCCGCCGTTGAAATTATTGCAGGCATCACTGCCCATATAACGCATTTCACCCACATTGATCTCAAGCTGGGGAAGTGGGAGACTATCTCCTTCGGACAGCAGGGTCTCTCCATTGATTTCAATGGCGATCCAGATGTCGTTGATCCTTAGCTTCAGGTCCTGCCTTTTCTCAAGGATTTCGACAAGGGTATATTCAATGGAGGAGGCATCTGCAGGAAGATCAGCTGAATCGAGCTGACTCTCTTTCACAATAATTTTATAGATGTAACCGACTTGATACTCAAATCCCTGGATAGATCCATGAAATGATTCCCAGATTGATGGATCCAGGGTTTCAGATTTTTGAATCTGCAAGCACTTCATGGGAGTTAGTCCCACACAGCTTACCTTCGTACTGTTCACCCAGTAGATATGATGATCTTGATTCTTTTCTTCTGCCCCACACGACAGAAAGAAAATGGTGCCAATTAGAAAGTACAGATGTTTCATAATGCCAGTATGCATTCATTAATTGTAAGCAGTACTTAATCAAACTTATAGAGGAATACAATAACTCCCTTCAAGGCATGCTTCTTGCTCCCTTTGATCTCAAGGATGACATCCACCTCTGTTTTAGCGGTCCCCCTCAGGTTGGTAATGGCCTTCAGTTTGGTCACGATGCGCACTTCGCTGTCAACGACGACAGCTTGACCAAATTTCATGTTGTCTATCGCGTAGTTCACCAACATAGTGATGTTGTTCACTTCGATGGACTGGAACCAGAGGTAGGCAAGCATGGAGACGCTCAGGTAGCCATGAGCAATGGTGGATCCATATGGACTCTCCTTTTTTGCTCTTTCTACATCCACATGAATCCACTGATGATCCAGAGTAGCATCTGCAAACAGGTTGATCTGCTCTTGTGTAATCTTATGGTAGTCAGAGCTTGCCAATTCTTTACCCACGTATTGCTCAAACTCGTCGTAGCTATTGATAATTAATTTTCCCATATATATCCTTTAAGATGATAAACATAAATTTAGGCAAAGGGTTCAATCTGTCAGTTGAAGGGTGAGCCATTGCACTTTGGGATCAGCCTCAGGGGTGAGGGTAAAGTAGACCCGCAGGTTCTGTTCTTTTCCCTTGAGAAAGAAACTTCCACGCAGTTGGTTTTCAGGGATCACCGGTCCAGTGGACACAATCTCCCCCAGCTGGTTCAATAGCTCACTGGCTTCAGACATTCTTCTTTCCCTGGAGATATCCATATAGAGATTTGCTGCCACAATATCTTTTTCCAGCTCGGGATCCCAGCTTACTATCAATTGTGCCACCTGCTCTTTTCTAAGCTCCAGAATTTCAGAAACTGGCAAGATTCTGGATTTGAAGAGACCCTGATCGATCAGTTTTTTTATCACCTTATAGTTGGCCTTTTTTACGATACCACCCGAATAGGTAAGATTGCTAAATGCCATGATGCCTATGCCGTGCTGCGGATAGAACATATAGTTGCTTCCGAATCCGGGAAGCCCTCCGCCATGGCCTATCTCCAAAACTCCTTCAAGGTCCTTAATGCCCCTCAGTCCATAACCATATCCCTGTATCATGGGCCTGGGATCATTCCCAAACCATTTGGTATCGCTAAGGTACCTGGGCTTGTTCAAGCTGTGCATTTCCCTGAGAGTACTTCGTTTCACGGGACCCGTTTCCGGATCACTTCTCGGTGGCCATGCTGATAGATGGCAGGTGATATATTTACTAAAATCCACGATGGAAGTGATTAGTCCGCCCATGGCTCCAAAAGCGCCATCGTGTAGCAGGGGTTCAGCTACCCATCTTTCATCTTCCCACCAGTAGCCCAGGGCCAGAAGCTCTTCAGGGACTTTGTCGTATTCCCAGAAAGTGCTGGTCATATCCAGAGGATGCAGGATATTCCTGGTAATATATTCCTGATATGGCAGGCCTGAAACAGCAGTGATAATATGCCCGAGCAGACCAAAGCCCAGGTTGCTGTACTCATAGTGAAGGGAGGGAACAGATGAAAAAGAAATTCCTTCTTCAACCTGTCCCATTAAGGCTTCATCGCTTATATCCAGGAAGCGGTCACCCCAGGGATTATCTTCCGGAAATCCTGCAGTCATGGTAAGAAGATTGAAAATAGTAACAGGAGAGGCATCTGCAGTCAGATATGTGAGTTGTTCTAATTCAGGTATATACCTGGAGACAGGATCTGATAGAGAGAGCTTTCCCTCATCCCTCAGTTTCAGGATGGCCATGGCCGTAAAACTTTTAGTCATGGATGCGATCCTGAATAGTGAATGTTCCGTAACTGAAGAGCCGGTCTCCAAATTGGTGACTCCAGAAGCCCCAAAAAAGACCAGTGAATCATCCACCACCAGGCCATAGGCTATACCAGGCAGATGCTGATTTGCTGCGGTTTCTATATAATAGTGATGTGATTCCGCCAGGGCTAAGCCTATTTTTTGAATACGCTCCTGCTCTTTGAACACGGGAGGGACATAGCTAGTTGAGAATTGATTGGATCGCGTAGAGCATCCGCACAGGCACAGCAGGATGATGTTCAGGAGAATCAGTGGTATAGATTTCATAGTGCTGCAGCTTTGGATTGAACTATTCAAACAATAGAGTGGGATCCAGGGAGTAGCGACCGAATAGTTTGCCGTAGATAGCCACACCACCGGGCATTCCTTCATCCACCTCAAAGCGGATGTTCAGCTTTCCATCAGGTGAATTACGAAGCAGTTCAGGTGGGATATTTGATTTAAGGAGGTAGCCATAGGAACCGGCTTCCCTGAGTCTTCCATCCTGAAGTTGAGAAAACCAGGAGAGCACTCCCCGGTGATCTGCAGGATCATCTTCCAGGTAGAAGACATCGACCACTTTGCCGTTTACTTTCACTTTTACCAGACTTGGATATTTGTAGCTATCCGTCATAGGATAGGAATTGGGATTCCGGCTGGGATCGAAGGTGCCCCGTCCTCGCATGTAATCTCCGCCCAGGTTACTTTTATCCTTCCTGTCCTTGCCGTGAAGTTTTTTTGCAGATGCTTCGAAAACGAGGGTGACCTTCTTCACGGTATCCATGTTCAGGGAAGCTGGAAGCTCTACATCGTAGGAGAAAAAACCTTCTCCTGCACCATTTACTTTCAAGCCATCCAGGATGTTCCACTGGCCATCGGACCATGAAGCTTCCGTGAAGGAGGAAGGTGCAAAGGGTACCCGGTGAGTTTCTTCAGGCTGATCCGGACCGGACTGTTTCCGTTCTTCCACCAGGAAGCTTGTAAAGTTCAGGTGATAGATATAGGCATTTTCGTCACGTAGCCTGAGTGTCAGGTGATATAGCCCCGGTATTTCGGGCATTCGAACAGAGAGAGGTGTCACTCTACCGTTGAAATAGGGTAGGGATTCAAGAATTTCACTTTTCAGGAATATGTGACGAAATTTTCCCTGGTGGTCTATCCCGGATAGTTCATAGTCAAGGATATAGTGATCAGGAGGAACCTGATCGGTCATCACCGACAGGAAGAGAGGAACCTTGATCAGTCCGTCGGGTCTCACAGACTGGCAGAGTTCTGATCCGGTGGACAGGTATACATCACTGTGCATGTGCCGGAGCTCCATGTCAGGAATGAAATCATTAAATCCTGTATATTTCTCAGTGCGGTCAAATTTATAATAGCCGTTCCACTCATTGATCACATCGTGATGTTCGGTGTAGAGCCATCCGGCAACCTTCGGGTGCTTCCTGAATTCATTCATCATGATATGGTAATCCCAGCTCCAGTCCACATCTCCAGTACTTCCAGTATAACCCCACACATTTCCGCATTCGCTGTTGAGCATGGGGACCTTTGTTTGTTTGTTACCACCGATAAAATTCCATTCAGAACCTGCATAGGTATTGTCGACCACATTATCGAGAAAATCACTCCACTTATAACCAGGCAGGTAAGCGTGCCATGTATTGAGATCGGTTACGACATGATCATAGTTATTGGGTGAATTGTCCTCAATGAGCCGACTTTGATCAAGCTCTTTGGCCTGGACAAATTTCTCCCTGACCCATTCCTGGGTTTCACCTAGGTAAGCCCTCTCTTTTCCTTTGCCTGAAAAGAGCCCCCAGGTTTCATTAAACAGAACCCAGGAGAATATGGATGGATGATTATAGTCCCGGGCAATCATCTCCCTCATGGCATATTCCCATTCCTGCCTTGCATCCTCATTGGGTTCACCCCAGAAATTTGGCACATCTGCCATAATCAGCAAACCAAGTTTATCTGCCCAGTATAGTTTGCGGGGCACTTCCACTTTGATATGAATCCGGTTGCCATTGAGGCCTATTTTTTTTGATCTGATAATTTCATCCCGCATAAATTCATCACTGGGATAGGTGTAGTACCCATCGGGGTGATATGCCTGATCAAGGCTCAGTTGCAGGTAAATTGGTCGATTGTTAAGGGCCACATAAGGCAGGTCAGTACCAGGAAGATCCATGATGCTGATCTTACGCATACCAAAATATGTGGAGAACTCATCAAATACGGTCTGGTTGTTGTGAAGCTGGACTTTTAGATCATAGAGGTAAGGATTGTCCAGATCCCAGAGTTGTGGGTTGGGAATTGAGACTTCAAATTCCACCTCCTGCATCTTTTTTCCAATCTTCGGTGAGGAGATCATTCCTGCCAGTTCTTTGTTGGGAAATGAGAGATTTATATAGAGGTCCTCTTCAGCACTCTGGTCCAGAACTGCGTGAACCCTGACCGAACCATTGTCAATGTCCGGAGTGAAATGTATATGTTTCAGTGCAATAGATCCCCTGCTTTCCAGATAGACGGTTTGCCAGATTCCTTTGGCTTCACCATAACCCTGCTTTCCCTCCAGTTTAAAGGGGTGTGGAGTATCATCCACACGCAAAACCAGTTGATGAACCTTGCCCGGCGTAGTATACTCGGTCAGGTCAAATTCAAAGGGAGTGTAACCACCCTGGTGTTCACCCACAAATTCTCCATCGATCCAAACGCTGGTAAGCCAATCACATGCCCCGATTACCAGAAATCTTCTTTTACCACTCCAGTCTTCCGGAATATTTAAGGGGCGGCTATACCAGGCCATATGAGCCAGATCTTCCACTCCCGAAAGCTTAGAACCCCAGGGGAAAGGCACCGTTATTTCTTCCGTGAATATGGGATGGATATACCACTGTTCTTCCACTCCCACATCAAGACTGTCGAATTGAAATTCCCAGGAGCCATTAAGATTTATCCAGGAATCACGCTGGAAATCGGGACGGGGATGCTCGGGCAGGGGGATGTCCTGTGCATGCATATTCACACTAAGCAGGATGATGGCAAGAACCTGGGTTCCTGCAAGTCGAACACTGTTCATTATCAAAGCTTTATTTGCAACAATAATCTAAGGATCATTCTGAAATGGCCACTCCCACATAGGAGTCGGCTGTTCCATAATAGAGAAACCACTTGGAGTTATAGTATACCAGTCCTTCGGCAAAGGTGGTCCCCGACTTATACTGACCCGTAAGTTCATGGGGCAGCGTAGGTCTTAGCAGGCAGGTATCGGAACGAAACAGAACTTCTTCGGGATTGGCAGGATCAAAAACAATTTTCCCTACCGAATAAGTACCCTTGGGCAGATCTGGAGAGGCATCATCATTATCCGAATTTTTGCCATTATAGAGCAGTACAATGCCCTCTTCCATAATCACAGCAGGAGGACCGCACTCTGTGAGCATGCTGTCGAAATAACCTGGACGGGTTTCGATAATAGCCTTAAGTTCGCCCATATCATCCAGGCTGGGGTACCAGTCATACAGGTTCTCTGACCAGGCAAGGTTGATAAATTGTTCGCCCCAGTACATCCAGTATTTGCCATCAATTTTGACGACTACCTGATTCTCACCCTCAAGCTTGGTGATAATCGAACCTGATTTGGACCAGCGATCCAGGAATTTGCCTTCGTAAGCATTTGCAAATGCAGGACCCTTTTTCTCCCAGTTTATAAGATCGGTTGAGAGAGCGATGCTAAGCCTGGCCACATCATTGTTCCAGGAAGTATAGGCCATCACATAAAGTCCATCTTTGGTCACAACCACCCTTGGGTCTTCACAGCCACCAGGGTAGTCATATTGTAGAAATTCACCACTATCGGGATAGAGAACCGGGGTGGGGTAGATCTCAAAATGAAGTCCGTCATCACTGGTGGCCAGGCCTATCCTGGAAGTACGTCCGCCAAGGATGGCCTCAGGATTGTCTTCAGCTCTGAATAACATATGGATCTTATTGTCCTTGACTATGGCAGCCGGATTGAATACATCCGCCTTCTGCCACTGAACCACTTCATTTTTAATGGGGCATAAAAATGTATAGGACGAATCGGCACTCATAATTGGATTTTCTTCGGGTTTCTGAAAATTCAGGAATGCCCCTTTGGTTTCGCTTGTGGGTTTGACGCCTGTGGTACATCCGACAGCCATGAGCAGTGCCAGGAGATAGATAATTTTTTTCATAATATTTTGTTTTTATGCCTTATTCCAGGCCTTTTTCATAAGCTTTTTGGTGATCAGGATCCCCTCGTGCTCGCTCTTCTCCATTCCCTCGTATTCTATCCCGATGTAACCATTGTAATCAGACTTTTTTACAATCTTCATCATCCTGTAATAGTCGATCTTTGTATCCTCGCCCTGTTCATTGAAATTATAGGACTTGGCACTAACTGCTTTGGCAAAGGGAAGGAGTTCGCTTACCCCCTTATACCTGTCATATTCTTTGTCGCAATCTCCCTGGGTAGTACCCCATTTGGCAGAAAGGCACCAATTCCCGAAATCCGGAAAGGACCCAAAATTAGGTCTGTTCACTTCTTTGATAATCCCTGCAATCAGGGTAGCATCAGAGCTGAAAAGTCCGTGGTTCTCAATCACAATATTGACATCTGATTTTGCAGCATAATCGGCCAGTCTGGCCATTCCATCCATGATGGCCATCCGGTAGATATCCCTGTCTGCATCGCCAAAGGCATTTACCCGCATGGTAGGACATCCCAGGAGTTTAGCAACATTGACCCATTTATAGTGATTCTCTACTGATTTCAGACGCTCTTTTTCACTGGCAGCTCCCAGGTCTCCCTCATCATCGACCATCAGTACCAGGTTTCTTACCCCGGCGTTTGCAGAACGTGATTTCATATTATTCCAGAAAGCTTCGTCATTGGCCTTGTCCGGGTACAGGCCGTTTACAAATTCAACCGCATCAATCCCATATTTCTCCATGGCAATGGAGGCAAAATCGACCGGATCCAGGGAGCCGTCTTGAAAACTACGATGCAGTGACCACTGTGCAAGGGATATCTGAAGTGCTTTCTCCTGGGAGGTATGTGCAAGCAAAGGGGTGGAAGCAAGGGCAGTTGCGCCCATTACACTGTTTCTGATAAACGTTCTTCTTTTCATGGGTCTTGAGATCTTATATAATTATTAATGTCGGTTTTTATACTTATTCCTCGACCTGTTTAACAAAAAGCGTGTATTCAGACTTCCACTCATCACTATCTCCTGGGTCCACAGAGATCCAGATAAAGTTCTCCGGGCTTAAGGTGGTACGGCATGCCCAGAATGCCATCCGGTAGAGTGGCTTATCTATCGTATAAGTAACCCCGGCACCTGATTTACGATTGATCACGCTTACCTGGTGATCCGCTACTTCGTCGCTATACCCCTTAAGCAATAGGAAAAAGGAGTCATCGCCTTCCAAATCCTTGATAAAATTCAATTCATTATCCTTAATCTCAACAAAGCCCTTGGGGTCATCTTCGGTGTTTATGGGGTAGGGGAAGCTGATATTAAATGCTGTACCACTATGCTCCCCGTCTATCATAAAGAAATTATGGTTGAACTGATCCGTTTCTATGGCCTTTTCTCCCGTGTTCTGAAGTTTGTGTTCTATAGTAAAGCCATTGTTCTTCAGCCGTATCACCTTCTGGTATATGTAACTATAACCGATATCACTATTTAACTCATGTGAAAATGAGATCCAATCAGCTCCATGGTCCATAGTCCACTTCCCAGAGTCCAGCAGCTTGTAAGAATTTCTGAAACTGTAGGCCTCTTCATCCGGCTTTTCAATGACACCAACACCTATTCTGACGTACTTTCCACCTGGCTCTGCTTCCTCATATCCCAGACCTGCTTTAATATAGCCCTCAACCGGACCGGTAAGATCTTCATGAAACAGTGGATCATGTGTCTCCTTCCAATACCCAAAGTACTCATGGTCCTTGTATTTAACACTGCCTATCACTCCCGACCAGTCAAAGCGGGTAGCACGATACAAGCCATTTTCTGCATCAGGCAGGTAGAGTTTCATCTCCACTTCTTCATTGGAAATGGTCAGGGATGGATATTGATCGAAATTCATTTCATTAAAAGTACAACTTCCAATGGATAGAGCCATGGCAGCTACTGATAATTGCATTACAATGTTTCTTTTCATGATCTTCGGTTTAGTGTTTAAGGAACATTAGTTTAAAAAGCTTGGGAATCAAACGCCGCTTTGTTAAAAATTCAATTCTGTCATATTTCTTTTCACTGACCAACATTTTACTGGTCAGGAATTCTGTAACCACATCAACATCCTCCGCTAAAATATCGAATACCTTCTTGTTTCTTTCCTGTTCAGCATCGCTTCCTGTGGCCATGGCTCCAGTCAGGAAATCGGTTCTGACCATGCCCGGGCTAAGTATTCCTACCTGGATTTTTTCATCTTTTATTTCCTTTGAAACCGATTTGGTGAAATAATTGACAGCACGTTTGCTGGTCCCATAAAGGCTTAACTTATCCATCATTCTGCCGTCACTTCCAAAACCTTCCATATTGAAGACTTTGCCATAGCC
>RCNC010001684.1_pt1 | contig 14940 bp, 11 predicted proteins | sample 2041301 | NCBI WGS metagenome assembly RCNC01 (sample SAMN09708231, study PRJNA481090) | Marine sediment metagenome, whole genome shotgun sequencing project. | biome: marine sediment; feature: ocean; material: sediment; isolation source: Sewage treatment plant 13A marine sediment (STP13A) ... | reverse complement strand
CCAACTAAATTGGAGAAGAACCAAAATATAAAACCCTTATCGACATTCAGCAGCCTGCATGGCCGACCCCATGTCGAAGACAAGCCGCTGATAGTTGTCTGCAAACCGGTCCCAGTCCGAAGGGGTGTCTTCCCTGGCGGTTTCCATCACTGCCAGTACACGGGTGACTGTGCGTTTGAGTCGGATGCAAACGGGCACACGGGTGGCGGCATTGATGTCCCCCAGCATGGGTTCCATCTGCATCAGACGGGCGCTAGCCAGGTAATAGACCGCCGGAACGCTCTCCGGGGCCAGCTGGTAGAGCGCCTTGGCCGCACCCAAAAACCGCTTCACCGTCTGTTCGGCCGTTTCACCAGATTGCAGATCTTTAAGATTTCTCAAGGATTCGCAAAGATTCTCCTGATATCGAAGTTGAACGTCGGCATTGTCCCAGGACGGTTTTAAGGTTAGCCCTTTTTTCAGTTCGTCGGCGGCGCAGGCGAAATTGACGGCTGGGTCCCTGCCCATTTTGGCCAGGCGAAAGCAGGCGTCACCCCTGATCAGGTGAAGCTGGCCGCACCCGTCAGATGCCCGCTGGCAATTGATTGTCTGTGCGGCGAGCCATTCCTGGTCGCCACGTGCCGCGTGCTGCCGGAATTGACTCAACTGCAGGCTGGTGCAGCCGGAGAATACGAGGATCAGCACCAGGCAGGCGGCCAGTGCCGGCTGCCCCCGCATCAAGGCGGTTCGATGAACCGGTGAACGGGTTTGTGGCCTCATGCGTCCTTAGCCTCCTTTCTCATTTCTTCGAAAATGTTCATCAGGGGTTGGCCGGTTGATGCCGCAGGCGACACGAATCGTTTGGAGTCAGGGCCACAGCTGGGGATTTTGCCAAGATTTTACAGGCTGGAGTACCGGAGGCATCGGAACGTAGAAAAAGTGAAACCGGCCTATGCGCCTGTCGAAAAACGACTGCGCAAGCCAGGATGAATACCATTTCCGCTAAAGTCGTGGCTTTCTTCGTCGCTCCCGGTGAATGGAAAACAGTTTTTCGCTGATCGCGTCGAATATGAATTCACTAGTGGGGATGCCTCTGGATTTGCAGAAGTCTTCGACGCGGTCATACAATGCCTTGGGAATGTCCGTGCAGATACAGTCATCATCTGTCGCTTCTAATTTTTCACTCATCACATTGCCCTTTCAGGGGCTTCCCGGTTCAGCGGATTCAGTTCTTGTAGCGTGTGCTTGACAATATATAGCGCCGTTGGTGATATCGTCAAGTTCTAAGATCGCTGGAATATATCAGGTTACATGTTCTCGGCAATGGTTACCGTTCGATCGCCTAGCATATTCACGTAGCTGCCCATCTCGTTGTCGTACCAGCCGTATATGACGGCCTGGGTAACCGGTGCGCGAACCACCGTGTCCGTGAGGCTGTCCAGCACGGATTGGGAAAAGCCGGGGATGCTGGCCAGATCTAAACTCAGGTCTGCCGTGCGGGTATGGGTTTCATCGCCCTCGATCACCGCCGCTGCATGGGGTGAGCCCAGAATATCCACGGAAACATTCTGCTTCTCTGTGTATTTCAGATAACCGTTGGGATCCAGCTGCGCTGCCTGGTTGTAGACACTGTTAAGTACCCCGCGGCGGACCGGTTCTTCGGAAGGGTTTTCCTGAATACTGAGCACCAGGATGATCAAGGATCCTGAACTGACCGGCACGCGCACCGACTCGGCAATGAACCCGATGTGCTCCATTTCGGGTATCACCAGCCTCAGGGCCTTTGCCGCACCGGTGGAAGTGAGGATGATGTTGTTTATAATCGACCGGTTTTTTCTCAGATCGGTCTTGCCGGCCTTGGGCAGACGATCCAGAACCTGCTGGGAGCCGGTGGCGGCATGGATCGTGGCCATGGAGGCCGACAGGATCCGTTTGGCCCCGAAGGCGTTGATCAGGGGTTTCATCATGTGGGCCAGGCAGGTGGTGGTGCACGAGGCGTTGGAAACGACCCGGTGGCGCCGGGGGTCGTAGTCGTTGGCGTTGATTCCCATCACGGTCGTGATCGCATCGTCGGGCATGGAGGCACCTTCCTCCTTGATCTTGAAGGGCGCGGAAACCACCACCTTTTCGGCACCGGCTTCCAGGTGCCCCCTGACCGACCCTTTGGGGTGGTCGGCCGGCAGGGTTGGATCCAGGAACTGGCCGGTGGTGTCCACCACCAGACGCACGCCATGGGCCTTCCAGTCGATGGCCTGGGGTGTGCGTGCAGTTCTCAAAACCCGCAGGGTAATGCCGTCCACAACCATCGTCCCGGTGCTGTCGTCGATGTCGGTGATCACCGGCTTGGCCTGGTACCCATGCAGAAAGGCATGCAGGGCACCATACGTGGAGTCCCGTTCCAGATAGTGGGCGATGTCTGCCAGGCTCGTGCCGGCCTGACGACCGATGTTGACCACGATTTCCCTGAAATATTGCCGTCCCACATGATGCCACACCGTGAGTTTGCCGATGCGGCCGAGGCCGTTGATACCGATTTTCATCTGTCCTTCGTTCATGGCATTTTCTCCTGATCAGGCCTCCCTGATTTTCATGGTTCCTTGATAAATGGATCCCTCCCGACCGTCAATGCTTATGTGGTCGCCCGACCGGATGACTGCCTGGTTGAACAGGGCGGTTTTTTCCTTTTCGTTGCACACCAGGGTGCCGCATCCAACCACGCAGGTCTTGCCCAGCTGGTGCGCCACCACCGATGCATGGCTGGTCACCCCCCCCCTGGCGGTGAGTACGCCGTCACTGGCATAAATCTCTTTGATGTCGTCGGGAACGGTGTCTCCGCGAATCAGGATCAGGGTCGTGTCCGGTTCGGCTTTTCGCCAGCGGTCGATTTCCGCCAATGTAAAGACCGCCCGGCCGCTCATGGCTCCGCCGGCAACGCCGATGCCGTGGCCCAGGTAGTGCTCCTCCGGATTGGTCGCCACGTCGAAAGCGAGCACGGTTTTACGCTCCCGGATGGCCATGTCCCGTGTCTGGAGCAGGTAGATGTCGTCTGCTGAAGCACCTTCGAAGGTGAATTCCATCTCCTGGGGGCTCCATCCTTTTTTATAGATGAGCTGGGCCGCCCATTTGCGGATGGCTTCGTAAATGGCCGGGTAGTGGGTCTCCAGGGTGATGTCCGTGTCCCGCATCTCGATCTCCTGCTGCTTGACCGAAATGGGCAGGGTCCTCACCAGACCCGACACCACATCTTCCCCCTGGTTCTCCAGGGTGAAATCGCCCCACGGACTCAAGGTGTCCCCGGACCAGCGGGGGTTGTGGGTGAAAAAAACGCCGGAGCCCGCCTGGGGGGAGATGTTACCGAAGACCATCTCCTGAACAGTGACGGCGGTGCCCCAGTCGTCCGAAATGCCCATGATTTTCCGATAGGTCTCTGCCCGGGGGGATTCCCATGAGGAGAAGACCGCGTTGATGGTCATAAAGAGCTGGTCCAGGGGATCTTCGAGCATCTCTACACCCTCGTCCTGGATCCGGGCTTTGTAGGCCAGGGCGACCATTTTCATCTGCTCGCCGGTGAATCCTTTTTTCAGCGGGATGCTCAGTCGTGATTTAAATTCGGCAATGATGGCGTCAAAATCGTCGCGTGCCAGCCCGAAGGCCATGCCGTAGCATTGCAGGAATCGACGGTAGTTATCCCAGGCGAACCAGGGGTTGTCCATCTTGTGAGCCAGGCCCTCGGCGATTTCCTCGTTGATCCCTACGTCCAGGAAGGTTTCCATCATGCCGGGTTGAGAAATAGAAGCACCGCTGCGCACCGAGAAGAGCAGGGGATTGGCGTGGTCTCCAAACCGCTTTCCGCTGATTTTCTGGAGTTGGTCAATATGCTGCCGAACCTGCTGCCGGAAGTTCTTCTTCACCGGAGCGAAGCCATCGATCAGTTCCCGACAGCGAAAGGCCTCGGTGGTCACGATGAACCCTGGGGGCACCGGCAGCCCCAGGTTTTTCAGCTTGAGCAGATTCAACCCCTTGTTGCCCATATAGATGATGCCGATGGCGCTGCTGTTGACCGCTTCCAGGCCGGTTATGATCCGCTGGGGGTCATAGTTGAGCAGCAAATGGAGTTTGTCCTTGGGGAGCATGTTGGACTGGTGAAACAAGGTGTTGAGAATTCGGGTTAAAAACAGGTCCAGTTGTTGGAGGCCCAGGGAGGTGGCGATACGATCCCGGAAAAAAATCTCTGAGACCCGGTGCTTGAGCTTGTCCGCATCGACGGTATTTTCCTGGGGAAGGTATTTTTCCAGGATTCGGTCTGTGGGCATGTGGGAGAGAATGCGTGTCAGGTTCTGACCGTGAATGTTATTGAAGTAGTCGTTGATTATATTTTTGACGGCGACGGCGAATCCCTTGAAAATGTCCAGGTACTGGGTAAAGGTAAATCCTCTCACCTCTAAGGCATGGGCCAGCAGATCCAGTTGACGTTCGAGTTCGACTGAGTAAATGCCGTCCAGGCGAAGGGCCTTGTCAAAAAGGGTGAGCCGCTCATAGATGTCGTGAAACGTGCCCCGGGTGATCAGGCCGAGATTGATCTGGTCGACCAGTTCTTCGAACAGCACGTTAATCAGGGACTCGACCCGAAAGGTGAGTCCCAGTGCATCGAACTTGCGTTCGTGGTAGCTGCCGTACATGGAGGGAATATCGATGGTAATGTGGCGCTTTTTGTAAATGTCCGCCCGGATTTCGTAAGTCTCCTCGGAGAGGATGACCGCCTTGAGACGCTCCAGGTAGTCCATCAGCATGAACAGCCGCCGTTTCAAGTCGGGCTCGTCCAGGGCGGCGCGAAGACTTTCAAGGTCCGGAAAAGATTCCCTGTCCAACTGCTGCATGTGGTGGTGGAGGGATTTATAGTCCAGCTGATATTTGTGGTAAAGCAGTTTGTAAAAGGCCGCGATGAGCACCACCCGTTCGGTGTCGACAGCATTGGCGCCAGGCGCCTCAGCCAGCAGGGTATGGATACGATCGTTTTCCTCTACCAGCAGCTCTTCGGGAAGCACCAGGCCCCGGTTGTTCAGGTGCGTGAACAGGGCGTTGACCCCGTCAATGTATTCACCACGGACATCGATTTGCGCAAAGATGCTGGGGGGGACAAAGGGTTGAAGTGGTGCCTTGTCCCGTGTCTGCCAGAAGTGCAGAACGGCTTCCATGAAGCGGATGATTCGGTTGGAACTCTCTACATGGCTTTGCTTGCGCAAAAAATGGATGAGTATGTCCCGCCGGTGGGTGATTTCATCCAGCCGTGTGGAGATGTCACGCAGAATACCCTCCGCGCCGATATCGTTAAAAAAAGCCGGAAAGAGGCGGGTCAGCTGCTTGGCAAGATTATAGACCGGCCCGATCTCACTGTTGAGAAAACGGGTAATGTCCCTGGGGAACAGGTCCGTGTCTTTGATGAATATTCCGGATAACGAAAGCTTGATGATCAGGCTGGAGAGCAGTCGCGAGGACCATTTGGGCTTGCATTCGATCAGCTCCAGCCATGTGCGGATGTTCTGCAGGTGTGCCGAATTGACCTGGATTTGCCAGTCGTTGCCCACGCCGCCGAGCATGGGGGTCTGAAATCCCAGATCCACGACCCGGTCGATAAAAAAGTTCACCAGGTCGATCTCATCGGTCTTGTAGACCCCCTGGCCCATGTTGAGAACACAGGTGAGGGACGTGGCCGGAAATTGCTCAGTCCGGGTTTTAAGGATATACAAGGTTTTTTCGATCAGATCGCCGATGTGCCGGTAGCTCTCATTTTCGATCAGCCAGCCTACGGTGCGGTTGATGTCGCGCAAGGCCTCTTCGTGGATCAGGTTCAGGCCGGAAATGCTCATGATATGAAAAAGAAAAATGACCTTCCAGTGCTTGCCCTGCCCGCCGTGGGCGCTGACCTGCAGAAGCATCTGGGGCATCTTGCGGTATCGTTCGACGATGGCACTGAAATCCGTTAAGGTGAGCAGTTGGCCGAATACCGACGGGGCATCGCTTTCCGGCAGACTCTCTATTTGGTACAGGTGGTCCTTCAAGGCGTGCAGCGCTTCATGGGAAATTTCCGAAAAACAGGCGCGGACAGGCTCCGGATCGCGGATCTGGCCCGCAGCCGCTTGGAAACAATCCCACGGGTCCTTGACCTCGCACCAGAAATCATAGGTGACCTTGCAGGTGCGGATCAAAAGGCGGTTGAGCACCGTATGGTCGGTGATCGCGCTGTTGCCTCGTTCCCCCAGCAGCCGGATGATTCGCCTGATCGGGTAAAAACTTTTGACAAAGAGAAAAAACCGGTCGTCAGGGCAGTCGTGGATCCATTTGAAGGCCGCGTTGAGTGCTGGCAGAAAATCGGGAAGCCGGTCCTTCGAGCCGCCGATAATCTGCTGTAGATACAACAGCAGGTTGTCCACCGCATCCGTGCGAACGTCTTCATCCGCGTTGGACTCGATGACCTCGCTGAATATTCCGACCATGGCCTCAGCCGCTTCCACTCCCCGGGGGTGGGACTGAAACAGATGAAAGTAGTCCAGTGCGTACCCGCGTGCCTCCCCCACGATAAACTGCCAATTGCGATAGGGATGGCTCAATTCCCGAAGGAAGGTGTTCACCCCTTCCATCAACCCGAAGTAGCGGGACATGACCGCCTGAATACTTTCATAGCGGGCATCGATGGTGACATCCACATAGGTGCTGGCCAGGTTGGCTTCTAAGGCTTTGGACTTGATCATTGTCATATTGGAAGAAGATCCCCTCACGGTTCCGGTTGTCTGTCTGAAACTAAACTATCAAAGCGATGCCCGTATTTCAAGTTGAGCCTTTCGGTGACCGTTCACGGGTTCAACGGTTCAGGGTTCAGAGGTTTAAGGTTCAGATGTTCAGGGTACACCGAAAACCTCAGCCAAAGTAACTACTTACGATAAACGCTGAGCCGGTGAATGGTTACATGTCGGAGTTGCTCGCTCTGGGATTGGTGGTTTCATCAGGAACTTATTAGCTTAAGAACTGAGGTCAACCAATAGAAAACAAACCCAGAACGGTGACCGCTGAACCTGTGAACGCCCACGCCTTTTCCGGTTTTCGATTTCCGTTTTGAGAAAATTGTGATAGTTAACAAATACCTTCTGGATTCATAGGGTTGACCCGCCCCCGGTGTTTCGGCTGAGCATGAAATGATTGACCGCGTCGGCATGACCGCACCAGGGGTTGCCAATTTGCCTTTTCACGCAACACAGGTCAGGGCCATGGATGAAAAAGAAATACACCTGGATGATGCCGCAGAACAGCTTTTTTCGCAGATCGAGGGAATCGAAGAACACAAAAAAGGACGTTCGGCTTCGGAATTGATGGCCGAGAGCCTGTCCGAAGAGCAGAAACAGCAAGACGTATGGCGGATTCTGCTTTGTGAAATTGTGCACCACATCGCCGGCTATTTTCAACGCATGGATCTGGACGTCCGACAGGCCGAGGAGCGTCAGACCTTCGATCAACTGACGGAGACCCTGGCCAAACTGAACCAAATGCCCCAACAGGCAGGGCGGATTCTGGTCCGCTTTCGAGGACTCTCCGCGGATTCGGATATTCCCGAGCGGTTGGATTACGAGATCCTTTTTGGAAACATGGTGGTTGATCTGGATTTTGTTCCCACGATGATCAAGCGCCACGGGTCCCTGCTATCCCACCTGATGGGCCAGTTGCTGGATGCCTTCGGAATTTTCTCCGACCGCGGCATCAGCAACCTGAACCTGAACTTGCCCAAAGGAGACCCCGACTCTCTGGACCGGTTGCGTCGGAGCCTTCACATTCTGTGCCGGCTTTACCGGGCGCACGGGAACCAGCGTGACATTGTCCTGGGTCCCGGTAAGGAGAATTTGGTGCCCATGGTAACCGATGAGAAGGGGAGCCTCGATACCAATCTGAGCCTGGTGGCCGGCGTCAACCGATTGGGCGCAAAAACCATGCGCAACCTCGTTACCAAGGTAGATGCCTGGATGCAGAAAAAAGAGGCGTCCGACGAAGGCTGTCAGTATACCAGCGTATACAATGCCATTTTCGGTCTGCCCAAGCTCAGTGCGCAGCTGATACCTCCGCCCCTGGAGATCAACAATCTGGACTGGCTTATGCGGGGGGAAAGCGAAGAAAGCTTTACCCGGGAGAAAGCCCAAGTGGCGCGGATCATCGCCAGTGTGGAGGCCTCACCTGAAAAGGCCGCCAAGGTGATAAAAAGTGTCTACGGTGATGACTACCAGAAAATCAATTCTCACCATCTGGAAGAGCGGCTTGGGCTCTCATCCGGCCTGCTCCAGGCCATCGACAATAAGCCCAAAAGCGAAAATGCCCGGCAGGAGGTGTTGGACAACCTGCAAAAGCGTCTGGACACGGTGAGAGACGATGTGTTCGACAACCTGTATTTTAACCGTTCCGAGGACGGTGTCGTGGGCGGGCGCGGGCCCATCCTGGGCGCAGTCCACCGGCAGTTGCATAAAATGGTCTCCTTTTTCAAAGGGCGGTCCTCCACCCGGAAAAAGATGACTTCCATGGTTCACGGCACGATCCGGTTTGAAGAACGCGATTACGAGGTCCTGGCGCAGGATTTTGGCATCGATATGGATGAGGCCCGCCAGCTGGTTGATGTACTGAAAAAGTGTTTCAACGATAAGGGCCGTTTCCTCAAAGCGTCATTTGCCGATGCCCTATCCCGCTTCACCCGCTACGAGAAAAAGATATTCGAGTTCCTGTGGCGGCATCTCAAGGATGTGGTGGCACCGGAAGACCGAACCGCTTTTCTCAATGCCCTGCAGATGCTCACCTCCAGGATGAACCAGCCCAAGCGTGCGTTCAAGATCCTGTTGGAGGATATTCTCAAGGACCCTGGCGATATTCAATTCTCGGATGCCAAAGCCCTGGTGCTGGCCAACCTCATCCTCCACGAATATGACAAGAGCCTGGCCGACATCGAGATTACACCGGAAGATATCCTTTTCAACCAGCGTGGTCTGAACAAGGAGGTGGCGCGGTATGCCGCGTGGCGCATGGATCGGGATCAGGAAGCCTTTTTCGACAAGGTCCGGACCATTCATCAGGCCCTGTGCGAAGCCCTGGAGTTTGGCATGACCCGCAAGCACCGTCTGTCCGCAAAGGATCTTTTGAGCCTGGAGCGGGAGGTTTATATCTTTTTGTCCATGATTGAAACGGTCGTGGGGCGATCGGTGCTGCGCAGTGCCCTTGCCGAATACGGCAGCCCGGAATCAGACCTTTACTTCCTGAAGGAGAGCGACCGGTTCATGTCCCATCTGCTGCAGAACCTGCGAATAGCCATTCGCGGGCTGGCCAACATCGGCAGCATGGATAACATTCCATCTCTGGACGCCGTCAAAACCCGGGAGGAGGTCTTTCAGCGCCTCAAAAAGACAAAGGCGCACCGTGATCAGTCCCGCCTTATTTCGGAATGGGTGGACGAGGCGGTGAAGATCATCAAGTTCCGTTCGTAGGGCCCCTGCCATTAATGGATAGACACGAAATTGGGGCCTCTCACCAAAATGATAAGATCCTCCCCATGGGGAAATCAGTCCGCCTGTCAAACAATATTGCCTGCCCTTAGAGCTAACCATTAGAAATTTAAAAGTTTATTCTTGATTTAAGCCAGCCGGTGGTTTTCGCACCCGTTCCACTGCCCCACCTTTTTTTGAGCATACGCAAAAAACTGCTTGACGTTTTATGAGCTTATGCTTAATTTAGATTTGGTCAAACACTCGTTTGCGTGCGGAATGCGCCGTAGGCAGATGAGGTGACATTCATGCACGCAGGATTGTTATTCAGGGAGGTTAGACCCAATGATCATCAGTATTGCCAGCGGTAAGGGGGGGACGGGAAAGACCACCGTGGCCACCAATCTTGCCGTATCGGTATCCGGCCCGGTCCAGTTGCTGGATTGTGACGTGGAAGAACCCAATGCCCATCTGTTTCTACGGCCATCCATCCAGGAAACCAAAACCGTCACTACGCCGGTTCCTGAAATTGACCTGGAAAAATGTACCCAATGCAAGAAATGTGCGGAAATATGTCGGTTCCGGGCCATCGCCGTTCTCGGCGATACGGTGCTCACTTTTCCCGAGCTTTGCCACAGCTGCGGCGGGTGCATGGCGGTATGCCCGGAGGGGGCCATCACCGAGACGGGACGGGAACTGGGCGTTCTGGAAGCCGGTGCCATGAATGGCGTTGCCTTTGTCCACGGGCGACTGCGGGTGGGGGAAGCCATGTCTCCACCGCTGATCCGGGCTGTTCGAGACCGAACCTGGGCCGACGGCCTGACGCTGATCGATGCCCCGCCGGGCACCTCGTGCCCAGTGATCGCCGCCATGAAAGATACGGACTTCGTCCTGCTGGTCACCGAACCGACCCCCTTTGGCCTTCACGACCTGAAACTGGCTGTGGAGGCGGTGAAAATACTCGAGATTCCCATGGGACTGGTAATCAATCGTGCCGATGTGGGTGACGACAAGGTCAGGGACTATGCCCACGCCGAAGGGCTCCCGATCCTTATGGAGATTCCCTATGACCGGCAGATCGCAGAAAGCTATTCCCGCGGGGAAATGTTCGCCCTGGCCCTTCCCGAATGGAAGGCCCGTTTTCGGGAACTGATTGAAAAAATTGAAACGATGACTGGAAAGGGGGCCGGTACACAATGAAGGAACTGGTTATTTTGAGCGGAAAAGGGGGCACCGGCAAGACCAGCCTGACGGCAGCTTTTGCCACCCTCGCCACCGGCTGCCTGCTGTGCGATGCGGATGTGGATGCGGCGGATCTCCACCTGCTGATGCACCCCGATATTCGCAAGCAAACCGATTTCCAGGGCGGCGGGGTGGCGGTGATCGATCCGCAGCGGTGCACCGAATGCGGCACCTGCATCGACATGTGCCGGTGGTCGGCCATCGGAACGGACTTCATCGTCGATGAGATAGGATGCGAGGGTTGTGGGGTCTGTGTGGATTTTTGTCCGGAGCAGGCCATTGATTTTCCAATTAAAACCTGTGGCCAGTGGTTTATCTCCGACACCCGTTTCGGGCCAATGGTGCATGCCCGGCTGGGCATTGCCGAGGAAAATTCCGGCAAGCTGGTGGCCCTGGTGCGTCAGCAGGCCAGGCAATTGGCCGAAGAGAGAGGCCTTGACCTGATCCTGACTGACGGCCCTCCGGGTGTGGGCTGCCCGGTGATCGCTTCGGTGGGCGGTGCCACCAGCGTGGTGATCGTTGCCGAACCCACTGTTTCCGGTATCCATGACATGGGCCGGGCCATCGAACTGTGCCGGCACTTCAAGGTGCCGGTGATGGTGTGCATCAACAAGTTCGATCTGAACCCGGACAACAGCGCCACCATTGAACGGATGGCCCGTGAGGGGGGCTTGCCGGTGGTCGGCCGTGTTCCCTTCGATCAGGCGTTTACCCGGGCCATGGTGCAGGGAAAGACGCTGCTGGAATTCGACGGCAACAGTTCGACCGGCGAGCATCTTCGACAGGTATGGGGAAAAATCATGCATACTGCGGCCATGACGGCCGAATAATCAATAGTACCATTCAAAAAAAAGAAAAGGAGTAGACCGTATCATGGAAAAAGGAAGAATCGCCATCCCTTCGATGGAACAAGGGGGTCTGGACGGCAAACGGGCAGGGCATTTTGGCCATTGTGACACGTTTACCCTGGTGGACGTGAAAGACGGAGTCATCGAAAAGATTTCCACCATCGCCAACCAGGATCACGTTCAGGGCGGCTGCATGGTGCCGGTGAACCTGCTGGCAGAAAACCAGGTCAATGCCCTGATCGTGGGCGGCATCGGTATGCGCCCGCTCATGGGATTCCGTCAGGCAGGCATCGATGTATACCACGACGACCAGCGCCAGGAAATCCGTCCGGTGGTCGAAGACCTGATTTCTGGACGGCTGGCCATGATTGCCGACAATCAGGTGTGTGGTGGTGGTGGGGGGCAATGAACCGACGGCGTCGAGCCGGTTTAATCATAAATGAACCCAGTTGCATGTTTGTGTCAGGGAACTCGCTATCACTCCCACCCTGACATACCGAATGGTGCCGCTTTGGCATAGCTTTGCACAATCAACCCTCAGAGAGGGAGGAAATTCGATGAAAATTGCAGTTACATCTACGGGAAAGGATTTGGATTCACCCATGGATCCCCGTTTTGGACGGGCAGCCTTTATCCTCATCGTCGACGCTGATACCTTGGATGTCGAAGTGTTGGACAACTCCGAGAATGTCAACGCCTTCAAAGGGGCCGGTATTCAGGCCGCCACCATGATCAGTGACCAACACGCCGATGTTCTGCTCACCGGGTATTGCGGCCCCAATGCATTCAAAACCCTGGAAGCGGCACGGGTCAAGGTTGCCGGTGATGTGAGTGGTACGGTTCGTGAAGCGGTCGCAGCGTTTGCAGACGGAAAAGTCAAGCTGACCTCCGAACCCAATGCCAAGGGGTACTGGTAGTCCATGCCGCCGCGATAACCCTCCGGCGGTGCTGGTCGCATCTGTCTGACAGAGGCCGGTGCCGCCGGTAAAAAAGCGGTGATCGATTGGAACAAGAGGCGGCCGCCATCTCTTGCAGCGTATCGATGCATGCAATGCACACGGTGAACCGCTAAACATGCATGCATGCCACGGCGGCATGCATGACGAAACGGTTTGACCGGTTGGTCGATACCCGAGAAAACACAAACGTCGAGTCTGCAGGACGCGCCGCCTTACCGGCCTTGAACCGGGTTAGCGAGCGGACTGGAAATCGACTTTCATCCTTACGTTGCTGCGCAGCACTGCCGTTTCAGGCAGAACATTCCCCGCGGCTTGTCGGAGCGAAGCAGAGATCCCGCTCATCGGGGCCGCGGGGAGGGTTCAATCCGCGGCAAATTCCCCCACCCGTGCTTTTCCCATGCCATAAGACAATCATTTGACGGCAGCGCTTCTTTGGACTATTTTAAATGATCCAATCCACAGGAGAGGTGTCCATGTGAGTGTCCTTAGAAAGTCCCTGCGAACGACCCGGAGTCAGCCGGTGATCGAGGGTGCCGGTGTTCATCTCAAGCGGGCCTTCGGCCACAGCGAGGCTCCCGGGTTCGATCCGTTTCTGTTGCTGGACGATTTTCGGTCTTCGCGTCCCGATCATTACCTCAAGGGTTTTCCCTGGCACCCCCACCGGGGCATGGAGACCATTACCTACATGCTTGACGGTTCCGTGGCGCACGGTGACAGTATGGGCAACACGGGAACCATCGGCCCGGGGGACGTGCAGTGGATGACTGCCGGCAGCGGCATCGTTCATCAGGAAATGCCCCGTGGCGACGCAACTGGCAAAATGGGGGGATTTCAACTGTGGGCCAATCTTCCGGCCAGCCACAAGATGATGGCTCCACGCTATCAGGAGATTCCGTCCCGTCAGATTCCCGAGGTTCTTTTCGATGGCGGGGTTCGCGTCAGGGTGGTATGCGGCCGGGTGGGCGAGGTGAACGGACCGGTCACCGATATCGTCATCGATCCCCAGTACCTGGACGTGTCCATGCCGCCACACACCCGTTTCAGCCATTCCGTCAACCCGGGATACACGGTCTTTGCCTATGTCGTGGCAGGCCGAGGCGGTTTTGCAGAGACAATTGATTCCCCGGCCCTGGAAAACGGCACCCTGGTGGCCTTTGAAGACGGCGACCGTGTCGCCGCCGCCACCGCCGCCGATTCGTTCCGGTTCCTGCTGATCTCCGGCAAGCCTATCGGGGAACCGGTGGCCTGGCAGGGCCCCATAGTCATGAACACCCAGGCGGAACTGGATCTGGCCTTTCAGCAATATCGGGACGGGTCATTTATCAGGCACGGGGCCGGGAGTCTATGATGTCCGACGCATCCAAACGAAGCAATGACGTGCGGGTGGAGAGCTGGTGCGAGCTGTGCGAACGCCTCTACGATAAATCCTGGCAGGCCAACCTGATGCGCTTTCGCTCCAACTACGCCTTCCGGGGGCTTTCGGACACGGCCTATGACCTGAAGACCAGTTTCACACGGCGATGCGGTGCCCACTCACACCTGGAGTACCACCTGCTGCGTAATTTCAGTAAATATGCCGAAATGCCCTGGACCGGTGACAACGCCTCGGACTGGCGCTGGCTGACGGTAGCCCAGCACCACGGCCTGCCCACCCGGCTGCTGGACTGGACCTATTCCCCGTTTGTGGCAGCCCATTTCGCCACTGCGGAAACCGACCGGTTCGACTGCGACGGTGTCATCTGGTTTGCCGACTACGTCAAGATCAACAAGATGCTTCCCCGTCCCCTTTCAGACGAACTGATCAACGTCGGTGCCAATGCCTTCACCCTGGAAATGCTCGAACACGCGTTGGGCGATATCAAGGGCTTCGATGCCCTGGGCCAAGACCTGGTGCTTTTTTACGAACCCCCGTCAATCGACGCCCGCATCGTCAACCAGTTCGCCTTTTTCTCGGTGATGTCCAGTCCCACCGCGCAGTTGGACCTGTGGCTGGAGAAGCATCCGGACATTTACGGCCGGATCATCATCCCCAAGGAACTCAAGTGGGAGATCCGGGACAAGCTGGACCAGGCCAACATTACCGAGCGAATCCTGTTTCCGGGTCTGGACGGCCTGGCATCGTGGCTTAAGCGTCAGTATACACCCCGTTTGTGACCCCAAAACGTTATTGCAAGCACTTAAAGGAGATCTGAATCATGCCAGTTGAAACATTCAATGCAATGGTCGTGGAAGCCGGTGAAAACAAAACCTATGTCAGACAGATCAAAAAGAGAGCGGTGGACGATCTGCCTGACGGGGACGTCCTTATCCGTGTGAACTACTCTTCTTTGAATTACAAGGACGCCCTTTCGGCCATCGGCAACAAAGGGGTTACCCGCAGCTACCCCCACACGCCGGGTGTCGATG
>RCNC010001683.1_pt1 | contig 14942 bp, 14 predicted proteins | sample 2041301 | NCBI WGS metagenome assembly RCNC01 (sample SAMN09708231, study PRJNA481090) | Marine sediment metagenome, whole genome shotgun sequencing project. | biome: marine sediment; feature: ocean; material: sediment; isolation source: Sewage treatment plant 13A marine sediment (STP13A) ... | reverse complement strand
GCCTCCATGGAGAGTGCATCCGGGAGAGAGCAACTAAAGATCTTTCCCAATCCCACCTCTTCGCAACTTAAAATCCGGGGATTTCAAGATGAGATTAACTTTCTAAACAAGGTGATTTGCGTGGAAACTAAGCTCCCTCCGCATGATCTACTAGAGGAATTAATGACTATTGAAAAAGAAATGGGAAGAATGCGATCAAGATCAGGCTACCAGTCAAGAGTTATAGACCTTGATATTCTACTATATAATGATTTGATCGTTTCTGATGATAGGTTAAAGATTCCTCACCCCAGGTTACATGAGCGTAGGTTTACATTAGAGCCCTTAAATGAATTGCTGCCTGACTTTATTCACCCTGTCCTAGGAAGAACGGTTAATGAACTTCTAAATGATTGTCAGGATAAACTTATAGTTAAGAAGTTGTAGGTCTTTACTTATATATTATAAGAAAGGTTTCATTAGCTTAACCCAGATAGAGGGTTTTTTAGATTCTATTATTGGATAATAGAAAGTCTGTGCTCCAAAACCCGTAAATATTTCAGATAGCTCAAGACTTCTTATTTCCTGTCTTTTTCTTAGATAATTTGCATTTTGGAATTCAGGTAATTCAAAACGGAGAGTTAAATTCTTTCCGGCATGCTCCTGAATAAAAGTATAAATCATCCAGGTTGCCGGTAGGAGGTCTTTTTCATCAGGTTCCTGGATAAAAGACAAAAGAGTAATTTTCTGTTGAAAACTAAAAAATATGCCACAACCAACGAGGGTATTAAATTTAGAAAAAACACCAAATATTTTACACACCCTATGCTGAATTCCTTTGGCAATAATGCGCCTTAGTGTATTTTCTTCAGAAGGGGGTGCATTGCCGGTTTGGTCATTCACTTTTTTCCATAACTTAATATAGTCATTTGGTGAAAGGTCTTTAACCAGGGAGAATCCGTCATGATTGCCTTCCTCTACAAGTCGGAGTATTTTCTGCGAAAATTTTTGAGTTAGCTGATTCGCTTTTAAAATTAAATCTAACTCAAAAATCTTTTGTTTAGTTTCCTTCCAGTCAGTGGATTGAATTTGATTAAATTTATTCATACTAAGCCTGGACCACTGAATTTTACCTGGAATTTTTTGAAGAAACTCAAGTGTCTTTTTTCCACTTAAATTATTTACTGAAAAGACTCCAAGCTGTTTTGCAAGAATAGGTTGTGATAAATACGCAATCCCATACTTTTCTTTGATGGGTAAGATCATTGCAGATTCATAGTCACCCTCCAGTAAGATTTCCCAGTCATCACAAACAGAATCAAGGTACCAGGACCAGGCATAAAATGTCCCATTCATTGAATTATGAATAAACTGATCCCATTTTCCCAGATCAATCTGATTGTATGTTAAATGTCTAATTCCGATTATTATATGTCTTATGTAATTCTAATTATTAAATAATTCCTTCATCAGCAAAACTATAGTAACTGCTATCGCATATTATCAAATGATCAAGAAGCTCTACATCATGAAATTTTGCAGCCTCCTTTAACTTACTGGTTATTTGAATGTCTGATTTACTTGGCTGGAGATTTCCAGAAGGGTGGTTATGGCAAATAATGATTGTAGAGGCCAGTTTCTCAATCGCATGTTTTAGAATTATACGAACGTCAATAACAGTCCCTGAGATTCCACCCTGGCTTATTTTTACCTGGTCAATAATCCGGTTGGACCTGTTCATATATATAACCCAAAATTCTTCATAGGAGAGATCTTCCAGGAAAGGTTGCATGTAGTTAAACGCATCCTTGCTACCACCAATTTTGTATTTTTCTTTTGATTCTGATAATTTTCTCCTACGTCCTAACTCAAGGGCTGAGATCAGGGTGATTGCTTTGGTTTCACCTATGCCCTTAACTGTTTCAAATTCATTTATGGATAATTTCCCCAGTTCATTTAGATTGTTTTGTGCCAGGTTAAGAACCTTTTTGGCTACTTCAACAGCTGATTCATTTTTTTGTCCGGATCCTATTAAAATGGCAAGAAGTTCAGCATCTGTGAGACTTTTTAATCCTTTCGAAAGCAATTTCTCCCTGGGCCTGTCTTCCAGTGCCCAATCCTTAATTCGAAGATTTTTATAATCGCCCATATTTATTCATGGTTTTGAAGAGGGATAAAATTAGTCATTATTTAGTAAAGGCTATTCGGAATACAGGGGACGAAATAAAAAAAGCCTCCCGAGGTTGGAAGGCTTTTCAAAATTATATATATAATATCTTATAATTGATTAACGTGCTTCGTTAATTTGGACTTTAAATTGGAGGCTTTGTTGTTATGAATGATATTTTTCTTAGAAAGCTTATCAAGCATAGCAGCTACTTCAGGCAAAAACTCCTCAGCAGTTTTTTTATCGTCAATTTCACGTAACTTTTTAATTGCATTACGTGTTGTTTTTGCATAATACCTATTATGATTTTTCTTTTTTTCGCTTTGTCTTATCCTTTTTAAGGATGATTGATGATTTGCCATTATTCCTTTTTAAAATAATTTTTGTAGTCCGTAGGGGAATCGAACCCCTGTTACCAGGATGAAAACCTGGCGTCCTAACCCCTAGACGAACGGACCGTTTTCAAACGCATTTTTAGTTTGGACTGCAAAGGTAAAATATTTTTTTATCTTCCAAATAAATTTCATAAAATTTTTAGTAGGGATAATTCTTTTCTTTATAGTTTGATTAGAACGAGGTTAAAACATATATCGTACGGAAATAGCAAACTGCAGTAAATCGAAATCAGTATAGCCAATTATATTATATAGTGGAGTCCAATCAAAACTTAGATTTACAGGTACCTCTGCAAAGTTGTAATCTATACCAACAACCACTTCCACTCCAAAGATGGCCTTATAATCATCCCCAACAACCCAGGGACTTTGATTATCGTAAAATCCGAGAGCTGCTCCCCCTCCAAAGTACCATCGTAAACCAGGATACAGATTTGTTTCCTTATGATATTCATAAAGTAATGACATTGAAACTCCACGCCAGCGGGTTCCTAATATTCCTTCAATGGCAGAGTTTTCGTCAAAAAAGCGTTTGTAGGTTAATCCGGTAGGTAAGCCAGCACGAATTCCAATGACATTTGAATATTCCTGGGAATAAGCACTGGAATACGCAAAAAAAACAAAAATACAACCAACTATAATCTTTCTAAACATTTTCTATATCTCCTCACAAGATGTAAGAATTGCAAATATAATAGAATTTCAGATTATAGGAATAAGATAAGACTAACTGCCATCACCATCATTCCGGCAATTAAGCCATAAATGGATAAGTGATGTTCCCCGTATTTTTGTGCTGCAGGGAGCAATTCATCCAAAGATATAAATACCATTATCCCTGCCACGCCAGCAAACAAAACTCCAAAAACCATGTCATTCAAAAAGGGCATTAAAATGAGGTAACCAATTAAAGCTCCAACAGGTTCGGCCAGCCCTGATAGAAATGAAAGAGTAAACGCTTTCTTTTTATTATTTGTGGCATAATATATTGGTACCGAAACTGCTATCCCTTCAGGGATATTATGAATTGCAATGGCAACAGCGATGGCTATACCCAGGCTTGGATCTGTCAGGGCTGCAGTAAAAGTAGCGAGACCTTCAGGAAAGTTGTGTATAGCTATAGCTAAGGCAGTAAACATTCCCATGCGCATGAGTTTCTGGTTTTTTTCCGGTTCAGCATGCATTTCTTCAACTCTCCTTAATTCATGAGGGTTTTCGACGGATGGAATGAGTTTGTCAATAAGTCCAATAAGCAGAATTCCTCCAAAAAAGGAGGCAATAGTCCACCACCAACCAGTAGTTACCCCAAGAGATGCAACCAGAGAATCATTTGCTTTTTGAATTATCTCAACAAATGACACATAAATCATAACTCCGGCAGAAAAACCAAGTGCTATAGATAGAAATTTCGTATTTGTTCGTTTCGCAAAGAAAGCAATAGCACTGCCAATGCCTGTTGATAAACCGGCAAACAATGTCAGGCTAAATGCAAACAGGACCTGGTTAAATTCTACATCATTAATTCCCATATTCAAAAGTAATCTTTTTCAACAAAATCAGATGTCTAAAGTTTGGGAAAAATCGATTCCAGAGAAATTGCCCGAAGTCATAATAAGGAAGTTTCTATTTCTGGTGTCCATTTTTTGCAGAACCAGTTTCAATTCTTCAGGATTAGTAAATACCCTAATATTATCAGTTCCAAATGCGTCTCTTACTTGTCCTGGTTTTATTTCTTTTAACTTTTTATGGATCAATGTATCAGGACTATAGTATACAAATGCCTTATCCGCACTTTGCAGTGTATCCTTATATTCGGGAAGAAAGTCTTCTTTCAGGCTACTAAAAGTATGAAGTTCAAAAATGGAAATTAACTCTCGTTCAGGATATTGTTCTTTTACCGCATCTATTGTGGCTTTTACTTTTGAGGGCGAATGAGCAAAATCAAAATATACACAGGTATTTTCATTTTCTTTTAGAATTTGCAATCGGCGGGCTGCTCCCTTAAAGCTTTTTATAGCTTCGTAAAATTGCTCATCGGTAAGGCCCAATTCACTGCAAACAGTTTTAGCACCTTGAAGGTTTTGCATATTGTGCTTTCCGAAGATCATCACCGGTATCCTCTTTTCACTATAAAGAAGGTATGTCTTGTTATCAACAATCTCATAAGGATGAGTGTAGTATGGGCTACGCGTATTTCCCGATGTGTCTGTCTGAATAAGCTTCTTCAGCTCAGGATCATCTCCCTGATAAATTAAGGAACCCCCGGATTGTATTTTGGTTATAAATATCCGGAATTGATCGAGATAGTTTTCATATGATGGGAATACATTAATATGATCCCATGCAATGCCACTTATTAAGCCAATATTTGGCTCATAGACATGAAATTTTGGTCTGCTATCAATAGGAGAAGATAAGTATTCATCACCCTCGAAAATAGCAACTGGAGCACTTTCAGTAAGCTTAACCATGGTTTCAAATCCTTCAAGCCTTGAACCTACAAGATAGTCGAAATCCAATTTATTGAATTTCAAGACATGCATTATCATAGATGTTATAGTAGTTTTTCCATGACTGCCACCAATAACTACCCGCTTTTTATCTTTTGTTTGTTCAAAAACATATTCAGGAAATGAATAAACTTTTAGGTTTAACTGTTTTGCTCTCTTAAGTTCCGGGTTATTTTCCCGTGCATGCATCCCTACAATTACTGCATCAAGATCGGGATGAATACGATTGGTATCCCAGCCTTCTTTTTCAGGTAATAAAGCGTGCTTTTCTAACATTTCACGGGCCGGATTGAATATTTCATCGTCTGAGCCACTTAGCTCGTATCCCTTCATATGAAGAGCTATGGCCAGGTTATGCATAATACTTCCACCGATGGCTATCAAGTGTATTTTCATGTTTGCTGAGTTGGATTGATTTTAGATAATTATATTTGCTTTAAAAATATAACTTAAATCATTATGAACGAAACAAAAGTATTCCCAATTCATATATCAAATTTTAAATTAGATGGAGGTGCTATGTTTGGAGTCGTTCCAAAAACAATATGGCAAAGGTATTACCCCGCAGATGATAATAACCTATGCAATTGGGCATTGCGCTCCCTACTTGTAGACAATGGGGCGCAACGTATTTTAATTGATAATGGCTGTGGCGATAAGCAAGGGGGAAAGTTTTTTAGTTTCCTGCGTTTGAATGGGGGTGATGGACTTTTGGGAGGACTTGAAAAACATGGCTATGCACCCGAGGAAATTACGGATATGGTTCTTACCCATCTTCATTTTGATCATTGTGGCGGTGGCGTAAAAAACAAAGCGGATGGTTCGGGTTTTGAACTCACCTTCCCCAATGCTACCTATTGGGTTAGTCGCCGGCAATGGGAGTGGGCTATGAATCCTAATAAAAGGGAGAAGGACTCATATCTTGATGAAAATATTTTACCCATGATGGATAGTGGAAGGTTGAAATTTATCGAAGAGGAAGGAGATTTGTTCCCTGGATTCGAGGTTCGAATCTTCAATGGTCATACCGAGGGTCAGGTTATTCCAATTGTTTCCTACAAGGGAAAGAAATTAGTGTATTCTGCTGATCTGGTGCCATCCACGGTACATATTCCTGCCCATTACATTATGTCATTTGATGTACGACCATTGGTTAGTATGAAAGAGAAGGAAATATTTATGCAGGAGGCTTATGAAAATGGCTACATTCTATTCTTTGAACATGATTTGTACCATGAATGTTGTATGCTGGAACTAAGTAAAAGGGGAATCAGGGCTGGGAAAACGCTCACAATTGAGGAGTTATAGTAATATTGAAATTGATAAATTTTACAATCCATAAAAAAATTTCCAGAAGGCAAGAAGGTTTTTGAAGCATAGTAGAAAAAGCAAGACGGATGCTATGCTATCAATCCAAATCAATGTTTTTAAATTCACAGTTTTCTTGACTAAAATTATACTCATAGTAATTCTCATAACCAATTGAACCAGAAAAAATAGAAATATTGGCAATCCATTGACATTCCATTTCTTTGCCTCCTTAAAATGCAAACGCATAATTTCAGAAAAGCTTCTTGAGAGTCCACTGGTTGGAGATTCTTTGCCAGTAAATTCTTCGTAAAACGAGGGTATGGGATGGTTGTCTTTTTTAGCAGAGAAAATCGCGGAATAAATGAATATCATTAATATTAAACCAATAAAAAATAGGTTTAAGGTAATGTAAGGATTTTGCCTGAGGGTATTTAACAAGAGTAAAGAGTAAAAACTATTCTATGTTGGTTGAGTCTTTGAGGGTCTCATTAAATTCTTTAAGGGCTTTTCCGGCAGCCTTTCCAACTTTTCCAGCTTTGTCTTCATTGGTCAGAGTGTCAAAAGATTCACCTTTTTCAAGGGCATCGAGTGTGTTTTCCAGATTCTCGTCTGTTTCATCCATAGCCTCATCAATGTCTTTTCCGTATTCATTTTCAAACTCTCCAACAAACTCTTCAATTATACTCTCAATTCTTTCATCATTGGCAAACTCCCTGCCAAATTTTTCAAAAAACAGTCCACTGGAAGAGAGCAATACCAACCATATAGCCGCTAGAGTAGTTCCAAGAATCGAAATGATTAAGCCTGAAATTATAACCCCTTTTGACCCATTTGCACTACTGGCCTGGGATAGTCCAACTATAGCTAAAACAATGGCTATGATCCCGGGAATAAGCGCAAAAATGCCAATGCAAGGAATAAAAGCTATTAACAGAGCTAAAATACCTAAGATGAGCGATGCAATTCCAAATCCCTGTCCTGCTGTAGACTTAGCTGGTTCTTCCATGATTAATTATTTTACGCTTTGATTTGCTCAAAGTTACAAAAATTAAGGCACTTTTGAAAGGTTAGTGTTTAAAATCAATCACTAAGGATTTTAAGCATATCCTCTTCCAGGCTGTCATCTGGGCTTTCTATAATCCTGCCTACTTCTTCTCCATTTCGGTAAATAATAAAAGTTGGAACATATGCCACATTAAGTGAGGTCAGGTCTTCTCCCGGAACTAGCTTGTCAGTATTTACATTTATAAGAGTAACTGATTCATCCGGAATGCCTAGTTCGTCCAATATCCTGTAGAAACCTGGAACTTCTCTTCGGCTATCGGGGCACCAGGTTGCCATAACTATGGTAATAGTAACTTTATCCAAATCTTTTTGAGATAGACTTTCCATAACATCCTCTAAAGGAAGGTAAACTTCGTAAGTCTCATCAAACCAACCCTGGAATTCAGGAAGGGAAAATGCATCCCGGTTACCATATCCTATAAGTATAACAGAATTTGTTCTTTCAGAGTTAATAGTTTGATTTAATTTCTGACTGTTTGAAGGCATGATAATTGAAACGAAGGTTAAAGCAATGATTAATAGCTTTTTCATGGTTTTCTTTTAATTGATACTATGAATTAATAGCTCAAGTATTTTTGTTGCTGCCCCAGCCACGGATGTGCCCGGTCCAAAAATTGCGACCACCCCTGAACGGTACAAGTACTCATAATCCTGGGTAGGAATAACACCACCTGCCACCACCATAATATCTTCCCGGCCAATCTTTTTCAAATCATCTATGACCTGTGGTATAAGGGTCTTATGTCCTCCGGCTAAACTTGAAACACCCAGAACATGTACATCGTTTTCAGCTGCTTGACGGGCCGCTTCAGAAGGTGTTTGGAACAGTGGTCCAATGTCCACATCAAATCCTATATCTGCGTATCCTGTGGAAACTACTTTTGCTCCCCTGTCATGTCCATCCTGTCCCATTTTTGCAATCATAATCCTTGGCTGGCGACCTTCCATCACTGCAAATTCCCGGGTTAGTTTTCTTGCTTTTTCAAAAATCGGATCTTTACCTGATTCGTGTGAATAGACTCCAGACACAGTACGAATAACTGCCTTATACCTACCTGAAACTTTTTCTATGGCATCTGAAATTTCACCAAGAGTTGCTAAAGCCTTGGCAGCAATTACTGATAATTCCAGGAGGTTCCCTTCTCCACTTTCAGCAGCTTTTGTGATTTCATCGAGAGCTTTTTGAACGGCCGTATTGTCTCTTTTTGCTTTCAGTTCATTTAACCTGCTTATCTGCGATTCCCGAACAGCTGAATTGTCAACTTCAAGAATATCAAGAGGGTCCTCTGTTTTTAGTTGATATTTGTTAACACCTACAATGGTGTCTTTCCCTGAATCGATTCGAGCCTGTTTCCGTGCAGCTGCTTCTTCAATCCTCATTTTAGGTACTCCTGTTTCAATGGCTTTGGCCATTCCTCCCAACTTCTCAATTTCTTCAATAAGCTTCCAGGCTTTTTCTACTAATTCATGAGTTAAAGTCTCAACATAATATGAGCCGGCCCAGGGATCAACAGACCTGGTTACTTGTGTTTCTTCCTGTAAATATATTTGAGTATTACGAGCAATACGTGCAGAAAAATCGGTTGGCAGGGCAATGGCTTCATCAAGAGCATTGGTATGCAATGACTGAGTATGCCCAAGTACGGCAGCCAGAGCTTCAACAGCTGTTCGGGTCACATTATTGAAAGGGTCTTGTTCAGTTAAGCTCCATCCTGAAGTTTGGCAATGGGTTCTCATTGCAAGAGACTTTGGATTCTTTGGATTGAATTGCTTTACTATTTTTGCCCATAATAATCTTGCGGCCCTGAGTTTTGCAATTTCCATAAAATGATTCATCCCAATTCCGAAAAAGAAAGAAATCCGGGGTGCAAAAGAGTCAATTTCAAGCCCAGAATTAATACCAGTTCTTAAATATTCCAATCCATCCGCTAGAGTATATGCTAACTCAATATCAGCAGTAGCACCAGCTTCCTGTATATGATAGCCCGAGACAGAAATGGAATTAAACCTGGGCATATTTTCAGAGGTGTATTTAAAAATGTCAGCAATAATTCTCATAGACATCTTTGGAGGATAAATGTAGGTATTGCGCACCATAAATTCTTTCAAGATGTCATTCTGGATTGTGCCACTTAACTGTTTTGGGTCGACCCCCTGCTCAAGGGCGGCAACAATATAAAATGCCATTATTGGTAGAACTGCTCCATTCATTGTCATTGAAACCGACATTTCATTTAGCGGAATCTGATCAAAAAGCATCTTCATGTCTAACACTGAATCAATGGCTACTCCAGCCTTCCCAACATCTCCAACTACTCTTTCATGGTCAGAATCGTAGCCACGATGTGTAGCCAGGTCAAAGGCAACAGATAGGCCTTTTTGGCCAGAGGCCAGGTTTCTACGGTAAAAAGCGTTTGATTCTTCAGCGGTGGAAAATCCTGCATATTGCCGAATGGTCCAGGGACGTGTAACATACATGCTTGAGTATGGACCTCTTAAAAATGGGGGAATTCCGGCAATAAAATCCAAATGCTCCATCTTCTCCAGATCGGATTGTGTAAATACACTCTTTAAGTTAATTTTCTCTGGTGTAAACCAGTTTTTCTCAACTTTATTTTTTGATTCCCAGGCTGAATCTGATTCAGATGAGGTTTTATATTTCTTGATATTTATATGGGTAAAATCGGGTCTCATGTGCAAAATATTATTTTTCCAAACTATTCAGAATGTCTGATAAAGTCTCAAAGATATTTGATTTGATATGTATGAAGTGCTTTGCACCCATTGATTTTAGCTGTTCAAGAGACTCACTTGGATACCCAGCTACCACCAATAAAGTATTTTTATTAAGATTTTTGCTTAACTGGGAAATAAATTTGGGGTATTCCGCATCAGAACTACAACAAACAACTACTTGAGGATTCTCTGCTTTGCAGATCTCAATACCTTCATCAATGGTTTTAATTCCGGTTAGATCTTTAATCTCAAAACCACCCACACCTATGAAATTTGTGGCAAAAATAGTTCTTGCTGTTCGCATTACCGGATCTCCATAAGGAAAAAGTACTGCGGTGGGTTTTTTATTTCCCAGATTTTCAATACTCTTTCTTAGTTCTTCAAACTCAAAGGCAGCTCTGGTTTCGATTTGAGTTGGATCAATCAAAGGATTTGTTGTATTTTCTTCCACCTCATTTAAATTCGGATAATTATTTGTTCCAACTAGAACCTCTTTTCGAGTAGAATAATTGTTCTTTCTTTTTTGTTGAGATTCTACAATTTTATCCTGGATAAATCCTTTTTTACAGGCTGAAACAAATCCACCCATAGTTTCAATCTCTTTGAATATTTCCCATGCCTGACTTGCAATCTTGTCTGTTAAATTTTCAATATAATAGGAGCCGGCAGATGGATCAACAATTTTATCGATATATGACTCCTCCTTCAAAATTATTTGAGTGTTTCTGGCAATCCTCTCTGAAAAGGTACCTGGCTCCTTTGAAATCATATTAAATGGGAAGGTGCTAATTGAATCTGAGCCACCAATTGCTGCTGACAGTGATTCGGTAGAAAAGCGCAACATATTTACGTAGGGGTCGAGCTTTGTTTTATTCCAAAAAGTCGGAGCAGAATGAATAAATATTTCACCCAAATTTTTCTGTTCTGGATTAAAGGCAGATACAATTGATGCCCAAAGTTGCCTGGCTGCCCTGATCTTAGCAATTTCCATAAAGTAGTTTGACCCTACTCCAAGAGACATCTGGATTCGGCTGGCAATTTTCTCAATACTGAATCCGAGTTCAGAAAGTTTTACCAGAATTTCAGCTCCCATTGCCAGTGCAAAACCCAATTCCTGAGATAAGGATGCTCCTGAGTTGCTGAATGTATTACCTCCAATTGATAAAACCTTAAATTCAGGGAGGTTCTCATCACAAAATTGCAACATACTACCGGCAAGTTCAAAGTCATTTTCCTCAGAAAAATAAAATTGATTGTTCTTGAGAAAGTTTCCAAGAGGATTGTATTCAATGGCACCACTAACTTTATTAAGATTAATGTCTTTAGATTTTAATACTTCTACCAACTGCTTCAATATATCCAGGCTGTTTATATCTGTTTCAAAGTTAATCCTGATTCTTTCCAGGTCAACTTCATCCATCAGATTCTTAATATCTCGATTAGTTAAAGTTTTTGTTTGAGATGTAATAAATCCAAGTTCGGTGATTCCTGAATTAATAGCTAACTTAAGATTTTTATTCGACTTGAGAATTGGTGCAACATTGAAATCCTGCCTGATAAACCAATTATTATTAGCAACCTTCGAACCTCTTCTAAAAGGAAAATCACCGGGATGAGAATGGATATAGTCCATCCCTTTCAAATCCTCACTGGTATAGAAGGGAGGAACATCTATACCTTCAAAACTTTTCCAGGTTAATTTCTCTGGGCTTTTCCCTTTAAGGTCAGCCTTTACTTTTTTTTCCCATTCTTGTTTGGTGATAGGAGGGAAGTTGGTATAAAAATCGGATTTTATTTGATTGTCAGCCATAAAAGATGTTATATTTGATAAGCAAAGGTAAATCATTTTGTGCTACTGCTAACTATGATAAATATCATTATAGCTCATTTCACTCATCACTTGAAAATTTGTCCTATTGAAAGAAGCCGGTAGTTATTTTTCAATTGTATTTATACTTTTCTCTCTCAGTTTTAAAACCTTCTCTCAAAAGGCGGTTGAATCTTTCCTGGTAGCAACTCCTCCCAAAATTGATGGTTTTGTAATTGAAGATGCCTGGCAGGTAGCTGACTCGGCAGTTAATTTTATTCAAATGGAGCCGACAAAGAGTGCAAAGTCCAGTGAGAAAACAGTGGTATATATTACTTATGATACAGAGAAAGTTTATTTTGGAGTAAAATGTTACACACGAGATCCTTCCCAAATTGTGGGGAAGGTTCAAACGAGGGATTTGCTTTCAAAAGATGATGACCTGGTGGTAATACTATTAGATACCTATCGTGATAAACGTAGTGCTTTTGGCTTTTTTGTAAATCCCCTTGGAGTGCAAATTGATATGAGAGTAGCTGATGATGGCAGAAACCTGGATTTGAATTGGGATGCTGTTTGGGAGTCAGCAGCTGTAAAGACCCCTGAAGGCTGGTCGGCCGAGTTTGCAATTCCATTTCAATCTATTACTTATAATAAGAAAATTCCAGACTGGGGGATTAATTTTGGCAGGGTCATTCGCTCAAACTTTGAAACATCGTATTGGTCAGGAGAACTTAGTGATGATTTCCGAATCTCTCAGGGGGGTGTATTAACCGGCCTCAAACTTCCATCTAAAAAGAAAATTGTTGAATTTACTCCATATCTGACACTTCGATATGAAGATAGTGATGAAACTGGTATTCATGGTAAATTTGTTCCGCAAGCGGGAATTGATGCTCATGTGAATATATCATCAAATGTGGTTTCTCACCTTACCTATAATCCTGATTTTGCTACGGTAGAGGGAGATCAGGAGCAAATCAACATGACACGGTGGGAGCTGAGTTTCCCGGAAAAAAGATTGTTTTTTATGGAAGGTAATGAGTTGTTTAAAACCCGAATAAAAACATTTTACTCAAGACGTATAGGTGATGTTCATTATGGAGGTAAGATTAATGGAAAGATTAAAGACATCAGCTTTTATGCAATGGATTCACAAACAAAACCTGATTCTATTGTAGAAGCCGATACAACCATCCATATTCCCTCTGCCAATTACACGGCCATAAGAGTAAAGAAAGATATTTTGAATTCATCAAGTATTGGATTTACCTATGTTGATAAAAAATGGGAAGGGAATTATACTTCCTCAGCCAGTTTGGACTTTATGCTTAACCTTGCCAAAACCTGGAAGGTTACAGGACAATGGGTTACAAGTTTTCCCGGGAATACTATTCCTTCAAGCTCCTATTTTATTCGCGTAGCCAAAGAAAGCAATATCTATCACTATCATGTCCGATATTCATACACTGGAAAGAATTTTAAAGATAATGTAAATCAAACCGGCTTTCTAAGAGACGATGATATGAAAGAACTGGATAGTGATATAACATATAGATGGTGGTTTGATGGTGCACTGAAATACCTTAATGTGGGTGCGTATAACAATATCTTTTGGAGTACCGAGAATGTTTTAAGAAGCTGGTATCTTACACAAAGAGTCAGGTTGTATCTTAAAAACCGATTTAGTTTTGACTTTTCCTACAATAATGAATATAAGCTGTATGAGAAGAAGTACTATAATCATAGGTATGGAGCTGCTGTAGGGTACAATACTGATGAGTGGACTTCGGCCAGTGTTGCTTACAATCGGGGAGTTAATTTTGATAGGGATTTCGATTGGTTTCAGGCAGATGCCAGGGTAAAGTTATTCAAGAAATTGTCATTGACCTACTCCCTTAATTTATTGAAATACTACCCGGATCCAACTTCAAGTTCAACCCTAATAAATATAGTATCTATTGATTACAATTTTACAAACGATTTGTGGATCAGGGTTTTTGCACAGAACAATACCAGTAATGATATGATTTACTTCTATGGAATGTTTGGATGGCGATTTCAGCCCCCATTTGGTGCCTTATACCTAATTTACAACAGTGACAACTTTGACGATCCTGTGTTGGGAACTCGAAGTAATAACGATGTTATATTCCTGAAAGCTTCTTACCGGATAGGTTTCTAAAAAAAGTAGACAATACCCACGGTTGCGTTTATAGTAGTAACTGGAACTTCCCAAACTTCAGAAACTATTTCAGATCCACCCATCCCATCATCAACACTTGATTCAAGGTCTAATTTAGCTTTACTTCCAAAATAGTCAGCAGCTATTCTAAGGCCATAATTCTCATTGGCCTGGAAAACAAAAGCAGCCCCAAGAGTGTACCCAAAGGCAGTGTTGTGTCCTCCAGAATTGTTGTAAATCTCATTGTTGGTATAGGTAATATATAATTCCCTTTTAGGCGGAGTAATAAAACTGACACCCGCTTGAGCTTTTAGCTCAAAACTTATTCGTGAGAATGGGAAGGAGAGTACAGGTCCTACCAGAATGCTGACAGTATTCCATAAGGAGGTATTAAATTGGATATTTGCATCTGGGGGAATAATATAATCAGGATATAAGTTCTTAACATATTCAAGCCAACTTGCCTCCAGCGCATCTTCATCCGTAGAATTGGTTCCGTAATTTATTGTACCAGCTACACCAAGATAATCAATGAAAAAATACTTTCCTTCAACATTAAGGGCAAAGCCAGTACCAGCATATCCTGTGGTGGATGCATCTTCAGTACTTTTAAAATCGCCTAATGGAATTGTTGCACCCATTGAAAGATTTAAATAGTTGCTCTGAGCATTCGCGAAAATAGACGTCAGCAATAAGGCTAAAAAGAAAATTATTTTCTTCATATTGGTCATTTCTAGGTAAATTATAAAGTCAAAAGTAGAAAAAATTAAATGAATGAAGCCAATAA
>RCNC010001682.1_pt1 | contig 14942 bp, 9 predicted proteins | sample 2041301 | NCBI WGS metagenome assembly RCNC01 (sample SAMN09708231, study PRJNA481090) | Marine sediment metagenome, whole genome shotgun sequencing project. | biome: marine sediment; feature: ocean; material: sediment; isolation source: Sewage treatment plant 13A marine sediment (STP13A) ... | reverse complement strand
AACATATGCCCTCATTCCCTTTCTATAAGCAACTTGACGCCATGGACTGCGGACCCACCTGTCTGAGAATGGTGGCCCGTCATTATGGAAAACATTTTACTCTTCAAACGCTCCGGGAAAAATCTCACCTGACCAGAGAAGGAGTATCGATGCTTGGGATTGCAAGAGCCGCTGAAGACATAGGCATGCAGACCATGGGGGTCTCCCTCACATGGGAGCGTCTTAAGGAGGAAGCACCCCTACCGGTGATAGTTCATTGGCAGCAGAAACATTTTGTGGTGGTATATAAGATCCGTAAGGAAAAGGTTTATGTGGCCGATCCTGGATTTGGGCATACAGTCTATACCAAAGAGGAGTTTCTGAAGTCCTGGATAAGTACTCGCCAGGATGGAGAAGCCAAAGGCTCAGTCCTGCTGGTTCAGCCCACCCCGGATTTTCTGAACCAGGAAGACGAGCCTGTAAAGAAAACTGGTTTCCGCTACCTGAGCCGCTACCTGGCCCCTTACCGGCGCTATGTATATCATCTCTTGCTGGGTTTGATTATAGGAAGCATTATCCAATTCCTGCTCCCCTTCCTGTTCCAGTCCATGGTGGATTTTGGGATCACCAACCAGGATCTTCCCTTCATTTACCTGGTGCTGCTATTCCAGTTTGTGCTGATCATTTCCCAGATGGGAATTGACTTTATTCGAAGATGGATCTTACTTCACCTGAGTGCACGTGTGAATATTTCCTTGATCTCCGATTTCCTTTCTAAATTGATGAAACTCCCTGTGGGATTCTTCGATACCAAGCTCACCGGTGATATCCTGCAGCGCATTGGCGACCACCGCAGGATCGAGACCTTTATGACCACCTCTTCACTCACTATCCTCTTCTCCATGTTTAACCTGGTGGTCTTTGCCATCATCCTGGCCATATACAGCCTGAAAATATTGGTGATTTTCCTGGTCGGCGGCTTGCTCTATTTCCTTTGGATCTTTGTTTTTATGAAGCGCCGGAGAGTCCTGGACCAGAAGTACTTTTCGAAAATGGCCGAAAATCAGAGCAAACTGATTCAGATTATTCATGGGATCCGGGAGATCAAACTAAACAATGCAGAACGAACCAGCCAATGGGAGTGGAAGGACCTTCAGGCGAGCCTGTTCCGGATCAATATGAAATCGCTCTCCCTAAACCAATACCAGGAAGCAGGGGGTGTATTTATTAATGAAACCAAAAACATTCTCATCAATGTTACGGCTGCCATCGCGGTACTAAACGGCAATTTGACCCTTGGTACTCTTCTGGCGATCTCGTATATACTCGGACAACTAAACGGGCCCATTGAACAGATGATCTCCTTCTTTCACCGGGCACAGGATGCCAAGATCAGCCTGGAACGATTGGGGGAAATTCATGAAACTGAAGATGAATATCAGCGGGAAACCGGTGTCACGGTACTTCCTGCTATTGAGAAGCTTTCGGTCAATCAGCTGGAGTTCACCTACCCGGGTGCCATTCAACGTAATGTACTGGAAGATATCAATCTGATCCTGAAAAAGGATACGGTTACAGCGCTGGTTGGGGTCAGTGGAAGTGGAAAAACCACACTGCTGAAGCTATTGCTGGGATTTTATCCGCCAGCCAAGGGAGATATCAGGGCTGGAGATATGAATATTCAGATGATGTCGCCCGACCTGTGGAGAAGACAGTGCGGCGTAGTCATGCAGGATGGATTCATCTTTTCCGACACCATAGCCAGGAATATTGCTCTGGGGGAACATGAAATCAAGGCCGAACAACTACTGTATGCAGCCAAGATGGCATGCATTGATGATTTTATCGACCGCCTGCCCTTGGGTTACAATACCGTAGTCGGACAGGAAGGACTTACCCTCAGCGGAGGTGAGGAGCAACGGATCCTTATTGCAAGGGCCATATATAAGAATCCCGGCTTCCTGTTCCTGGATGAAGGGACCAGTGCTCTGGATGCCAATAATGAGAAGCGCATCATGGAGAATCTTCAGCTGGTTTTCAGGGGTAAAACAGTCCTTATTGTGGCACACCGCCTGAGCACCGTGAAAAACGCGGACCAGATTATTGTACTTGACCAGGGCCGTATCGTTGAAGAGGGCAAGCACAATACCCTTATAGCCAAGAAGGGGCACTATTTCAACCTGGTGCGTAACCAACTTGAACTGGGCAACTAAGAGATGATCACTAAACGTCCAAAGCCTAAGCATGGAAAATGACTGGAAAAAACGCCTGGGCATGGTTTATTCGACCAACCCGGATTTTCAATATGAATCGGGAGATCAGGAGGAGTCGGAGACTCTTGCACCACAGAAGCAGGTGCTTTATGTGAGTCTGGATAAGAAAAACCGTAAAGGAAAGAAAGTCACCCTGATAGAAGGTTTTAAAGGGAGCACAGATAATTTAAAAACCCTGGCCAAAGAGTTGAAGAGCAGCTGCGGTGTGGGAGGCTCTGTTGGTGATCACAACATTCTGATCCAGGGTGATTTCAGAGACAGGGTGTTCACTTTGCTGCAGGAGAAAGGATTCAAGGTAAAACGTAAAGGTGGATAAGAGAGCTGGCATCCGGATAAGCATCTTATTGCTGACAGGAGTATTAATGATCACTCTTGGGGGTCCTGCTATCTATGCTCAGGAGGAGGCTCTGGATGAACCTTTGGATACAACATATTTCAAAGCGGGAGAGGATGATTGGAATCTGGTTGAATCCGTATTAAAAGGGAATCCCGATGCAGTAATGCTACTACTTGAGCGGGGTGCTGATCCCAATGCCGCAGCCGAAGGGGGAATGACTGCTCTGATGTTTGCCGCTGAAAGTGGCGATGTACTAATGGTCAAAATGCTGGTATTGAATGGTGCCGACCTGGATTTTAGCGATGCGGAGGGGACCACTCCCCTGCTGATAGCTGTGTTCAACAGGCACTTTGATGTGGCACACTTCCTGCTGGAAAAAGGGGCCGATCCTGACCATCGTGATAGCTACCAGGGTTCTGCACTACTTTATGCAGCGGCCATAAATGACTATGAGATAGCTGATCTTCTTCTCTATTATGGTGCATCCGACAGCATAAGCGACAGGGATGGCAATATGGCCGTAATGACAGCTGTTTACTTCGGCAACCTGGAGACCACCGACGTTTTGTTGCAGAACGGACTTGATCCGGATGGTGCCGACGAGCTACTTAACACTCCCCTGATGATAGCCGCCCAACAGGGAAATCTCCCCATAAGCCAGTTGTTGCTCGAAAAAGGAGCAGCGCTGGAAAGCGTCAACAAACAGAACTATACCCCCCTGGTTCATGCAGTATTCTTCAGATATGACACCATTGCCAAGCTACTGATAGATAGTGGTGCCAATGTAAATCACACCCTCAAATCGGGTGAAACTCTTTACGATCTGGCCCGTCAGCAAGGCAGTAACAAAGCGCTAAAGCTTTTAAAAAGTGCCGGAGCCACCACCTCTCCCAAGCCCAGTTTTACGGAGTACAACCTGGGATGGGGCAATTCCTTCCGAAGCAACGAACATATGATGCAGGTCCGTTTTTCGGTGGTGGACCGTAAATTCGGGTACTTTGTTGAAAGCGGAATAGATTTTCGTCCCATAATCAGAAAAGTACAGATTGAAGTCGATGACTTGCTGATCCACCAATACAGGGAGTCGCGCTGGGTGTGGACCCTGGGAGGGGGGAAGAATTTTACCTTCCTGCATGACAAATCGGGAATGGAATATGGAGCATATGGCGGACTCTATGGAATGCTTTCCTTTCCGAGCCATAAGGGAGTCAGTGAGCATGAGAAAGCCAGGTACTCTCTTGCCCTGTCGGCCGGCCTGTATATGAAGAAGAATTTTGCCGGAATAAAAGCAGGGGCCGAACGTTATACCTATGGCACACTCCTGGAGGGGGCATGGAAAATAAATATTACCCTGTTCCTCAGAATTTTAAAGCGGAGAAATCCCAATGTCCAGAAAGAAATTACATACTAGGCTCCTGGCAGCTGCACTGCTGGTACTGGTTTCGGGCAAATTTACGGCCTGTGAACCAGAGGACTGGATGCTGTCGATCGATTGTGGAGACTGTTATGGCTATGCGCCTGATAGTGCGAACCTGATTATCAATCTTACCATCAATGCTGAGAATGATTCTGTACCGCTGACATTTTACCAGGGTGACTATGAGGAGGGAGTGATCGACTGGCAGGATACCGCCACCACTGAAGAGTTTTATCTCTACTCGAAAATGAACAGCAGCTACACGGTCCGCGCCACATATCGCTCTGGGAATAAAATAATTGAGGCTTTTGATGCTGATAATATGGAGCTCTACAATGCCAACGAAGAGTGTGGCTCACCCTGTTATATTGTAAAAGGGGGCATCTTTGATGTGGCTCTTCCGGAGTAAGAACCTGACTAAAACCTAAGGAGATTGAAAGAACCAAAACTATCCATGGAAAACCTGCTTGATCAACGCAGGGAACTGATGGCAAGTCTCAAATATGCGAGCTTCATTCAACGGGCTGTGCTTCCTAACCAGAAGTATATGGAGAATATGCTGAAAGAGTTTTTTATTTTCCATCAACCACGGGATATTGTAAGCGGAGATTTTTATTATTGCTCCCGGAAGGAAGATTATATCGTGGTGGCTGCCGGCGATTGTACCGGGCATGGCGTACCCGGCGCTTTGATGAGTATAATGGGCATCTCCTTCCTCAACGAGATCCTCAGCATTAGAGGGCCCATCCGCTCCAGCAGGATTCTTAACCTCCTTCGGGAACGGGTGATGAAAGCCTTGCACCAACGGGGCTACGAACTGGAAAATAAGGATGCCATGGATATGGCCCTTTGTGTGTTCCACCCCCGATCGGGCGAACTGCAATTTTCGGGAGCTAACAACCCCCTCTACCACATCCGCAAAAAGGTGCTTACCGAAATTAAGGCAGATAAAATGCCGGTGGGTATCGATGCCATTGAAGAAAGTTCATTTACCAATCATACACTGCAACTTAAACCGGGCGATATCGTATACCTATTTTCCGATGGATATCCCGATCAGTTTGGCGGGCCAGAGAACAAGAAATTCAAATATGGGCCGTTTAGAGATTTACTGATCCGTATATCGGATATGACCATGGAGGAGCAACGCAAAGAGCTGGACCGCGTGATGGCAGATTGGAAAGGAAATGAGCTCCAGGTGGACGACATATTGATTTTCGGAATTAGATTTATATAAAGCAGGAACATGCATTTGGTTTCTTTTAGAATTCAGAATTTCAGATCCATAGTGGATACCGGCTGGCATACTTTGGCCCATGACAACATCACCAGTCTTATCGGTCAAAACGAATCGGGCAAAACATCCATACTGGAGGCGCTTATGGCTTTTCATGACGGGAGACTGATTGAAGACATGCTCAGAAGCGACCTCTCGATGCCGGTGGTAAACTGCAAGTTTAACTTTAAATTTGCCGATATTGAGAACCACCTCAATAAAAGAAGGTTGAACCCTGAGATCCGTAAACTGATTAGTTCTGTGGAAACCGTTTCACTGACACGAAAGTGGATAGATGATATGGATTCACAGATGGAGATGGGTGATGAGTTGCAGGAGGTTTACAATTTGACCTATGACCAGCTAAGGCAGAGGGAACTAAAGGTCATGGAAAACGTGGAGCATCTGAACCAAGATATTGCCACCGCATCAAAAAAACTGAATAAAGTAAATGAGGAGGCTGAGTGGACTGCCGAGAAGCTGGACACCATCAAACAGAGGATGAATGAGATCAGGCGAAACCTCAGGAAGTTTCCATCCAGAACGCGGAAGGAGGAACTCAGGAAGGAGCTGGCACTGGAAGAGGAGATGTTTTTGAAGTTGAAAGAGACTCTTGGTCTGAAAAAAATAAAACAGGAGGAAAAGAAAGATATTCTGGAAGCGCTGGATGAAAAAAGTGAGGTAAACAGGAAACTGAAGGAGATCCAGGAGGAAAGTGCTGAAAAAAAAGAAACTCTGGCACTAACGCAGGATCAGCTGAAGAAGCTGCTTCAAATGACCGGGATGTATACTTCGGAAAGAGAACAGCGAGCCGCCGAGATCAGAGAGGAGATATGCAGGACCAATATTGATAAGTTAAAAGATGAGATAGCCGATCTAATTGAATCAGAGCGCATCCAGCTACTGTCACTTGAACATGTATTCGAGGACAAGTCCATTGATAGTGCGATGAAAGCGGCCAGGAAAGAGGTGGATTCCATGAAAGAGTTCTACAGCTCCACCGAACTTGCAGAAGAGATATTTAAAATCCTTCCCGATTTTGAGATGTTCGAAGATTTCAGTTCACTCCTACCCAACCGCATCGACCTGGAAGATATTGTCCGGGCCAACAAGCATGCTGAAGGGTATAAAGCCGCCATTAATTTCCTGACCATTACCGGGCTGGAGTACTCCTTTTTTCAGCAACCTTCCAGCAGGATCCTGAAACAAAAGATTGAGAACCTGAATGGAGAACTCACACTGAACTTCCAGGATTTCTGGAGACAAAATGTGGGAAAGAATAATAAGATCAAAATCAATTTTGAACTATCGCATTACGACCACACCAATCCGGAAAAAAGCGGAAAGCCCTTTGTAGAATTCTGGATCAAAGATGAGAAAGAGAGGCTTTATCCCAAACAGCGGAGCCGTGGGGTAAGGTGGTTTCTCTCCTTCTTTCTGGAGCTTAAGGCTACAGCCATGGATAAAAGTAAGCGCAATAAGGTGCTATTGATCGATGAGCCGGCAGTCAGCCTGCATGCAAGGGCCCAGGAAGATGTACTAAAGGTATTTGATGATATCAAGGACCAAGTTCAGATCATCTATACCACCCACTCTCCCCACCTGGTCGATGTAAATAAGTTATACCGGATCCTGGCTGTTCAGCGCGCCATCGAAGACGATATGAAAAGTGAGACCCTTGTCTACAGTGCTCGATCCCTTAAATCGGCCACAGCCGACACTCTCTCTCCCATTTACTCTACCATGGGTGCGAGGCTAAGCCAGCAGGAGATAATTAAATCCTTCAACAATGTCATCGTAAAGGACCTGGCCACCTATTATTTTCTGAAAGCAGTGGTTGCGCTTACCGGCTTCGAAAAAGAGTGCTATTTTTTGCCTGCCTCAGGAGCTGAAAGCATCCCTATGATGGTCAATATCCTGATGGGTTGGGGCATAGAGTATATTATTCTCAATTTTGGGAATTCCGAAGAGCGGCTGGTACATGAGAAACTGATGAAGGAACAATACGACAATAAAATTGACCTGGCCAATAAACAGATGCTATTTATGGAGTATTATCCCGATACGGAGGATCTTTTCTCCACCATAGATTTTAAAAAATACGTGGTAAAAGTGAGAGAGGGAATCACCGTAAAAAACTCAGAATACCTCATAGATAACAATTACTCCAGGGCTATTCTTGCTTCGAACTTCCTGCAAGAGGTCACCGATGGGAATTTAAGTTTCAAAACCCTTGACGATGAGACCCGAGACAACATGAACAGTATTATCCAGCAGCTTTCTACCATCCTAAAATAAGCCAAAGAGTGCCCATGAAATTCCGCTTAAGTATTACATCGCTGATCCTGCTCCTCGTATTTAAATTGTCTTCAACAGGGCAGGACACTGTTCTCTTATTTCATCCAACTGCCTATAACCTGGAAGTTATTCAAAAGCTTGTGGATGAAGAATTGTTCCCACTTGATGGATACCATGTGCTGGGGATATTTCACCCTGGTGAAAGCTATGATTACAGCAAGGCACAAGACTATATTGAACAGCACAAAAATTCCCCCTTCAGTCTCCAGGAGGTCAAAGGGGAACTGGGACCGGCAAACATTTACCGGGAAAATCCCGCAAGCGAGCAGTTCATGAAGCTATTTGAAAGCTCCAAAGGGGCTCTGTTTATGGGCGGACCTGATATTCCTCCCGTGGTGTATGGAGAGGAGGTTCATCTGCTAACAAGTGTTACCGATCCATTCAGGCACTATTTGGAGCTATCCTATCTTTTTCATCTTCTGGGAGGCAGTCAAAATACCAGTTGGACACCTTATCTGGAAGAGAACCCTGACTATGTGGTCAACGGGATCTGCCTTGGTATGCAAACCATGAACGTAGCCACCGGGGGAACCATGGTGCAGGATATTCCTACCGAGCTATACGGAATATGGAATGCAGAGGAGATTCTGTCCCTGCCACCCGACCAGATGCATCGTAACTACATGAATTATCTAAACACGGGATGCGATGACCCCACCTCCTATCATTTTCACCATATATCCCTGAAAGCTGATATGGTGCTTAGCCGTGGGCTTGGTTTCAATAGTGATACGAATCCCCTGGTACTCAGTGCGCACCACCAGGCCCTTGATAAGCTTGGACAGGGATGGGAAGTTACTGCCACCTCCATGGATGGAAAGATCGTTGAAGGAATCCAGCATAAGCGTTATCCAAATGTACTGGGGATACAGTTTCATCCCGAGAAACCGGGGCTTTTCGATCCCACCATTCAACATCCGGCCAGCTGTAGTAGCACAATTAACTTTAAGGAAGCCATAGCCGATAGTGATTCCTACACCTTCCATGTGGCATTCTGGAATTACCTGGGGAAACTCTTACAAACTAACAGGGAAAAAGAGTAGTTATTCGATCTCAATGAAATTGATCTTCAGATCGAGGATGGATGCATAATATTCACCCCGCTCCAGAATATCATCATCGCCCTCCTCATATACCCAGTTGATCTTAAGATCGTAGCCATCGTTATCAACTTCCTTAAGCTTTTTTAGCAACCTGAGCATATACTTGGATGTACCGCTGTTCAGGTATTCCATTTCAATATCAACCTCAGTAAAAGCAGGTGGTGAGGAGGCAAAAGCAATGATCCAGTCAAGTATATCCTCGTAGAAAAGACTTACGTCTTCGGGGATGGACCTGCCTTTAAATTTTACTTTCCCGGTGGGATCCAGTAAAACGTAAGGGGTTTTCTGAGTAGGCTGAAATTCTAGTTTGTCCATCCTTTACCAAAAAAAGTACCAACAATATAGTGATTTTTGCGGCAAGGGAGTGCATTTCGTTTTTACTTTTATCCAACATTTTGGTGGCTAACTTAGAAATACATTCTGGCCAGGGGAGTAATATCATCACTTGCGAAATGTCCCTCAAGGTAACGGTAATAGCCTGTAATGGCAATCATGGCAGCATTGTCTGTTGTAAAACTGAAAGGTGGAATAAACAATTCCCAATCCCTCTTTTCCGCTTCCTGTTCCATGGCTGAACGCAAACCCGTATTAGCAGAAACACCTCCCGCCAGGGCAACCCGATCTATACCGGTATGCTCCATGGCCATCCTGAGCTTGTTAAGTAAAATATCAATTATGGTATGCTGCAGCGACGCTGCAAGGTCTGCTTTGTTCTTCTCTATGAATTCGGGATCCAATTTAAGCTGGTCTCTGAGGAAGTATAAAAAGGAAGTTTTCAAACCACTAAACGAGTAATCAAATCCTGCTAATCTGGGTTTGTTGAAAGTAAACCTTAGTGCATCACCCTGCTGTGCCAGCCGGTCCACATGTGGTCCACCCGGATATGGTAAGCCGAGAAGTTTGGCGCATTTGTCAAAGGCTTCCCCCGCTGCATCATCTATGCTTCGTCCAAGGATCTCCATGGTATGATAATCCCTTACCACCACAAGTTGGGTATGACCACCCGAAACCAGCAGACATAAAAAAGGAAAGCGAGGAGATGCAGCCCCTGATTCTGAGGACTGAATAAAATGAACCATGATATGTGCCTGGAGATGATTTACCTCAATCATGGGGATGCCCAGTGCTGCTGTAAAACCCTTGGTAAAAGAGGTTCCCACCAACAATGAACCCAGAAGTCCGGGCCCCCGGGTAAATGCAACCGCATCGATATCTCTGCTGGAAATTCCAGCCTCTTTCAGCGCACGATCTACCACCGGTACAATATTTTGCTGATGTGCCCTGGAAGCAAGTTCTGGCACCACGCCTCCATATTTTTCATGTACATCCTGCCCTGCAATTACATTGGAAAGTAGTTGCCGATCCCTGATTACAGCAGCAGAAGTATCATCGCAGGACGATTCAATGCCAAGAATTAGCGTACCCATGACAACTTTTTATATTTTTACAGTGTTTAAATAGATAGAAAGTGCAAAAGTAATTAAAAAGTTAGCGAAAATAGGATTGGTTGTGGTATTGCTTATTCTGGCAGTTCCTTCGCTTTCATTACTTTTTTTGCAGAACCGACAGGTTCAGACAAAGGTCAGTCAAATGCTTACCGAGCAATTGTCGGAAGAACTTCAGGCTACCATCTCCCTCTCCTCTGTGAACTACACCTTTTTTAAAAGGGTTCAGGTAAGGGATCTCTATATTGAGGACTTACATGGCGACACTTTGATCTACTCCGAGCTTACCAAAATTCGTATCAAGCAGATCAGACCAGATCAGGGGATCATTGAGATCAGAAAGATCTCTTTACATAAAGCCTGGCTAAACCTGGTCATTGAACCCGAGGGAGGGGTCAATCTGGGATTAATTATCGACAGACTAAAAAAGCCACATGTACCTCCGGAACGAAAGTCAAAGCTGCATATCCATGATATTACCATGAGCAATGGCCGATTCTCCCTCACTAAAACAGGGCATGGCCCATTGCGATCGCAGATCGATTTCGCAGATTTTGACATGCATGAGCTGGAAATCTCCCTTTTGGATCTTATTAGCGAGAAGGATACGGTGAGCATGAACATCATCTCCCTCGCTGGTATAGAGAAAAGTGGATTCGAATTCAATCAGCTGGCCACCCTGATGACTATTGGCAAGTCACATATGCATTTCAATGACCTGGAAATCCTTACACAAAAATCCGAACTGCATGTCCCCATTCTGGGATTCAATTTTGAGCACTGGCAAGGTTTTAAAGGTTTTTCCAGGGAGGTGGACCTAAGTTTTGAATCGACTCATTCACTATTGAATACTGAAGATCTTACCGTTTTTGTCTCAAAAACAAAGGGATTGCTGTACCAACTCACAGTCGATGGCTCCGCGCATGGCAAGCTGAATGATTTTAAAGGAGACGACATACAGCTTAACTTTGGCCAGCAAAGTTCTCTGGAATTTGATTTTACCATGATAGGCCTACCTGACTTTAAAAACACCTTTCTTGATTTCAACTTCAGAGAATTTAACAGCTCAGTTTTTGCGCTCTACGAATTGATTTCGGGTAAACAGAGTTCAAGCCAACAAGCACTCTATCCCTGGAGCAATTTGGGGAAGCTTGATTTCAAGGGCCAGTTTACCGGATACCCTGATAATTTTGTGGCATCGGGATTTATGCAGACAGATATGGGACGTATGCTGATGGATCTCTCGTTTAAACCGGACAGTATTGAGGGTATTGATTTTCAGGGTCATCTCACAGCAGGCAATTTTAGCTTGGGGGAATTCCTGGATCAGGAAGAGCTCCTGTCTCAACTCTATATGGATGTGATGGTGGATGGAAGCCTGCAGGAAGGTGCCATTCAAGCCAACCTGAAAGGGAATATAGATACCCTCTATTTATCCCAGTATGCTTACAGCAATATTTCACTTGACGCATCTTTTACAAACACCACCTTTAACGGTGGCTTCAGTATAAACGATCCCAACATCAGGATGGACTTCCTGGGAAGTATGGATTATTCCGGGGAAGTACCTGCTTATAACTTTACAGCGGATGTGGCGCGTTCACGTCCCCATTTTCTTAACCTCGGGGTAGAAGATCCCAATACCTTTGCTTCATTTCGGATTGAAACGGATATCACCGGAAGCAACCTGGATGAGCTCAATGGAGAAGTGCGCCTTGTAAATAGTCTTTTTGAACGTAATGAGGCTCAGGTCCAATTATACGATGTCAGGTTAAGTGCCCTGAGCACATCTGACACCACCTCCCTGAAGATAACGTCCGAGTTGTTTGACGCCTCCATCAATGGAAAATACAAGCTTAGCTCCCTACCTAAGTCCCTGGAGAACATGGCCGATCTATATGTGGATCTTGTTCCCGGCATGGATCCTGAAATAGACACCATCAATCAATTTAACTTCCGAGCCGAACTACATCATGTAAATCCTATTATGGATTTTTTCTATCCAAGCATTCAGATTGCCGATGGGAGTGAAATCTATGGATCATACAAGCCATCCCGTGAGATATATGAGGCCTCAGGATCCTTTCCGAATTTTGGGATTGGTCCCATTTCCTGGTCCAAAGCAGAATTTCAATCCGGAACAGTGAAGAGCGAATTTGACTTACAATTTCGGTCCGATAGCATGAAATACGGAAAAAACTACGCCCTGGAAAATCAGGAATTTCACTTCTTTACTTCCAATGATACAGCTCGTCTCGATCTCACATGGGATAATCATTCGGATTTGCGTTACAGCGGGGAAATCAGCCTAAAAGGGGCTTTCCAGCCAGATTCCCTGGCAGAGAGGGGCTTCCTTGTTGAAGTGGAAGCTTCTGAACTATATGTAAATAATGAAAACTGGCTCGTAGATCCTTCTTCAGTCCTCCTCAGAAAACAGTTTTTGCATGTGGATAGCCTGTCCCTGAGAAGTCATGAGAAACATATGCTTGCCGATGGCACCATTGCTTCCGGAGGAGATCAGGAGTTTAAGCTCGATTTCAGGAACCTGAACCTTGATGAAATGGCAGGTTTGCTTGGAGTAAATACAGAACTGCAGGGAAATATGACAGGTGACTTCACTTATCGGGAAACAGATGGGAATCCTTATATATTCTCTGATATTGATGTGGATACGCTCCGCTTCAACAATCAACTTCTGGGGCCCACCACGCTGAAAGCTGTCTGGAACGATTCCCGCAGAACCATTCGAATGATGCTGCAATCAAACCTGAATGATCTGCCTACCATTAAAGTGGATGGCGATTTTACCCCGGCAACAAAGGGGGTGGATTTTGATATCTGGCTGAATGATTTCCAGTTACAAGCGCTTAATCCCTATGTTGAGAATCTCGTAAAGGATCTCTCCGGAACCGGCAATGTGGCCCTTACACTGGATGGAACACTTGATCAGCCCAAACTAAACGGAAGTATCGGATTTAACCAGGGAGCCGCTACCCTCTCCTTCCTCAACACCCGCTATATATTCAATGAAACCATACGCATCTATAACAACAATATATACTTTGAAAACTTCACTGTTCTTGATCCGTTTGGCAACCAGGGTATTGTAAACGGATCCATATCAAATAACTATTTCAGGGACATCTACACCAATGTGATGATTGAGGCCCGAAACCTGAACTTCATGAATACCCGTTCCATACATAATGACGTATTCTATGGAACTATTTTCGCTACTGGCGATATGACCATTAACGGTTCTGCAAGAGACATCAGTTTAAAAATTGATGCTATCACCGAACAAAATACGGCCCTTTTTCTGCCCCTTTACAATGCAAGGGAAGTGCAAAGCTCAGATTTTATCACTTTTGTGCAGGAGATTGAACTGGATGATTCAAAAGAAGCTGACAAGAAGGCACTGGGAAGTCTGAAAGTGGAGTTGGAAGTCGAAATTACGGAAGACGCCATGGTTCAGTTAATCTTTGATCCCAAGGTTGGTGATATCATAGAAACAAGCGGACGAGGGGATCTTCGCATTCTCCTTGATGAGAACCAGGGATTCAGGATGTTTGGAGATGTGGAGTTGCTGAAGGGAGATTACCTGTTCACCCTCCAGAATGTGATCAATAAACGATTTGAGATTGAACCGGGAGGAAAGATCCTCTTTAATGGTTCCCCAACCAATTCCACCATAGACCTGGCAGCCATCTACGGAACCAGGGTATCGCCATACAACCTCTATCCGGGAGACCCCAGCGAGCATCAAAATGAAGAAAAACTCAAAAAGCGCATTCCCATAGAGTGCCATCTGAATCTTCTGGGTGAGCTGCAATCCCCCTCCATTGTGGCAGGAATAGAGATGCCAACGGCAGATCCGGAGACTAAGAGCTACCTCGAGAATGCAACCAGTACAGAAGATGAGCTAATGAAACAGTTCCTTTCCTTGCTTGTTATTAATAATTTCTATAGTGTATCGGGTTTCGGAACCCAGAATATGAGTACCATGAACTCTTCCTTTGCTGGAGTGACCGCAAGTGAGCTGCTTTCTAACCAGCTGAGTAACTGGCTTTCACAGATCAGTGATGACTTCGACATTGGTTTCAACTACAGGCCGGGCGACCAGGTTAGCAGCCAGGAGCTGGAGGTGGCACTTTCTACCCAGCTCCTGAACGACCGGATGATCATCAGTGGAAACCTGGATGTGGGTGGACAGGAAACCAATCCTTCCAGCGGCCAGGAGGGGAATCCATATATCATGGGAGATTTTGAAGTGGAATACAAAGTAACCGATAATGTGAGTGTGCTTGCTTTTAATCGCTCACGGGATGAGTTGATTGCCATGACTGCTCCCTACAAACAGGGAGTGGGTGTATCTTATCGCGAGGAGTTCGACAATCTGCATCAACTGATGGCCCGATATAAAGAGGGGCTTAGCAATCGAAAAAAGAGAAAGAAAAAGTCCAGGAAGTCAGATTCTGAAGAGTAAACTTTCCTATCTTGCGGCTTATGATTTCCAAATCCTAACTAAATTTTTTGATCATGTTTATTGTAATGGTAGTAGTTTTTGTTCTGGGGTACCTTGCCATCGCCCTTGAACACCCACTTCGTGTTGATAAGGCCGTTCCTGCTTTAGCAATAGGTTCATTATTGTGGGTTCTATATATTTTTGGCGCTTATGATATTTTCACGGCCGGACTGAGTGAAGCGTGGAACTCCTATTCTCAGGGGGGTGAGGCACATGGTGAACAGGGTAT
>RCNC010001681.1_pt1 | contig 14948 bp, 9 predicted proteins | sample 2041301 | NCBI WGS metagenome assembly RCNC01 (sample SAMN09708231, study PRJNA481090) | Marine sediment metagenome, whole genome shotgun sequencing project. | biome: marine sediment; feature: ocean; material: sediment; isolation source: Sewage treatment plant 13A marine sediment (STP13A) ... | reverse complement strand
CATTTACGAATATTATGCAAAATGGATCCGTGAAGGAAAACTCAAGGTCAATTCAGACTGGAATAAAGATTTAAAAATCACGTTTACAGTTCAGGATCCGTGCCAGATCGTGCGAAAAGGTTTTGGTGATCCAATTGCAGAAGATTTGAGGCTTATTGTCAGATCGGTGGTGGGCGAAGAAAATTTTATCGATATGACGCCTAACAGGTCGAATAACTATTGCTGTGGCGGTGGAGGCGGTTTTCTCCAGTCAGGATATCCGGATGAACGTCGTGCTTACGGCAAGCTAAAAGCAGACCAGATCCTGGCCACCAAAGCGGATTACTGTATTGCTCCGTGTCACAATTGCCATGCCCAGATTCACGATTTATCGGATCAGCGGGATCATGCATGGGGTACGGTACACCTGTGGACTTTAATATGCCTTTCCCTGGGAATTTTAGGGCCGAATGAAAGAGAATACCTGGGAGATGATCTCAAGGAACTCAATGTTTTTCATCCGGAGAGTTCATTGTATTAATAAAGTTTATATTAAAAACCAAAAACCCGGTCTGTTATCCAGGCCGGGTTTTTTTATTGTGTGAGTTTGGACATACAACCCCATTTCATGTTCAAACTTCTCGAAACCTGTGTTTGTGAATAGCATCAAATAGAATTATGAAGAGATTCTTCTGGATTGCAGCCTGATTACGGTGGAATGGCGAGTTTATACGACTGAGATTTTTCTTATTTGCTTTTTTCCCCTTTGTAATCCTTCCTTACAATTGCCTGATAGATATAAACACCCATAATACTACCGAGCAAGTCCGCCAGAACATCCATAATATCAGCATTTCTGCAGGGAACAAAATACTGGTGAATTTCATCACTGATTCCGTAAAAAGAGGCGAAAAGCACGCTGAGTATCAATACGAGTTTTAAATTATTTTTTATCCGGGTTGTTTTCAAAGCCCTTAAAAAAAAGATGCCGAGAAGTGCATAGGCAGCAAAATGCAGCACTTTGTCAATATTAGGCCAGTCAGAAATATGTTCAATAGAGGGATGGGAGGACTGGATAAAAATCAAAAGGCAGTAAATAAGTATCGGAAACCAGTAAAATAGAAATTTTTTCAATTGAATTTTAAAATCCGGTTGTTGGTCGTCTTTTGCCGAACAAGGCTTCACAGGGAGCGTTTTTGGTTACATGTTTTTTAAGTTGATTACACCACAGTGACTGAAAGGTGTGGCAACTTCCGTCCAGTGCATCAAGCTTTGCAAAGTCGACGAACTCACAGCGCAAGTCACACCATTTGATTTTATGTGTTGTAATACCGGCGCTTTTTTTCATACCTAACCCGGACAAGCCGGAACCAAAAAATATTTCAGAAGAAAAAAGTTAATGCAGGATTTAGATCATAAGATGATTACGCTTGAAAAATCTCAAGATCAAGCTTTCTTTCTTTTATATGTTCAAGAACTCTGGTTAAAAATTCTTCATGGGTGACCCCGAATTTGACTTTGCCGTCCAATGTCCTGACGGAAAGACTCCCGGATTCTTTTTCTTTGTTGCCGATCGTCAGGATAAGCGGAATTTTGTTTAGCTGGGCATCTCGAACCTTTTTGTTCAGGCTTTCAGTCCGGCTGTCGACTTCCGTCCTCAGTCCGGCTTTTTCAAGTTTTATTTTTATATCATTTGCATAGGGTACAAGGTCATCATTGATGGCAAGAATAACAGTCTGGACCGGGGCCATCCATAGTGGGAACTTTCCTGCAAAGTGTTCGGTTAAAATACCAAAGAATCGCTCTATGGAGCCGTAAATGACCCTGTGGATCATGATGGGACGCTGCTTTTCATTGTTTTTATCAATATATGAAAGGTTGAATCGTTCGGGCAGCGACATATCAAGCTGGATCGTTCCGCACTGCCAGGTCCGGGCGAGGGCATCTTTTATATGTATATCTATTTTGGGGCCGTAAAAAGCGCCGTCACCCTCGTTTATTTTATAATCTTTATCGTAGGTGTTGAGTGCAGACTTTAAACCTTGTGTTGTAATTTCCCACTGCTCATCGGTTCCGATGGACTTTTCAGGACGTGTGGAAAGTTCCAGATGAAATCCTAAACCAAAGGTGCTGTATATTCGTTCCTCGAGTTTAAGGACTCCCAGAATTTCATCTTCTATCTGATCGGGTGTCATAAAAATATGGGCATCATCCTGATGAAATGCCCTGACCCTGAAAAGGCCGGACAAGACACCGCTCAATTCATGTCTGTGAACAAGACCGATTTCTGCAGCCCGAACCGGCAAATCCTTATAAGAGTGGGGCTTCATGCCGTACAGGATCATTCCGCCGGGGCAGTTCATAGGTTTAATCGCATATTCATCCTCGTCAACCATAGATGTATAAATATGCTCGCGGTAATTGTCCCAGTGTCCGCTTTTTTCCCACAGGCTGCGGTTTAACATGATCGGTGTTTTTGTTTCCACATAGCCTGCATTCCTGTGTTCCTCTCTCCAGTAATCCAAAAGGGCGTTCCAGATAACCATCCCTTTGGCATGAAAAAAGGCCATCCCAGGTGCTTCATCATGGAAACTGAAAAGATCTTGCGCTATACCTATTTTGCGGTGATTTCTTTTTTTGGCTTCTTCAAGAAAATAGAGATATTTATCCAGTTCTTTCTTGGTGAAAAATGCCGTGCCATAGATTCTCTGGAGCTGGGCCTTTGTCTGATCAGCCCGCCAGTATGCACCTGAAACCTTCATAAGTTTTACGGCTTTGATAAATCCTGTGTGGGGAAGATGCGGGCCCCGGCACAAATCCGTGAAATCTCCATGCTCGTAAAATGAAATTGTTCCTTCTTCAAGTTCTGATATCATTTCGAGTTTATACGGCTCACCTTTATAAAATTCCAATGCTTCAGATTTTGAGACGATTTTCCGTTCAAAGGGCATTTTTGCCTTGATGGTCTTTTTCATTTCGATCTCGATTTTTTCAAAATCGTCTTTGGAGACCGGTTCCATATCGATATCGTAATAAAAGCCGTTTTCAACGGCCGGTCCAATGGTTAATTTAGCATCCTTGTAGAGATGCAAGATAGCCTGGGCCATCACATGGGAGGCGCTGTGGCGGAGGATTTCTATGGCCTCCGGATCTTTGGTTGTGATCAGTCTGATTTGGGAGTCTATGGCAATTATTGTGTTTAAATCCACAAGATCGGAATTAAGCTCCATGGCGATGCAATTACGTGCAAAACCCTCCGAAATACTCCTTGCTACATCCAGACCTGTTGGGCTGTCTTCAAAACTCTTTATATTACCGTCGGGAAATGTTATGTCTATCATTGTACTATCATCCATTAAAAGTTTGAAGTGAACTAAAGTTTAAAGTGAGCTAAAGTTGACGGTTTTGCAAAAAGTCCAATTTGGATGGTTTCGTAAAAAGTTCAAATTCAAGGCGGGCAAGTTTTGTGTCATCGGCTATCCGCCGGTCCCGTGGGGAGCGTACTTATCGTACGTTGAATGATTGCGAAATGCAGCACAACGCAGAAGTTGGACTTTTTACGAAGCCACCAAGTTAGGTGAAATAATCCAGCAGGTCAAGGGAAAATTGAATGGGAACCAACTATAAAATAATAGATACAGTAGCCGGACTTGAAAAAGCTGTAAGAACCCTTGAAAAGAGAAAGGCAGTCGCCGTTGACATGGAAGCGGACTCCATGTACCATTTTAAAGAAAAGGTTTGTCTGATTCAGATGGCCACAAAAAAATCGTCTATTTTGATTGATCCGCTACATGTTAAAGATTTATCTTCCCTTAAACCGCTTTTTTCTGATCCTGATATCAAAAAGATTTTTCACGGGGCTGATTATGATGTGCGCAGTCTTTTCCGGGATTTTACAATTGAGATAAATAATCTTTTTGACACCGAGCTTGCATGCAGATTTCTGGGAAACGAGGGGACAGGACTGGAAGCTGTCCTAAAAAAGTACTTGGACATAAGTCTGAATAAAAAATACCAGAAAAAAGACTGGTCGCAAAGGCCGTTGCCCCAGGAGATGATTGATTATGCTGCAGGGGATGTGATCTATCTTTTCTCTCTGGCGGAAATTTGTGAAAAAGAGCTTGAAAAAAAAGGCCGTCTGACCTGGGTGCTTGAAGAATGCGATTCTTTAAGCGAAGTCAGAACGGTTTTATCGGATGAAGAGCCGTTATTTTTAAAATTCAAAGGCGGGGGGCGCCTAAAGTCGAGAAGCCTTGCCGTTCTTGAAGCTTTGTTGCAGTTTCGTAAAAGTGTTGCAGAAAAAAAAGATAGGCCGCTATTTAAAATTATCGGCAATAATTCAATTATGAAAATTACAACGGAAAAGCCTGTAACTTTACGCCGTTTAAAAGGAATAAAGGCTTTGAGTGGAAAACAGATTAATATGTACGGAAATGATTTAATAAAGGTTGTAGCCGGGGCTTTGGAAATACCCGAAAACAAACTTCCTGTTTATCCGCGAAAAAAGGCGCCGGTTTTGTCCTATGAAGTGTTCGGGAGAATAAAAGCCTTAAAATCCTGGAGGGCTTCAAAGGCCAGAGCACTTGAAATAGATCCCGGTATGATTTGCAATAATGTTCTTATTACCTTTATTGCGATACAAAATCCCGTGGATAAAAGAGCTGTCGAAGGAATAAAAGAAATGAAAAACTGGCAGAAAAAGGAATTTGGCCGGGAAATTATTACTCTTTTAAGAAGTCTGAAGTAAAGAATCCTCAAGGAATTATGATGTCACCAAAATATGATGAATACAGGGCATTATTTAAAGAGGGCAGGTATATCGAAGCTGCCGGCTTCGCCGAAACAGCATACCTGGAAGAAAACCGAAACAACCCTTTCTGGCTTACAAGACAGGCTGCAGCTCTTATTAGGGCACGAAAATATAAGGAGTCACTCGAAGTTGCGGAACAGGCCCTTTCACTCAAGCCTTCCAACCCATATTCAATGCTTGCGGTTGCAGATGCACTTTGCGGTCTCAAGCGCACAGATGAAGCACTCCGGTATTATGAGGAAATCGTACAAGACCCGAAGCTTTCGTTCTCAGCCCAAAAAGGGATTCTTTCCTGTCTTGAAGCACAAAAAGAGTGGGATAAAATGCTCAGGCGTATGGGGCAATGGGAAATGCCGAAAAATTCCGTCTTTGCATGGAAGGTAAAAGCGCTTGCCGGACAAAAACGATGGGATGAGGCCATTGAAATTTGCGGGCAGTGGCTTGCCGTTCAACCGGATCTTCCTCATGCACTGTGGGCATTAACAAACCTTGAGATTCAGCGGGACGGGCTTGAATCGGTTCTTAAAAAAATGGGGAGACTTGCAAAAATACCATCCCGGCCGCCGGTTTATAAAGAGATTTATGCATCCCTCTGCAAAAAAGCAGGAAACCCCGAACTGGCCTTAAAGGAGTATGAAAAACTGACCCGCACGGGATCGGACATATGGAATCAGCGTCAGCAGGCATTTGCTCTAAAAAAGTCAGGAAAACTATCGGAAGCGATTCCCATGATGGAAGAATTGCTAAAGCTCGATCCAAAGGATTATTTCATTCATACATCCTATGTTTCGGCCTGCAAGAAATCCCGCCAGATTGAACGGGTTTTAAAATTCTACGAAGAACTTGTTGAGTTGAATCCGGAAGAAACAAAACTTTACGGCAGGATTAAAAATATAAAAAATATACTTGGAGTAGAAGATGAGCAATTTCCCAAAAATCGGTGATCTTGTTGAGGTCCCGCCGGTACAGACGGTAATACGTCTGGAAGAGGGAAGGACCAGATCTGAATCCATAGCCAAAAGTTTTGTGTTTACCTCAGATGTAACGTCACATTTTACGGTGATTTCAGATGCCCTGCTCAAAGAATACGGCCGCGGATTTTTTCTGCAGGGTGATTTCGGATCCGGCAAATCCCATTTTCTAGCAACACTTACCGCCTGGCTTGAAGATAACCCAGGGTCTGAAACCCTGTCCCATCATCATGGAGGGCTCCGCCGTGTTAAGGAGTCAGGGCGCAAATTTTTGACTGTCGATATCTCCCTTGTAAACTACAGGGGTTCAACACCTCTGGAACGGATAATCGTTGAGGCAATAGAAAAGGCTTTTGTATCACACGGTATTGAAATAAAATTAACTCCTCTTTCAGCATTTTTAAAATACTTTGCGACGCTGCTTGAAAACAAAGAGATGGCCACAGACTTTGCAAAGCAGGCAGGCATATCGGATACACCGGAAGAGGTTGATGAATACCTCTGCAAAGATCCCCGTCAGGCATATACGGCAGGAATACGTTTTATGAAAAGTATCGGTATGCAGGCGCCCGAAACCCTTGTTGAAGAGCGGCACGAAACCTTTGCAAGGGTCTTAACGGCCGTGGGGGATGCCGGTTTTGACGGGCTTGTGATTGTCATGGATGAACTTTCCGAGTTTTTCCGTTCAAAAACCGATGCCCGTGCTTTAAATGAAGACGCACGGACGCTGCAGTTAATCGGCGAACTTGCCGGCAGAGAACCGGTTTGGATTATCGGGGCGGTACAGGAAAGTATCGAGCGGACCGGCGACATTTCCCAGGTTACCTTTCAAAAAATCAAGGACCGTTTTCCGGTGAAATTTGTCCTTTCCACGGTTCATATCAAAGCGCTTATATCAAAGCGACTTGTGAAAAAGAGATCCGGATCAGGTGATGCGCTTCACAGGGTTTACGATTATTTATGCAGGCAGTTTCCTTCATTCAAATGGCGTTTTGAAGATTTTCAGGCCGTCTATCCTGTTCATCCCGTGACTATCGCACTTTTAGACGGTCTTGGTGATCTTTTTTCAGAGCACAGGGGAATTGTCGATTTCATTTATTCACAGCTTGCCGGGGATGAGAGCAGACAGATATCGGGGATTCTGGATCGTCCGGCCTATGAACTTTTGGGGCCTGACAGTATTTATGAACATTTCTCCCAAAAAATGGCTGAATTCTCCGGATTTAATATATATCCCCGGCATGTGGTTCCCCATCTGGATGAAGTAATTGAACATGCCATTGACGAAGAAGACAGAACGCTTGCTCGCAGAATTGTCCGGATCCTGGTTCTTTACAGGATTCATCCCACTGCGGATATCCCTTCAGTCAAAGACTTAACCGATCAGGTTTCCTGTGCACTTTCCGATCAGGACCCGAGCCTGAACGTGGATTTTGTTGCAGAAGCGATTCTGGACCCTCTGACGGAAAAGAGTAAATTTCTTGTCAAACATCCTTCCGAAACCGGTGATCCAAAGGACGTCATATACGAAGTGGTAACAGAAGAGGATCCCACTAAAACGCTTAAAGCCAGAATTTTAAGGGCCGCATCGGAAATTCCTTCTGATGACACCAGGCTTATTACATCGGTCTTTGTCGAATTGTCCGAATCTTCATCATGGCCCGGACCAGGATTTATGAGGCGGGGTGTTCATCATACCGTAAAATGGCTTAAGAGCAATCGCCGTGTCTTTGTCTCCTTTTTAGTCCGGGGAGAAGAAACTTCTTTAAGTGATCAGATTCACCATGCGTTTAGCGTCGATAATACCGATTTTGCTGTTGTTATGAGCCTTGGAAAAACAGATTTTAAGGCGAACCATACCGCCATGTGGGAGATCCCCATTTCCATGGACGAAAAGAACAGGTCGATTCTTCGTGAATATTTTGCAACAAAGCAGATTGCCTCGGGGTTGGGTCCATCGAATCCTGCTGACGCTCCTCTCATTGAGACGGCCCGGGAAGCTGTTGAAAAGCTCAGACCTGCTGCACATGATGCGGTCTTGAGTCTCTTTTATGAGGGAAGATTTTCAGATTTAAGAATCGGCGTAGAACCTGTAATCCGGCAGATGAGGCGCTTTGAAAGACTCCTTGATGAGGCCGGCGAAATCCTGCTTCAAGAACGATATCCAGGGTATAGAGAGATTGCACCAAGAAAGGTTTCCCCCTTGCCCATGTTATATCAGCGCCTGATTAATGAGTTTATCTTTCCGGGCAGCATAAGCCTTCGGGAGGCGCATTCGCGCGGATTAAACGATACTATCGAAGGTCTTGCCGTACCACTCGGGCTTGTAGAATTACGGGCGGGCTCATATGTTTTTATACCGGATCATGAAAATCACCCCCTGCTTTCAACCGTATTCGGCCTGATCAGTAGCGCGGGTGAAACAAAGCTTTCGGACGTACTCCATTCCCTGGAAACAGGAAGGTTTGGGGTTCCTGAAGATACCGCATATTTCCTGCTTGCAGCCCTTGCTTTTGGCGGGTTGATCACGCTTCTTAAAAACGGCCGGGCAATGCCTCTTGAATTTCTCAAACTTCTAAAAATTAAAAATGCAGATGCGCTGGCTCCGGGAGAAGTAATCGGGAAATATGATCGGGAAACGCTTCTTAATGAGTGCACATTTCTTTCTTCCACTGACAGTTGGGAATCGTTTGGATTGAGGCAGCAGCGTGAAGCCTGGCAGTCGGCTATTAAATTTCGTGACTGGGCGGTAAGAACGGTATCTGAGGTGGCAAAGCGTCTTTCTGCTTTTTCAGAATTTTCCGCGTTTGAAGCATTTGATCTTGGAACATTGAATTCCCGTCTTAATGCGCTAATCTCCCTTTCTGAAGAAATCAAAGTTTCTTATCCTGCCCGTGAAGGTCTCGAGCGTTTTCTGAAAGGGTGGCGTGACCATGGTCTTACTTCACATAATATTGAGTTTGTAAAGAAAATAAAAAAGTTTCTCGCCCGGCAGGCGGAACAATTTGTTTTTGTGAATCATTACGTTCGACATACTGCTGTTGATACCGCATGCCGTGAGGACAATAATATTGCAGAGCTTAAAAGCACTGTAATGCGGTTGCTGGATAATCCGGACGACCTTGTAATGGCTGATGACCCTTCCAGGTTACAGGATGCATTTGATCGATTCCGGACAGCTTATGCAGATTATTATATCGAAAAACACAACGAGCATTACAAGCATTTTGCAAAAAAGCCGCTTTCCAGGTTTGCCAAAAGAGCAATCCTGTTGTTAAAGCGGCTTGCCTCCATTGAAATATTGGACCGGCCTCCTGGTCTGGAAGGTCTTTTTCGTGAACTGGAATCTCCCAAAATTGAAGTATGCAAACGAAATCTTTCCGAAGAATTGATGCGCTCACCCGTATGCAATTGCGCTTTTATTCCGGGTGAAACACCAAAACCTGTTAAAGAAGAGGGTCGGGAGAAGATAATTGAAAAATGTTTAAATGAATATCTTGTTATTCTGAAAAATCCCAAGGTAAGAGAAGCAATTTCAGCCAGGATTTTTGCCCTTGCGGATGCCGATCCGGATAAGGTTAAACGGCTGAAAAGCCTGCTTGCACTACTAGAAGATGAGCGTTCCTCAGCCTCGGTTCTTCTTGACCTCTTGGATGATACGACCGCTCAAGAAATTTCAAAGGCTCTGGCAGGCAGGGTTAAAATTGAAAAGCGGGGATTAAAAGAGCTGTATTCTTATCTGGGCGGCAGAAGGCTTGCACCGAACCAGGTCAGTGAGATAGTAAAGGAATGGGTATGTGCATCCGGCGAAAACACGGTGATCGCCATCCAGGATGATCATGATATTTCAACGGTCGAAAAAATGTTTCCCCTTTCCTGGTGGTCTATGATGCATCCGGCGCTTTTTAAAGAGAATGCGCCCATGAAAATCCGTGAAATGGAGGATGCTTTAGAGCGTCAGTTTCCTTCCCGGAACCTGAAAGATAGGCTTAAACGTTTGGATGATCGAGATCTTTTGGCCTTTATTCAAAACGAACATTTTCATTCCAATGGGGTTCGGATGGCATGGCTTTTATTCGCTGAAAGAATTCTTACAAGGGCACCCTGGCAGGAACCGGGTGACACGGATCATGCCGGAATCTACTCCCATCATGTTGACCGGAAAGTTGCCGGGGAGATCACAGGGCGATTAAATCTGTTAAAAAGGGTTGCATCACTTTTAAATGACAGGCTTCCCGATTTGCTTCGTGTGCGGATTTTCCTTTCTCAGATACTGGTCGATTCCTGGTCAACAAAGGAACTCCGTTCAATTGTTAATCAGAAACTGCTATTAGTTGCTGAAAAAGGGGAAGAGTGGCTTGATATGCTGTCTCCGGTTGAACCGATTGTTTTAGAGGAGAATCCGATTGTGATGATTCTTGACGGTGTTTCACCGGATGTATGGCTTGAGACAATGGCCGGCTTGAAATGTGATATAGATGAAACCACGTTTTCATGGCATCGCCTTGAAACTGTTCCCAAAACAGCGCCTGCGATTTCTGCTCTATTCGGATTTTTTGATGATGCCATGGATGAATTCAGCTCACGGGATATTCCGTATCATCACCTTAAAGGGAACGAAATCGATGGACTCGAGGACCTTCTTCCTCCCTTTGTACCTGATAAATCTGCTGTGATCAGGATCTCTCTGGTTGATGAGGGCGCTCATTCCGCCCTGTTGCGGCTGGCCGAGATGCCCCTGGCTGTTTGCAGATTTCTTGAAAATGAATTGCCCAGGCTGAAAAAAATATGTACCGCGCAAAAACGGAGGCTGATTTTGACAACGGATCACGGTCTTTCTCTCACCAAAACCGGTCTTTCCCACGGCGGGGGAGGGGTATTTGAAAGGGCAATATTTCGTGTTGAATTGGGGTAGGGTTGATTTATTATTCAATATGAAAGTTGCAGATTATGCCAAGATTATCAAGATTAAATTCCCCAAGGCCCTTTATTACCGTGGAATGATTCCGGCTCAGGATGAACTGGAAATTGATGAATTGGATTTTAAGTCGCTTTTAAAAATGGTCGACCAATATCCTTCCTCTGTTTCCCGTGCTTTTTTCAGCTTGTCAAATTTTAAGGAAAAACTTGAAATTTCCTCGGGAGGGGGATGATATGAACAAAGCTGTTATGGAAAAAATATTTAATCCCTATTTTACCACAAAACCGGTGGGCGAAGGTACCGGCATGGGTCTTTTAACGATACACGGGATTGTCAAATACCATGTTCCGGATTTGTGGGAATGTGAAAGCGGTCGGTTTTCCCACACAAAAGGTTTGCAAAATAATGCATAGTGATGAGGATACAACCTTTGAACCCTTGAACCCAGAACCCAGAACCTCTGAACCGTGAACGGTTACTTATTTCAACAGGAACGTAATCAAAACAATGCTCTTTTTTCCTCCTTTTGATGCCGGGAAATGCAGCTTTTTAAGTTCCTGAAGCATGCAGCGTTTAAACTCGTTCTTTCTCTTTATGCCTTTATCCGGATGAACTTTGGTGACGCCACCGGCAGAATCAATAAACATTTTGAATACAACCTTTCCTTTTAAGCCAGGTTGTTTTCCCAACGCCTGCCTGTAACAGATGTTGAATGAGGGGATATGTTTTTTCAGAAGTTCCCGGATGTATTTTTCCGGCAAATCTCCGGTTACGATAACTTTTCCCAGTTCAACGTAGTTCTTATCGTGGGCAGAGGCATCAGTTTCCGATTCACATGCCAAACGGTCCTCTTTTTTATGTTCAAGGCTTTCTTCCATTACCTTGCCTTTCAGTCCAAATACAGAAGGGGCTGCTGAAAAGGAGGAGACTGATTTTCTGACAAAAGAGCCATTTCCTCCCACCGCATAGTCGGAAACACCCTGGGGTAAAGGGAGAGGTTGTTTGATTGTTACAGCCTGTCCGTCCTGGAGGCGAATCTTGGTGTCCACGGCAATAAATGAGGTATATGCGGTTAACAGGTTATAGGTCAGCCCCAGGCTGGTTACCTCCTTGATCCGTTCATCCTTTTTGTTTAATCTGTTGTAGTCGGATAAAAGGGCGATCCGGTGCCGTGCCCACAGGTAACGCAGGGCTGAGTTCTTTTTCAAAGATTTTATCCCGGAGACACGCACCTTTTTCGAAAAAGGATGATCTCCCGTGAAACCTTGTAAAGAGATGATGCCCCGGGGCTTGCCGCGCCATTTGCCGAACACAATCACGGGCCGGTCAGCCAGTACGTCGGGAATACCGGGAGGTTCCACATCATAAGCTTTAAACCGGCCGAAGTCGACCTTGATTCCCGTTAGCACGGGAGACGCAATGAGCTTCCTGAATTTCTCTGCTTTTTCGGGTGCTTGTTCAGGTTTTGTAATTACAAAGGGTTCTCCCATTCCCACCCTTGCCATACCTTCAATCAGATGGCTGTTGACGCTTGATCCGATTCCGAATGTAAACATATTTGCCCGGCCGAGATTGTTACGGATAAGGTCAAAAGTTTCCCCTTCAACCGAGACATAACCATCGGTGGCAATAACAATACTTCGGGAATATCCTTCGGTTTTTGGCAGGGAAAGCGCTCTTTTAAGTGCCGGTAACAGTCTGGTTCCGCCGCCGCCGCGCTGTCGTTCAATGGTGTTTATGGCACGCATGATGTTTTGCGGAGTGGCAGGCAAGGATTGTTCCGACATCAGGTGGGAGCTACCGGCAAACAGCAGCACATTGAATCTGTCCGCAGAACCAAGGTTGCCGATTAAGTCTTTAAGAAGTTTTTTGGATATATTTAGTGGAAAACCGTGCATTGATCCTGACACATCAACGATGAATATGTACTCGCGAGGAGGGATCTGGCTTTTGACAACCTTTTTGGGAGGTTGCACCATGAGCAGAAAAAAGTTCTCATCCTTTCCCTCAAAAAGAAGGAGCCCTGTTTCAATTTTGTCACCGGATAGTCGATATTTCAAAATAAAATCACGGTTGCCGCCGCGTTTTTCGGATTGGTCAAGATTAACTGTGGCAAAAGCAGGCCCATTGTAATGGATGCCGGTCTTGTGTGACGTGCAAGTGATATCTTGAATCGGGAGACCTGCCACAATATCCACTGAAATATTAAAGGTATATGTTGGGGGTTCTCCCTGGTGGAGATACGGATTTGCCGTCCATGTATCAGACGAACCGGCTTTGTCAGCCTGTCGGTCCACGTAGCGTGGTCCGACAACCGTGGGATAGACGAACTCGTAAACAGTATCCGTGGGAATTAGCAGCTCGGTATATTTTAGTTCAACTTTAATGACGTCAGAAGGCAAAATGTTGGCCACATTCATCTGAAAAACATTGGGCCTGTGCTGCTCCAAAAGAGATGCACTCTTTCCCGCCTGTTTTGCCTGATTGTATTCCTGACGTGCCTGTTCACGCTCCCGTATCTTTGCCGTGATGGTACGTTCTCCGATGGTCATTTTCATCCCGTAAACAGCAGCCCTTGTGGATGCCGGAAAGACATAGATGGCTTCCAACGGCTTATTACCTTCATTTTTATAGACCTGTGTTACTTTGACGTCAGCAATGACCCCTGAAATATTTACTTGAGCCCATGTGGATTTCAGGGGGAGCCGGTCCACGTCGGGATCATGGCTCTTTACCAGGAAATATGGGGATAATGTTTTGTCTGCATCCCTTTCCGGCTGTGCATACGAAGTGTTTGCCGTGGTTATAATTACAGCCAGAATAAGTATTACAAAAATTCTTTTCTTGTGTGTCATTTTTCTAACCTCCTTTTTTAGGGTTCAAGGTTCAGGGTTCAAAGGTTCAGGAAATAATAGTTAATAAACAACGGTTAATAATTAATGATTAACAATTGATTATTGATTATTAGATCAGGTTTCTGAACCGCGAACCATGAGCTCAGAACCCAGAACCTCTGAACCTCTGAACCCCTGAACCTCTATTCCCTTAGACAAGGAGGATGAGAAAAAGTTCCCAAAATAAATCCCTGGAAGCAATTTTACCCTAACGTTGGAAGCGGATACGAACCTGGATCGTTTCCAGATCTTTATCGGCAAGGTCGGGGGGAGGGTTTTGGAAGGTGGCCAGACGGGCTAATTCCCTACAAAATAATTTGTAGCTTTTGGCTGGGATTTCTGCAGAAATCGATTTTAATTGTTCTGCCTGTCTGTCATATTCTACGGTCAAAATTTTGCCTTTTACAAGATCAATAATATGTTTCATGCTGGAAAGGAGGTTGTTAGCATGGTCTTTTTCCCCGGCCTCAATTTTTCTTCCAAAAGAATCTATGTCGGCTCTCTTTTTTTCAGCCGTGCTTTCGTCGCTTTCAAGAAGTGGCGCCGTTTGCATGGCAATGCCGGGTTTATAAGCACCTCCAATGACGCCTGTTTTGAGCACAAGGGTAAGTTCTATGGGTTGACCTTTTACAGCAGCTTGATTGGACTCTGCTTTTGCCATAAATGAGGAAGACGGTTCAGATTCCCTTTGGATTGATGGTTTAACGGTTTTTGACTTGGATCTTCGGGCTAACATGACATGTTCGCTGTCCGAGAGCTTTGCAGGAGCTTCTTCAAGAACAGGTTCCGGACTTTCGTTTTCCTTTTTAAATGTCGATTTTATACGATCCTCTTTTGGTTTTTCAGCGAACCTTTGGGATTTGGAAGCTTTAGGAATTTGCATCATCTGAAATTCAGGCTGTTGAATGTTCAAAACTAAAACGACAAGAATAGCAACTGTTGCAGCCGCTGCCAGTTCCAGGGGGATCTTAATATGGAAGGGCACAAATAACTTGCGGATTAGCCGGTCAATACCAAAGCGCGGTTCCATACGTTCATGGATTTTTTCAAGGAAGTCCGCCGGAGGCTTAACCTGATCCAGAGAGCCCAGTTCTTTGGCTATCGCACTTAATGAAGAGAGTTCTTGTTTGCAGTTCTTGCAGGTTAAAATATGCTTTTCAACCGCTTCTTTGGCTTTTGAATCTAAAGTGCCATCTATGTATTCGGATAAAAGCTCTATAATGGCGGCACATTCCATATTTATATCCCTTCTTTTTTGGACACAGATGAACACAGATTATCAAGATTCTTAAATTGTAAAATAACAATATTATCTGTGTATATCTGCGAAAATTTGCGTCCTATTTAACTTGTTTCTAAGCTCCATCCTTGCT
>RCNC010001680.1_pt1 | contig 14951 bp, 10 predicted proteins | sample 2041301 | NCBI WGS metagenome assembly RCNC01 (sample SAMN09708231, study PRJNA481090) | Marine sediment metagenome, whole genome shotgun sequencing project. | biome: marine sediment; feature: ocean; material: sediment; isolation source: Sewage treatment plant 13A marine sediment (STP13A) ... | reverse complement strand
CAAAATCGGGGACAGATTGATTTTCACAAAAAACGTGAAAAAAAAATCAGTCCCCTCGAACCTTGCCCGGCCGCACTTGATCAGATTCCTCTTTACGTTTCCCCTCTTCAAAAAATTGTCTTTATAGGCATAACTTCTCTGGCATTTTCTCATTGGATTGGTTATTATTAAGGGAGTGTGTCTCCAAATGGCAACAGCATTGAACAGACAGTTATTATAGGGGCTTTTATGATTCCGGAAGCGATTTTAGAGAAACGAACGGTAAAATCTGAGAAAATATTTGTTTCAAATGGGACTGCAACCATCAGTTGTCCGAATTGCCGGAAGACAAAACGTATCGCCGTCGACCGCTACTGCCGTAGAAATCACACGATAAAGGTGAGATGCACCTGCGAAACCTCTTTCCTGGCCCACCTGGAGTTCAGAAAGCACTATCGTAAGCCAACAGAATTAAAAGGGATCTACAGGATTACATCTGAAGGGGGTGGGGGCGGCAGCGCTTCGATACACAACGTATCTCGAGGCGGGATTGGCTTCACCGTATCAGGAATGCATAGCATTCAGATCGGTCAAAAAGCACTCATCGATTTTGTCCTCGATAACCATAAGAGCAGCAGGCTCACCAAAGAGGTCGAAATTAGATCGGTCACTGACAATTTTATCGGCTGCCAGTTCATCAGCCACCAACCGTTTGAAAAAGATCTTGGCTTCTACCTCCAGCCCTGATTTTCTCTTCCAATCACTTTTCGCATCATCTGCTGCGCTCTTTGAAGAAAAGGGCCAAGCGTATTCGCATCGAGGGCGCTGATAGTAATGCCATTGCTCCTGTCCATTAATCCTTCGATCACCTCAGGATCAAGCAGGTCAGACTTGTTATAGACCTTCAGGCAGGGAATTGTTCCAAGGTGGAGTTCAGCCAGCAGCTTGTCCACCACTTCGATATGGTATTGATAATCCTGACTGGAAAGATCGATGACGTGAACGAGCAGGTCCGCTTCTTGAAGTTCCTCAAGGGTTGCTTTAAACGCCTGCAGAAGATCCGCCGGAAGATTATTGATAAAACCGACGGTGTCGGTAATGATCACTTCTATCTCCTCAGGGAACCTTAATCGGCGGCTCGTCGGGTCAAGGGTCGCAAACAATTTATCTTCGGCCGTTATATTGCTGTTTGTTAATGTATTGAGCAGTGTTGATTTACCGGCATTGGTATAACCAACAAGAGATATAACCGGCAGTTCCTTCTTTCTTCGTTTTGCCCTTCGCCGAAATCGTTCTTTAGCGATTGCCTTGAGCTCTTTGCCCAGGCGGGCCAGCCGATCATTTATCCGCCGTCTGTCAATTTCAAGTTTCGTCTCACCGGGGCCTCGTGCTCCGATTCCCCCGGTCAAACGAGACAGGGCATCATCTCTGGAAGACAACCGCGGAAGCATGTATTTCAACTGAGCCATCTCAACCTGGAGCTTACCTTCCCGGCTTTGGGCCCGGTGAGCGAAGATATCAAGAATGAGCTGGGTTCGGTCAATTACCCGCAGGTCAGTGAAATCGGTAATCGATCTGACCTGAGACGGATTCAACTCCTGGTTAAAGATCAGCAGATTGGCATCTAACTGTAAAGCCTGAATAATTATCTCGAGGAGACGGCCCTTGCCGAGAATAAACCGAGGATTAATTTTTTTCCGTCGCTGCATTACCTTGTCAAGGACCAGCACCTCATCCGAGCGTGCCAACTCCGCCAGCTCATACATTGAAGCATTTGCCTTCTGGCGTGAATCAGTTGTAACGCTTACCAGGATGGCCCTGTCCTCAAGCTGTCCCTCGCCAGCCTTGTCCCGGCTGCGGCTGAATTCCTCCTCCAGCGCTGCAATCATCTCTGTAAAAGAGTCCTGCTGCTGTGCCGGATGGACAGGATCAAGAAAAGCCCAGCTCTTTCCATTAACGGCAGCCGGCAAAAGATGAACCGAATATATGCCCTCAGGTAAACCCTCGGCGGTAATCTTCAATACTGACAGAAGATCGAGACGGAGAAACAGCAGATCCATCAAATCGTCGTCAGAAATATCCTCTCCACCGGGGTGGGTGTGCACCAGCCGGACGCCCCTGAGCCTTCCCCCGGAGGAGCGCAGGTGAGAAAGCTGTGGGATCAGCAGCCTGTTATGATCTCCGACAATGATCGATTCGACTTTTCCTGAACGATGAATTAACAGACCGATCTGGCGATTCAACTCGAATGACAGCTGGCAGAGGGCTCTGGCCATCTCGGCACCAATTACAGATTCTCTTGCTACTCGTTTGGAGCCGAGCCGCTCAAGGGACTTGAGTTGATTCTTTTTAAGTCCCTGTATGTTTCCTTCTACTCTTGAGATAGTTAATCCTCTGTAATCGCCTGTTTTTCTTCTCGTTGTGGCTGCGGCCACTGGGCGCCTGCGAAATAGTCATCAGCTCCTTCTCTTTTACAGACCGTCTGTGCATTGTAGTTTTTCCAGGCTGGATCGAGATAGGAATCATGACAACCGACACAGGAGCCAATCTGCAGAATTTTTCGCAACTCATCACCGTTAAACGGCCTCAGGTCTGCACGTGAACCATACTGCAATGGCTGTCCGGCAAGGGTTACAAAGGCATCAAAACCAACGGTCTGCCCTGCTGCAGTCTCTACGCCTTTATCAAGTGGTGCAAACTGTACCCGGCCATCTCTGACGAAAAGGTTCCCTTCCCCAAGGCCCACTGTCTTGGTGGAACGGTGGCAATCCACACAACTTCGTCCTTCTTTCTGAGTGGTGTGCGGGTTTATCGCCGCCATGGTGAAACGATCAAAACTCTTTTCAAGCTCTCCCTCCCCGTCAACCACCGTAACGATATCCTGGCAACCAGGAGTGACAATGACAATTTCTTCACCCCAGACAGCAAGCATCGGCTGCTGATAGCGGATATAGGAGCGCCCCTCCTCCCACCGGCCCGGCGTCTCCTGGAGACTCAGCTTGTCCAGATGCGTCTGTGACTCGTCCCGCTTGGCGTGACATCCGTAGCATTGAGGAACCCATGTGGAATGACACGATTCGCAGGTTACCCGCTGGTGACCGGCAAAATCACAGACTCCTGACTTCGGTTGGTTCAGATCCCGCAGCACAGTATCGTTTTTCCCACGCAGTTTATAGGTACCATCCAGGAGATCTACATTGCTGAGCTCATTGTTTTTTCTTGTGGTACCCGGTTTCTGCTGGTGACAAACGACACAGGAAATTTCGACTTGATCCTCATAATGGGCGTAACTCGTGCCGTCCCCCATGATTTCATTCCGGGTGTGACAATCAATGCAACTCATGCCCTTGCGATGATGAATATCATCGGCAAGATCAAGATAGAAACGGTTACCGGGAAGTTTTTTTGCCGTCAATCGTCCTTTTTCATACGGAGTACCGTACCCTTCTGATTCAAAGACACCGGTATAGGCAAGCCCGATTCGTCCCGACCTGTTATGGCATCGAATACAATTAACATCGGGCACCTTATTGGTAATCAGCGGGTGAATATAGTCCTTGTCCTCCGATATAATTTCATCATCTGACTCCGTAACAGCCTGTCGTTCATGTCCAGGAGGCATAACATAATGACAGGCGGAACATCCACCGCCTTTTTCGTTGAAGAAGGCGGCAACCCCCTCAAGATCATTTTTCTGCTTCCATAAGTGGCAGGTCGCACACAACTTTCGATAATAGTCGATAGCAAGAGATGTCTGGTCTGAGTCAATCAAATCCTTAACCGTCAGCTCAGTATCCTGAGAGTTGCTCTCACCCCAATAATAGAGCAGCGTTCCCAGGATGCCGCGATTGGTTGCCATCAGGGAGTTGTTTACCTTTTTTATGTCTGTTGGATGACAGCCTTCGACCCCGCAGGTTTTTTCGGCCACCCTCAGGTCGCCGGGATTGTTGATTACTCCGAGATGGGCTTTGTCTTTATCTATGGCCAGAGGATCGCCAAGATGACAGGGGGCACAGCCGATGACCTTTGCATCGTGAGCCGGGTCAAGTTTTTCCTTGGTATGACAGAACAAACACATATCCACCCTGCCCGAGGTGGTTATAAATATCTCTTCCGGTCGTTTGGTCCCCATTTCATCGTAGACAAGATAGATAAAGGCGGTGGTCAGCACAGCAATAACGACAACAGAAAGAAGGTGTTTTTTAGTTGCAGGAAACTGGATCATAAGCGTCGCAATCAGCCCCTGTAATTTTGAACATTTGGCAACCGCCTGCCAAAGCCAAAGGCCTTGCTGGTAACTTTTAACCCCATCGGTGACTGCTTTCGCTTAAACTCGTTGACCCTGATTCTCCTGACGACATCCTCAACAACATCGGAATCATATCCTCTGGCAACAATCTGCTGAAGCCCATATCCCTCTTCGAGGTAAAGTTCCAGGATCTGATCAAGTAAATCATATGGAGGCAGATCATCCTGATCGCACTGATCAGGACGTAATTCAGCGGTTGGTGGTTTGCTAATTGTTCGCAGCGGAACAATCTCACCGCGACGATTAATAAACCGGGCAAGCTCATAGACCAGCTGCTTGGGCACATCGGAAATGACCGCAAGCCCCCCGCTCATGTCTCCGTAGAGTGTACAATAACCAACTGCCAGCTCACTCTTGTTGCCGGTCGTCAACAGCAGGTGATCAAATTTATTTGAAAGAGCCATCAACAGGTTGCCGCGGATACGAGCCTGGATATTCTGTTCGGTAACATCCTCCTCAAATCCGCTAAATAATTCATACAGGGTCTGACGGTAACAATCAAAGAGGCCACCAATAGGAATCGTTTCAAATTTACAGCCCAGGCTTGTTGCCAGCTCACGTGCATCTTCAAGTGAATCAGCAGAACTGTATGGAGACGGCAGCGCCACACCAAGCACATTCTCCGCACCAAGGGCCTCGACCGCGATGGCGGCCGTTAAGGCTGAATCGATGCCGCCTGATAATCCGAGTACGGCAGAGGTAAAACCACTCTTATGCACATAATCCCTTGTTCCCATTACCAGCGCATCATGGATTGGCCTGATTTCATTTGACTCATCATATTGACGAATATCACCGTGCCAGTCGTCGACATCGACAACAATCAAGTCTTCTTTAAACTGGTCAGCCCGTCCGATCACCGTACCGGTTCTGTCAAGAGCGAGACTATGCCCGTCAAAGAGCAGGGAATCCTGGCCGCCAACCTGATTGACATAGAGGAACGGCGTTTCAAATTCGACACAGAGAGATGAGAAAATATCACCTCGGATTTTTGTTTTACCACGGTGATAGGGAGACGCTGAGATATTGACTAAAATGTCCACATGTGAATTCAAGCGAGAAGCATATTGAAAAATCTCAGAAACCGGTTCAACGCCGTATTCCCCTACGGTATGGTGCCAGATATCCTCACAGACGGTTATGGCGAATTTTTTGCCATCCAGTTCATAGAGCTCCGGAACGGTACCCGGTTCGAAATAACGGTTTTCATCAAAAACGTCATAGGCCGGCAGTAACCGTTTTCTGGTTCTGTGAATGACTACACCAGACCGGCAAACCAGCGCACTATTGTATAACGGTTTGCCTGATCCGCTCGTTCGAGATTCAAAACAGCCGAACATCACATCAATTTGCGGAAGCCGGGATAGCAGAGCATCTATTGCCGCTTGATGGTCATGGACAAAGGATTTTCTCTCCAGTAAATCAAGAGGTGGATAGCCTGAAACAGCAAGTTCCGGAAAAATAACCAGACGGCAGCCACGTTTTGCGGCTTTTTGGGAATATTTTACGATTTTTTTACAATTTCCGGTAAAATCACCTATTACCGGATTGATCTGAGCTAATGCTACCTTCACAATCAGTCTCCACTATTGAAACCCCGAATACAACAATTCCATTACTACTAGAACATAGCAGAACTACCTAAATTTTCCATCATTTCATTGACTGGCTTTGCCGTTTCTCTGGTATTTTCTTACAGCACGGTTATGCTCTCGTAATGATTTAGAAAAGTAATGGGTTCCATCATTTTTAGAAACAAAATAGAGGAAATCTGTTTTGGAAGGAAACAGGACTGCCCTTAAGGCCTGCTCACCAGGATTGCAAATCGGCCCTGTTGGAAGTGCCGGGATCGTATAGGTATTGTATGGAGTTGCCGTTTTCAGGTCTGAGCGGGTCAGTTTGCCGTTGAAGCTGCTTAATCCGTAAATGACGGTGGGATCAGATTGAAGTTTCATCTTCTTTTCCAGCCTGTTAAAAAAAACCGAAGCAATAACCGGACGCTCCTCACCAGCGCCGCTCTCTTTCTCGATCATTGACGCCAGTGTAAATACCTGCTGCCTGCTCAAGTTACTTTTATTTTCACCAGCGAGCCCCTGCCAGACCGATAGCGCCCGTGTGACGAGCATTCTCATTATGTGTGCCTCTCCCCTGGCGGGTTTCACCAGGCGATAGGTATCAGGAAAAAGATATCCTTCCAGACTGTCAAGCCCCTCCAGGCCAAGATCTTCAATGAAATTGATATCGTGGGCCTTAGCGATAAAACTGGTTTTATCAACCCACCCTCCGGCTGAAAAGATGTCTGCTATCTCAGTAATACTTAAACCTTCTGGAATGGTGACATTATGCTCCAACGGGCGGGCTTCAGATAGCTCAGTGATCAGATCAACCGGGTTCTGGCCAGTCCGAAGACTGAACTCCCCTGCTTGAAGTTTAGCGGACCTTCCCATTAATCTGACCAGTATTAAAAACCTGACATCATCGTAAATCAGCTCTTTTTCTGCAAGCAGACTTGAAATATTCTTGCTCGAAGTACCGCGGGCAATAAAGACAGAAACGGACGGGCTTTCAACCGTGGGTCCCGGGCTCCAACCATAATTAAAAATCCATGCTGCCAAAAGGACAGAGATGCAAAACATGCTGAGGGTTGTCCACAGAACAATTCTCAGCATGTGGCTGCGCTTTTCAGGCTTTTCTTCTGAAGTGCCGGTCACTGATTTCTCATCACCTTTTTAGGTTGCCGGATTTTATTTTTTTTCCAAAAGCAACGGCAATCACCTCATCCATATCCTTAACGGCATGAAAGCTCATTTGCTGCCTGATATTTTTTGGGATTTCAGTCAGATCCTTCTTGTTCTGGTCTGGAATAATCACCTCTGTAATGTGAGCGCGCAATGCAGCCAGTGCTTTTTCTTTGAGACCGCCTATGGGCAGAACCCTGCCCCGAAGCGTTACTTCCCCAGTCATTGCCAGCCCTTGCTTGATCTTCTGTCCGGAGATTGCCGAATAGAGAGCAGTAGCCATAGTTATACCTGCAGAAGGTCCATCCTTGGGTATGGCACCAGCCGGAACGTGGATGTGGATATCGGTTTTATCAAAGTAATCTTCAGCAACCTTGAGATCGCCTGAACGGCTCCGGCAATAAGTTAGAGCCGCCTGGGCTGACTCCTTCATTACATCTCCGAGCTGGCCGGTCATTATCAGTTTGCCTTTTCCGGGCATCAGGTTAACTTCGATCTGCAGTATTTCCCCACCGACCTCAGTCCAGGCCAACCCGGTAACTAATCCAGGCTGGTCAAGCGTTTCCTGCTCAGACTCCGGTATCACTTTCGGAGGTCCGAGGTACTTATGAAGGTTCCTGGCTGAAACGGTATACGGGCCTCTCCCACCCTCGGCAATTTTTCGCGCAACCTTGCGACACACCTTGCCTATTTCACGCTCAAGATTTCTCAGCCCAGCTTCCCTGGTATAATGGGTTATAATGAGATTGATCGTTGCATCTCCCATCCTGATCTTGGATGACTTCAAACCGTTTTCTTTAATCTGACGAGGAATCAGATAACGATTGGCAATGGCAAGCTTTTCCTCCAGGGTATATCCTGAAAGGCGGATCACTTCCATCCGGTCCAGGAGAGGACCTGGTATGGTATCACTCATATTGGCAGTGGTGATAAACATCACCTTGGAAAGATCAAAGGGCAGATTGAGATAGTGATCTGAAAATTCAAAGTTCTGCTCGGGGTCAAGAACTTCAAGAAGAGCGGAGGATGGATCTCCACGATAATCCGCTCCGACTTTATCAATCTCGTCCATCATGAAGACTGGATTGTTTGATTTCACTGTCTTCAGACCCTGAATAATGCGCCCCGGCATGGCACCGATGTAGGTTCGTCGGTGACCTCGTACTTCTGCCTCATCTCGCATTCCACCAAGTGAAATACGATGGAATTTTCGGCCCATGGCGCGGGCAATGGACTGCCCCAGAGACGTTTTGCCGACACCTGGAGGTCCAACAAAACAGAGGATCGGCCCCTTGGTTGACTGATTCAGCTTGCGAACTGCCAGATACTCAAGAATTCGCTCTTTAACCCGCTCGAGGCCATAATGATCTTCATCGAGTACCTGTTTTGCAGCCCTCAACTCCAGTCGGTCTTTGGTACCTTTTTTCCATGGAACATCAAGAATCCAGTCGACATAGGTCCTGATGATAGTTGCTTCAGAGGAATCAGGATGCATCATCTCCATCCGGCTCACCTGTTTTTTGGCCTCTTTGCGAATCTTCTTGGGCATCTTGGTTTTCTTGATTTTCTTCTCAAGCTCTTCTATTTCCTGCGTGCGCTCATCGGTATCCCCGAGTTCCTTCTGTAAGGCGTGAAGCTGTTCACGCAGAATATATTCGCGCTGAGACTTGGACATCTCTTCTTTTGCTTCATTCTGAATTTTGGCCTGAACTGTTGAAACTTCCAACTCCTTGCCCAACAAGGTGCTGACCAGACGAAGCCGTTTTACCGGATTCACCTCTTCCAGAATCGACTGTGATTCCAAAATCTTAAGCCTCAGATTAGAGCCGACCAGATCAGCAAGCCTTCCCGGGTCCTCAATATTGTTGATAATCATCATCAGGTCTGCAGAGAGTATCCCTCTCAGCGACATAATCTTTTCTGTCTGGTCACGGACCGTGCGCATCAGCGCCTCAACTTCCACGGTGATTTCACCGCCCTCTTCATCCTCAACAACCTCAACAGACACCTGGTAAGATGGTTCAGTTCGATGGTATTTAGTAACCTGCGCCTTTGACATGGCCTGCACAAGAACTTTCAGTCGACCGTCTGGCAGTTTCAGCGTACGCATGATCATACAAACCATACCGACATCATATAAGTCCTTGGTCGATGGGTTGTCCTTTGTGGCATCACGCTGGGTCACGAGCATCAGTAATTTATTTGAGTTCAAGGCCTCATTAACAGCCTCTATGGAACCTGGTCGTCCGACAAACAGGGGAATAATCATATAATTAAAAATGACGACATCCCTGACCGCCATCATCGGCAACTGGTCCGGTATTTCCACATCTTCGTTGCTGGAAAAATCGTCCATGCCTAAGCTCAGTGAATCATTAAATTCCACTTATCCCTCCACAACCACCTTATGGTTGATCATTTATCGTTAAATTTCATTTATATACCGATGCTTTTCTGTTATTCTGCAGACCCCGGTATCAATAGTCAAAAAAACCGTGAAGAACCTAAACATTGAGCTTCTCTAAGTCAAGACACTTCTGATGGATCTGCGCCCCGTTCTGAAAATTTCTTGATCAATTACTATAATTCAACCATATTGGTTATTCTGGAGCGAAAATAAACATTATAATCATCTTTACATTCAGGATTTCATATGCTGCTTGCCAGTTCACTATTTGACACAACGGCCTACCGTCACAGTACCATATTTTCTGATTCCGAACCTGTCTGGTCGGCTCTAAACAATCTGAAAAGCTATATGGACGTTTATCAGTACCAATCTGAGATACTCAAGCCAATAGCCAACGGAGTTCCTTTGCAAAAACCTGTTGTGTTGTACGACAACAGTCTTATTGCTGCAGACGCGTGTGAAATTATCTATGGCGACACCTGTAAAGGCAATCTTGCCATATCACGAAACGGCTCCCGGCTGGACGGTGCTTCTTTGATCATGGCAGGAGCGATACTGATTGGAACCAAGATTACAATCGGTGGGGCAAGCCTGATTGAAGGCGGTGCAACCATAAAAGAACCTGCCGTTATCGGTAATTGTACAGAGATCCGGCAAGGTGCGTATATGCGCGGTTATTGTCTTATTGGTGATCGGTGTGTTGTCGGCCATACCACCGAAGTCAAGCATTCAATTTTCCTTGACGATGCAAAAGCCGGCCACTTCGCCTACCTGGGTGATTCAATTTTAGGAAATAATGCCAATCTTGGTGCTGGAACCAAATGTGCCAATCTCAGATTCATTGCAGGTAATGTCACCATATTTATTGACGGCAAACTGCAGGATAGCGGTATGAGAAAGTTTGGTGCTATTCTCGGCGACAATGCCCAGACCGGTTGTAACGCTGTAACAAGCCCGGGAACTATCCTTGGTAAAAAAGGTGTTCTAATGCCCAATACCACCGCCCCTTCCGGCTATCATCATGACTGTCACCGAATACGCTGAATTCAAAATCAAAGAGGCTCTTCCGGTAAACGAGTATCTCAATGTTAAAATCATTATTCAGTTGTCCATCAAATTGCCTTTGCTCGCCGCCTGGCATACTTCTTTTGCTTGTCCAAAAGACGTATCAAGAAAAAGACACCCGACGATGCCGACCCTGCGGGCTCCCCTGTGCTGCTCGCCAGTGGTGGGACGCCAAAAACTCGCTGACGCTCAGACAGGTTTGGCGCCTTATTCCGCCACCAGCTCTGCTGCTCGGCGGCATCAAACGGGGGGCAGCCAATATGCGCGTTCCTGTTTCAGGTTCGCGTTTTCCGGAAGAACTATAAAAGAAGATTAACAATAAAAGCCACATAAAGAGGACTACCATGGCAATTATCAAATCTGAGGACTTCATAAGCTCCATAGAAGAGAGTTTGCAATATATCAGCTACTATCACCCACTCGATTTCGTGGAGGCGATGCATCGAGCCTACCAGAAAGAAGAAAATCAGGCGGCAAAGGATGCTATCGGCCAGATCCTGATTAATTCACGCATGTGTGCCATTGGCAAACGTCCTATCTGCCAGGATACCGGCATTATTACCGTTTTTGTTAAATTAGGGATGAATGCCAGCTTTGACAGTGATGGGACAATCCAGGAAATGGTTGATGAAGGGGTGACAAGGGCATACACCAATAAGGAGAACCCGCTTCGCAAGTCGATCGTTGCGCCTCCTGCAGGTGAGCGCAAAAACACCAACACAAATGGTCCGGCAGTTGTCCACGTTGAGATGGTGCGGGGCGACACGGTGGGGGTAAATATTGCCGCCAAGGGTGGTGGCTCTGAAAATAAAAGTAAAATGGCGATGCTCAATCCTGCCGACTCAATTGTTGACTGGGTGAAAAAGACCGTCCCCAAAATGGGGGCTGGCTGGTGCCCGCCTGGTATGCTTGGTATTGGAATCGGCGGAACCATCGATAAGGCAATGTGTCTTGCAAAAGAGTCCCTGATGGACCCTGTAGACATTCATGAGTTAATCGAATGCGGACCTGCTGACTGGGTGGAAGAATTACGACTGGAAATTTTTGAAGCGGTAAATAATCTCGGAATCGGTGCTCAGGGACTCGGAGGACTTACCACCGTGCTCGATGTCAAGATTCTTGATTTTCCAACCCACGCTGCCTCCCTTCCGGTTGCGATGATCCCCAATTGTGCCGCGACCCGCCATATTCATTTTAGCCTTGACGGCAGCGGTCCAGCCAACCTGGTACCGCCGAATATAGAAGCATGGCCGGAGATCTCGATGGAAGCGGGTGAAAATGTTAAACGAGTCAACCTTGATACTATAACAAAGGAAGAAATCAGTTCATGGAAGGCCGGAGACACCCTGTTGCTCAACGGCAAGATTCTTACCGGCCGGGATGCCGCTCACAACCGTATCAAGATTTCTCTGGACGAAGGCAAGGGAATACCGGATGGCGTCGATTTTAATGGCCGTTTTATCTACTACGTCGGCCCGGTCGATCCGGTTGGTGAGGAAGTAGTCGGACCTGCTGGCCCCACCACCTCGACCAGAATGGACAAGTACACCGATATGATGCTTGGTAAAACAGGGCTCATCGGTATGATTGGTAAAGCAGAGCGCGGCGACGAAACAATCGCATTGATCAAAAAGTATCAGGCAGTCTACCTGATGGCAGTAGGCGGTGCAGCCTATCTCGTCTCCAAGGCCATAAAGAAATCCCGTACCGTTGCCTTTGAGGATTTGGGAATGGAGGCAATCTATGAATTTGAAGTTGAAGACATGCCGGTCACCGTCGCCGTTGACTCAAACGGTGATGCTGTCCACAAGACGGGACCGACATTTTGGCAAAAAGAAATAATGGGCAAGAAATAATCCAACCAGCCATCATAATTTTATAGGCGTAGAAGAGTGGTTTTTCGCCGTTTTTCTGCGCCTGAATATTCCGTTTTTTTCCAGTTTCCGCCCTTCTCCTTTTAAAACAAGCAGGACCCTGTTCCCTGGATTTGCCCGCTGTACATCATGGCCTCTTTCATCTCGCATTTTTTCAACAATGAATTCGCTCGCAGCAGCAGACCGCTCCATGTATTCAATACGCTCACCACTGAGCAGCACATTTCGTGCCTCCACCAGTGGATACCCGTCCAGTTCCCTGATCACTGCTACCGGTTCATAATCCTGATCAAATCGTGATGAATGGTATAACATTTCAGACCCACCCGGCCGCTCATCAAAAAAGTTTTCCGTGAGACCACGAGTCCCTGTGCGGGCAATTTCCTCCAGCATATTGTCGGGAATCATAATGTTATCCGGCTGATCCCAGGCGGCAACATCAAGGTTTGCAAGATAATCAAGTGCCGCTCGGTAAATCCGGACAACACCGCCAACATAGAAAATTGACTTCATTCTTCCTTCGATTTTAATCGAATCTATGCCGGCAGCCACCAATTCAGGGAGTCTCCTGAGCAGGCACAGATCTTTTGAGTTAAAAATATAGGTGCCTCGACGATCCTCTTCAATAGGGAAATATTCTCCCGGTCGCTTTTCTTCAACCAGTGAATAACTATAGCGACACGGATGAGCACAGTTTCCCTGGTTCGCATCCCGGCCTGTCATGTAGTTTGAGAGCATACACCTGCCGGAATAGGAGATACAGAGTGCCCCATGAACAAAAACTTCAAGCTCGGCAGCTACCTTCTCCCTGATTGTGAGAATTTCTACAAGAGATAGTTCTCTTGCCAGATTTAATCTTGAAACGCCCTGACTGCTCCAGAACGATGCCGTTGCCCGGTTAGTGACGTTGGCCTGGGTCGATAAATGTATCGGCAGAGTGGGGACTGTCTTTCTGGCCAGAACTAAAATCCCCGGATCGGAAATAATAACACCGTCTACCCGGGCAGAATGCAGGAGGTGAAAATAGTCTTCGAGGCCTTCAAAATCATCATCATGGGCAATAATATTAATCGTCACATAGAGCTTAACCTTGCGCTTGTGTGCATAGATAACAGCATCACGAATGGAATCGTTGGAGAAATTTCCGGCTTTTGCCCGGAGCCCGTACTTGGAACCACCAAGATATACTGCATCAGCCCCATAGTGAATCGCTGTTACAAGTTTCTCAAAACTGCCGGCGGGAGCAAGAAGTTCGGGAAGCAATGGCGGCAATGATTTACTGCTTTGTTTTTGGTCCATGGTGCATTATTGTGCTTGATCTGATTAATTTCAGGCGTACTTTGTATAGTGAAAATGGAAGTGGATACCATTCATGTGATCCTTTCTTAAATAATAATCAGTCTTGTTGCAAGATTTTCTCATGTCACGTCAACCGATCGGTGTAGCGATGAGTGGTGGTGTCGATTCAACTGCCAGCGCTTTGTTACTGAAAGATAAATACAGGGTCCAAGGTTTTTTTATGGATCTTGATCAACCTGACTTTCAGGAACAAAAAATCCGACTTCAGCACCTTGCTGAAACGATTGATATACCACTGCAGATTATTGATCTCAAAAAACAATTCAAGAGACTGGTACTGGACTATTTTTCAGGCAGCTATTTTGAGGGGAAAACCCCTAATCCCTGCATGATCTGTAACCGGGAAATAAAATTCGGTCTCTTCATGGATGCCATTTTATCAGCAGGTATGGATCGTGTGGCAACAGGTCATTATGCCCGCATACTCGAGATTGCAGGTGAATACGTTCTACACACCGGTGTGGATGTAAAAAAAGACCAGTCCTATTTTCTCTCAAGATTGACGCAGCAGCAGCTTTCACAGGTCCTGTTTCCGCTCGGCGAAATGTCAAAAGATGATATCTATCGTTTTGTGGAAAATAGAGGCTACCATGATTTCAGAGGAAGAGAAAGTCAGGATATCTGTTTTCTTAAAGGTAAAAAAATCGGTTCATTTCTCCAGAGCTACCATAATCCATCGGTTATCCCAGGTTCCATAAAATCTACAGAAGGGGCGCTGCTTGGCCAGCACAAGGGTTTATATCGATATACCATCGGGCAGCGACGCGGCCTTGGCATTCCTGATCTCACGCCCTGGTATGTGTGTTCAATACATCACACTGATAATGTTCTTGTCGTTGGCAAGGAAAAAGATCTTTTCTCGCCTACCCTGATCGCTCGTTCTGCTCACTGGCTAAACAGGGAGATACCAGAAGATAACAGGACGTATACGGTGCGAATCAGATACTCCCACGCCGGGTCAGCAGCGCGTTTTACATCTATCTCAAACGATTCATTCAAACTCTCTTTTGATGAACCTCAACGAGCTGTGGCGCCCGGTCAATATGCTGTACTTTATCAAGGGGACAGGGTTCTAGGTTCAGGAGAAATCGTTTCAGGACAGTGATCTTTTCCTGTTTATGCAAAGAATGATGGCGTCGTAAAAAGTCCGATCTCCTTCGTTGTAGGTTTTTGGCAGGTACTTGGCATACCATATGTATTGCCAAGTACCTGCCAAA
>RCNC010004575.1_pt1 | contig 14960 bp, 13 predicted proteins | sample 2041301 | NCBI WGS metagenome assembly RCNC01 (sample SAMN09708231, study PRJNA481090) | Marine sediment metagenome, whole genome shotgun sequencing project. | biome: marine sediment; feature: ocean; material: sediment; isolation source: Sewage treatment plant 13A marine sediment (STP13A) ... | reverse complement strand
CAATGAAAATTCGGATTGTTTTTCACGGACTGGAAGGAGGGGAAATGTTGACTTTTCGGTACAACCTTTTTATTCATTACCTGAACAAATCAAAACTGTTTGATTTGCACTAAGTAATCCCCTGAATTAAAGGCTAAATCAAATAAGACTGTATCTGAGAAAGAATCACCTCTTGATAAGGTGGTGGCTTTTTATACCAGGGCACCTCATTTTTAGTTGATTCATCAATGCCTTGGAAATAATTAAGTAATACTGAGCTAAAAAATAGCGTGGTGCTGTGAGAATTCTCAAAATTGAATGCTATAACAGAAACCTCATAGTCATCACCAGGCTCCACCACAATGGATTCGTCCTGGCACCCCGGACAACTATTCTGAGATTGATTTGCATTCTCCTTCTCAGTATCACAACAGCTATGGGCAGGAGCAAGAAGGGCCATGTCAATTAATTGATCATGACAATAATGCATATTGATCGTGAACCCTGTTGAAGAAATCAGGATAAAAACTGCAATGACAATATGTAAAACCTTTCTAATCATTTCTGGGATAACTCCATTGGTGCAAGTAAAACAAATAAAATGCAATTAAGTTTACAATTAATGAAGGTTTACCGGATCTTAAATGAATAAGCCAAACCCCATTCGATCCAGTCGGACCGCACTCCGTTCTTAGATTTGATGGTGATCTGACCATAGAGTTGATCAGTGAGTCTATATCTGCCTCCAGCCCTTACAAACCAGAACCCCCGGTCCTTGGAGTGCTGCCAGTAATAGGTCCCCACGTTAAACAGAAGAGTGAAGCGGTCAACTATAAAATGGTAGCCCATATGAGAAGCCAGATACATCTGTTGCCAGGTACTTACCTCTTCGGGTGGCCATCCTTTTACGGCCCTCTCCAATGAACCATCATAAAGCACATCCATACCAAAAGTAACTGCCCCTTTGGGACTGAATTGATATACATAATCTACCGTAAAGGAAGACGTGAAGAATCGTAACTCAGTGGTAGTGCCATGGGGGACACCTTCAACAAAACCTGCCGCAGCCATCACTTGAATCGCTTCGGAAGTTTTGAATTCAGGAGGCTCCCTGTAAATGTATTGCGGTTCTGCCTTGTTAAACTTATAATCCATTCCAAAGGACCACCCCCAGTTATTGACCCCCTTTTGCGGCATATGGATCCTGCCATTAGAATAGTGCGTAATGCCATATCCCACATCGACTCCTATCCTTGGAGTCAGCTTCACATTCAGATTTAGATCAAAATGAAAATACAGATTAATATGTGAGGCAATTACATCATTGTAAGGATTGGTCTCAAAATCATGTGTCAATATGGTATAGCTCAGACCCACAGCCAGATCACTGGCCAGGGTGAAGCGCCCAATCCTGGCCCAGGGATTACTATAAAAACCAAAAATACTAAAGGGATTTCCCACAATGGTATCAGATTTATCCTTGACCAGGTCTGAATAGTGCATGCCAAATCCATATTTTGGGTAGCGATGAAACTGGTGCCACATTTTAGTCCCCGTCAACTGGTAACCAAAACGCGCTTCAATAGCTTTGTAAGGCTCTTCAAATTGTTCTGTCAGGTATTCGGAACGAGTCCAGAAGGAACCTGTAAGGAAATTCAATTGAAGATAGGGGTGCCGCCTGGCTTCAATTGAATCCTTCTCCTGTGCATAGCCGCTAAGGCCACAACAGACAATGATCAGGATATAGACGGCCTTTCGCATAGGTAAACTACTTGTCAAACAGCGATTTAATACCCGTTTCGGATGCCTCACAAATGCCCCTCTCTGTAATTAATCCGTTTACTAATCTGGCCGGAGTCACATCAAAACCCGGGTTAAGGGCCGGAGATCCTTCGGGTAGGATTCTAATAAGGACGATTTCCTGGGTCTCCTTGTTCAATCCCTCCATATGGGTAATTTCTTCAGCATCCCTGTTTTCAATCTCTATCTCTTGCCCATCTGCCAGTTCAAAATCGATGGTGGTGGAGGGCAGTGCCACATAGAAAGGTATTCCATTATCTTTTGCTGCCAGGGCTTTCAAATAGGTCCCTATCTTATTTGCAACATCCCCGGTCCGGGTGGTGCGGTCGCTTCCCACCAGTACCAGATCAACCTTTCCCTGCTGCATCAGAAGCCCTCCGGCATTATCTACAATCACCGTATGAGGAACACCATGCTTTTGCAGCTCATAGGCAGTCAAACGAGCACCCTGGTTCCTGGGACGGGTTTCATCCACCCAAACATGTAAGGGGATACCCTGGTCGTGGGCCAGGTAAATCGGGGCCAGGGCGGTACCATAATCGATACAGGCCAGCCAACCCGCATTGCAATGGGTCAAAATCTGGACAGGGCGGGAAGTGCGTTCATGGATTTCCCTGATCAGGGGCAGACCATGCTCTCCTATCTTTTTACAACGAAGAACCTCGTCCTCGGCAAAACGAATGGAAAGGTGAAAAAGTTCTTTAATCATGGCCTCCCGGGAACCAGCACAGATGACCTTTTCCATCAAAAGCTCCACCGCATACCTCAGGTTCACCGCTGTGGGTCTGGCAGAGAGAAGTTTTTCAGCTGCCGCCTCCACCTCTGCGCACCAGTTCTGAGGGTCGCTTCTGAATGCTGCAAGATAAAGCCCGAATGCTGCTGTTGCCCCTATTAATGGAGCGCCACGCACAGCCATATCAGCAATGGCCTCATAAGCATCTTTCATGCTTTTCAACTCCAGAATACGAAACTCAAAGGGGAGTAAGCGCTGGTCAATAATTTTGACTATCCCCGGATCTTCTTCCATCCAGATGGCCCGGTAATGTATTCCGTCGATGCGCATGACTCTTTGGTTTTTCTCTATCTTTGGGTTCTTACGAATATACAAAATGGATGGGACAAGCCCCGAACTTTAAAAATATCCTCTTCGACCTTGGCGGAGTGATTCTTGACATAAATGTTCAGGCCACTCTGAAACGCTTTTATGAATTGGGGTTCCCGGCCGAACTGATGCAATTTCCCGATTCAATGAGTACTGATCTCTATTATAAATATGGGACAGGAAAGCTTGATACGGAACAGTTCCGGAATCAGATCAGGAAAGCAGCTGGAGTTGAAATGAGCGATCAGACTTTTGATGAAGCCTGGAATTCCATGCTGGTCCGCTTTCCTGAGGAGCGTATTGAGCTGTTGAAGACGCTTTCGAAGCGGTATGACCTGTATATGCTTAGCAATACATCGGCTTTGCATGTGAAAGTGTTTGAGAAAATGTTTCTCGATGTGGCGGGAGAACCCCTAAACAAAGTATTTAAGAAATTATACTACTCACATGAAATAGGCTGGCATAAACCTGACCCTGAAGCGTGGGAATTTGTGATCAGGGATGCGGCTATCAAAGCGGAAGAGACACTCTTCCTCGACGACACTATCCACAATATTAAGGCAGCACAAGAACTGGGGTTCCAGGCCATCCATATCCATGAACGAACAAACCTCATGAACCTGGGTTTTGACCTGTAAACCCCACCCCAGTTGATCTTTTTTTAGCGTTCCGCAATCACAGATCCTGCCTCCTCAAGGTGCACCTTAGATCCTGCCAGATAGAGGTCCAGCCCAAGGCCAGACTGATTTGTAATGGTCACTTTCTTCTTCTCGATATGCACATCCAAGGTTCGTCCCCGGTAAAGAATCTTAAAGGAAAGTGCTTCCCAACTGGAAGGAAGATTTGGATCAAAACTGAGGAGTTCGTCTTTAATCATCATTCCTCCAAAGCCATGGACCACCGACATCCAGGTGCCACCCATGCTGGTAATATGGAGTCCCTCATTTACCTCATTGTTGTAATCATCAAGGTCGAGCCGGGAGGTCCGCAGGTACATCTCATAAGCCTTTTCAGAACGCCCTATGCGGTTGGCCAGGATGGCATGTACGCAGGGTGAAAGGGAGCTTTCATGCACCGTCCGGGTTTCGTAGAAATCGAAATTCCGCTCGATGGTCTCCAGGTCAAACTGATCATCAAAAACATAAATACCCTGCAAGACATCGGCCTGCTTGATAAAACAGGACCGAAGGATGCGATCCCACGACCAGTGCTGGTTTATGGGTCTTTCGGCCGTATCCAGATCGGCTGCCATTCTCTGCTCCTTATCCATAAATCCATCCTGCTGCAGAAACACCTGCAGCTTCTCCTCATAGGGGAAATGAAATTTCTCGACGATGTCCTTCCAGGCTTTGGTCTCATCTTCAAGCTTCAATCCTGTCTTTCTTGCCAGGAGTTCAAAGGCCGCCGAATCCTCATTATTTAAATGTTCCAGCTCCGCCACGGTATAGGAGAGCGTCCAGCTGGCCATCTTGTTGGTGTACCAGTTGTTGTTTACATTGTTCTCATACTCATTGGGGCCGGTTACTCCCAGCATTACATATTTATTCTGCTTTTCCGACCAGTTAACCCGTTGCTTCCAGAAGCGGGATATGGCAATCAATACTTCCAGTCCCTTGGAAGCCAGATAATCTCTGTCGCCGGTATACCTGACGTAGTTATAGATGGCAAAAGCGATGGCCCCATTCCGATGGATCTCCTCAAAAGTGATCTCCCATTCGTTGTGACACTCCTCCCCGTTCATGGTCACCATGGGGTAGAGTGCTGCGCCATCGGTAAATCCAAGTTTCTCAGCATTCTCGATGGCCTTTTCCAGGTGCTTATGCCTGTAAACCAATAGATTTCGAGCGACCTCTTCACTGGCAGTACTCAGATAGAATGGAATCATATAGGCTTCGGTATCCCAGTAGGTGCTTCCTCCGTATTTTTCCCCGGTAAATCCCTTGGGACCAATGTTCAGTCGTTCATCTTTTCCTGTATAGGTCTGATTCAACTGAAAGATGTTAAAACGGATCCCCTGCTGGGCAGCAATATCTCCTTCAATAATAATATCCGAATGAGCCCAGTTCTCCTCCCAGACTGCAACATGCTCCTCGAAGAGTTTGTCAAAACCAATACTCATGGCTTCGATAAGGAGATTGATTCCGGTAGAAACCATATCCTCGGGCTTGTGGTTCATGGAAGTCAGTACGGATACGAATTTGTAAAAGATGACTTCTTCTCCCAGATCCAGTTTCAGATGAACCTTGTTGGAGACAAAGTCTTCCTTCTCAAGCACCTCGGGTTCTAACAGTATAGTTTCCCCATTCAGTTCCACCATATAGCTCATGGTCATACAACTCACAAAGCCAGTCTTCTTAGTACGCGCCATCAGGTAGGCCGATCCGGCCACCGCCTTGGAACTTTCCATATCCCAGAAATGCTCATCGTAGTTTGAATCCTGGTTCACAACATTGCCGTCGATGTAAGGGGCAAAGGAGATCTCTCCTGCAAAATCAACCGAGCGAATGGCATATCGGATGACCCCAATCTCATCCCGTTTCATACTCAGGAACCTGCGGGCAGCAATTTCAAGTCTTGCCTCGCCCATATAGATGGCAAAGGTCCGTTCCAGATAGCCCTGTTGCATATTCAGCTCACGTCTGAACTCCACCGGTTTGAATCGATTGAGGTCCAGCTGCTCGCCATTAATCTCAATATCAATGCCAATCCAATTGGGAGCATTAAGCACCTTGGCGAAATACTCAGGGTAGCCATTCTTCCACCATCCCACCCGGGTTTTATCGGGATAATAGACCCCGGCCAGGTAAGTTCCCTGGAGGCTTTCTCCCGAATAGTGCTCTTCGAAATTGGCACGCTGACCCATCCGGCCGTTTCCCAGGCTGAAGATGCTTTCTGAAGCCTCCTGCATGGCTGGATCAAATCCCTCCTCTACAATGCTCCACGAATCTGATTTATAATATCCTATCATTGCCTTTCTCTTTCCTATTTGGGATTGCTATCCTTTACAAATAAAATAAGCACTGCAGCAACTGCCATGGAGATGCCTCCGGCAAGCAGGGCATAGATGCTGTCTCCTCCAAAGACTGATTTTACCATAAATCCCAGGATAGTTGCCGCCAGAATCTGTGGGATTACAATAAAGAAGTTGAAAATACCCATATAGACTCCCATTTTATGTGATGGCAGCGATCCGGTCAGGATGGCATAGGGCATGGCCAGGATACTGGCCCAGGCAAGACCTATCCCGATCATAGAAAATATCATATGCTGCGGATTGTTCAGGATCAGAATAGAGGCCAGTCCTACTCCTCCCACAATCAATGCGATGGAATGGGTAATTTTCCGGCTGGTCAGTTTAGCCAGGAAGGGGAGCAATACCAATCCAAAAGCAGCTGCAAACAGATTGTACCAACCAAACATTCCGCTCACCAGATTAGCCCCTTCGTTATAGGCTACAGTTGTGGTGTCGCTTGTATGATACATATGTGAGGTAACCGCCGGTGTCATATAGATCCACATGCTGAAAAGTGCAAACCAGGAGAAGAACTGGACAATGGCCAGCTGTTTCATGGTCAGAGGCATGCGATAGAGATCCGTGATAATGGCTACAAGACCGTTTTTCTCCTTCTTTCCGTTCACCAGTCCTGCTGTTACCAGCTGGAGGATCCCAAATATTGCAAAACCGCCGGAGAGAATATATAGCTCTTTCTCCAATTTGAAATGCATGACCGGCCAGGCAAATATCAGGCCCACAATGCTCCAGAGGATTCCCCTGCGCAGGTACTTCTTAGTTGGTTCGGTAGTTTCCTCATGAACCTCCATATCAGTCTCCGATTCTTCTGCAAAACTTTTCAATTCCTCGGGTGAATACTCCTTGGTCCGGAATACCGTCCACAACACTGCAAGAAGGAATACGGCTCCTCCCAGGTAAAAGGATAGAACCACAGTCTGGGGGATTTCTCCCTCTGGGGCGGTATTTGAAATATTGAACCACTCCGAAAGCATATAGGGAAGCCAGGAAGCTACAAATGCACCAATGCCGATAAAGAAACTCTGCATGGTAAAGCCCTTGGTTCGTTGCTCATTGGGCAGCATGTCTCCTACAAATGCCCGGAAGGGCTCCATGGTAATGTTAATGGAAGCATCCATAATCCAGAGCATCCCCACTGCGATCCACAAACTGGGAGAGTTGGGCATAAAGATCAGAGCTATGGAAGCCAGAATGGCTCCCACAAGGAAGAAGGGACGCCTGCGACCCAGCCTGCCCCAGGTCTTGTCACTCATATAACCGATAATGGGCTGGATTATCAGCCCAGTAACCGGAGCTGCAATCCAGAGGATGGGAATCTGGTCAATTTCCGCTCCCAGGGTCTGGAAGATCCGGCTTACATTTCCATTCTGAAGGGCAAACCCAAACTGAATCCCGAGGAATCCGAAACTCATGTTCCATATTTGCCAGAAGCTTAATTTTGGTTTTTTCATCTCTTTATGATCAGCTTAGTCAAAGAGCTAAAATATTAAAAACCTGCACCACTATCCGGCTTTTCATGGAAAAAAACTTTATTTTGTTCCCTATGAAACCCTCATTTCGATTGCCCCTTACGCTACTGTTCCTTCTTATTCCTTTACTATGCGCTGCACAGATAATTACCAGCGACCCGGATCTGCCCACACCAGGACAAATGGTGACCATCTACTTTGATGCCACACTGGGAACAGCCGGACTTGAAGATTTTACTGGTGATGTATATGCGCATACCGGTGTTATAAGCGATCAAAGCACCGATATGGTGATTGGAAATATGTGAAGACTATTTGGGGAATCGGCCAATCTTTACTCCTTGGAGATCGGACCCAGCATTCGCGATTATTATGGAGTTCCCGCCCACGAAAACATTACACACCTGGCCTTTGTTTTCAGAAGTGCCGACTCCAGCAAGGAGGGAAAAGATGATGGAGGTAAAGATATTTTTGCAGCAGTATTCGATGATGATTATGCGGTAACTATCATTCAGCCCGATAAAAATCTTGTGGTGATTGTGGGGGATACCATTCCCTTTGAAGCAGCATCAAATCTTACATCTGACCTATCCCTCTTTATGGGGGAAACTTTAATCAAGTCGGTAAACGGAACAAGCATAAGTTACTCATTTATAATGGATGTTTCGGGGGATTACTGGTTTCATGTAAGCGCAAGTTCGGGCGATGAGCAGGCTGCCGATTCTGTTTTTGTTCATGTCCTCGAAACCATGTCAGAAGTACCCCTGCCAGACACTCTCGTGGACGGGATCTCTTACGTGAACAATGAAATGGTTCAGCTGGTACTTTATGCGCCGGGTAAGGAGCATGTTTTTGTCATTGGCGATTTCAATAACTGGACTCCGGGATCAGGCTCCAGGATGAATAAAGATGGGAGCAGGTTCTGGATAACGCTTGATGGCCTGGAATCGGGAACAGAATATGCCTTTCAGTACCTGGTAGATGGTGTGTTGAATATTGCTGATCCCTATAGTGAAAAAGTACTCGATCCCTGGAACGACAAATGGATTCCGGAAGAGATCTGGTCGGCACTAATCAATCTGAAGTTAAGTGAAGCTGGCAAAAGGATTGAGATCAATCATGCCAGTATGGATGTCCGCATTATTGGAAATTTTGGTGTGGAAAGCCTTTCAGTCAATCCTTCCTTCAGTAAGAGCGGCTGGTGGTATGGCTACTTTGAAGGTGATAGTATAGATGTAAGTGATCTTCAAGAACCCATTATGCTTGGCCCGGGAGAGTATCGCCTCTTTACCAGCAAAAGACTAATCTTACCAGATATAACAACGAATTGCAGGTATATCCCAATCCGGTTAAAGGAATGCTCTACCTGGAGCCGTCGCCGGACTCCGGGCTCTTTATCTTAAGTCGCCAGATTGGTAATGAGCCCCCTCAATATGTGAAAGTGATTTGCGAATAGTGGCAGCGACTGTTTTTTCCTGAGTCCTTGCATATTACATCCTGCTCGTCTATCTTTGTGCCTTTTAATATTTCCCGCAAACGGAGGCGATTTGATGAGTAATAAATTCCCTGAATATAAGAAGTTTGACCTTTCAGAAATCAATAAGGAGATTAATGCCTTCTGGAAAGAAAGGAACATCTTCGAAAAATCTGTAGAGACCCGCAAGGGTCAACCCACTTTTGTTTTTAATGAAGGTCCGCCTTCGGCCAACGGAAAGCCGGGCATCCATCATGTGATGGCCCGAACCATCAAGGATATTTTTTGTCGCTACAAGACCCAGCAGGGATTCCTGGTTAAGCGTAAGGCTGGCTGGGACACTCATGGTTTGCCTGTTGAACTGGCCGTCGAAAGCGCAAAGAACATCACCAAGGAGGATATCGGAACCAAAATTTCCATTGAAGAGTTCAATGCAGCCTGCCGTAAGGATGTAATGAAGTACACCAGCATGTGGGAGGAGCTAACCGACTCCATGGGTTACTGGATCGATATGGACGATCCCTATATCACTTATGATAACAAGTACATCGAAACCGTATGGTACCTGCTGAAAGAGCTTCACAAGAAGGACTTGCTTTACAAGGGCTACTCCATTCAACCCTTCTCTCCGGCAGCAGGAACGGGACTCAGCACCCATGAGTTGAACCAGCCAGGTTGCTACCGCGATGTAAAAGATACCACCGTGGTGGCACAGTTTAAGGTGATCAGGGATGAGCTTTCAGCTCCTCTTTTTGAGGGTGTCGATACGGATCTCTATATTATGGCATGGACCACTACGCCCTGGACTCTGCCCTCCAATACAGCTCTCTCGGTTGGAGCGAAGATTGAGTACGTACTCGTCCGTACATTTAATCCCTATACCGGCATACCTATCACCGTCGTGCTGGCCAAAGAACTTATGGGAAAATACTTCCCTGAAAATGATGCCGAACTGCCGCTGGATGAGTATGAACCAGGCAACAAACATGTTCCCTATAAAGTAGTGCTTAGCCTGAAGGGAAAAGAATTGGAGGGACTCTCCTATGAACAGTTGCTGGACTGGGTGCATCCCGAGGGGAAAGCATTCAAGGTATTGACGGGCGACTTTGTGACTACTGAGGATGGAACCGGGATCGTGCATACAGCTCCCACTTTTGGTGCGGACGACTTCAGGGTGGCCATGGCCAATGATGTTTCGGCCCTTACTGTTCTTGACAAAGAAGGCAATACCCAACCGCTGGTGGACAGGAAAGGAAGATTTTTCAGACTGAAGGACCTGGATGAAAGCTTTATTCAGAAACATGTCAACCTGGAAAGCTATGGTGCTTTCGAAGGCAAGTATGTGAAAAACGAATACGACGAAAGTAAAGGTGAGAAAGATCCCACCATCGATGTGGATATCGCTGTGCATCTCAAGCTGGATAATAAGGCTTTCCGTATTGAAAAACACGTACACAACTATCCACATTGCTGGCGTACCGATAAACCTGTCCTTTACTATCCGCTGGACAGCTGGTTTGTGCGTACCACAGCTATGAAGGAGCGGATGATGGAGTTGAATAATACCATCAACTGGAAACCTGTATCTACGGGAACGGGTCGCTTTGGTAAATGGTTGGAAAACCTGGTGGACTGGAACCTCTCCAGATCCCGTTTCTGGGGAACTCCCCTGCCCATATGGGTTACAGAGGACAAAAAGGAACAAATCTGCATCGGTTCGGTAGCTGAGCTAAAACTGGAACTTGAAAAATCGGTAAGTGCTGGCTTTATGAGCTCTAATCCGCTTGCAGATTTTAGCGAAGGAGATAACTCGGAAAAGAACTACAATGTGTTTGACCTGCACCGACCCTTTGTGGATGATTTGGTATTGGTAAGCGCAAGCGGACAAAAGATGTTTCGCGAACCTGTATTAATTGATGTGTGGTTCGATTCGGGTTCAATGCCCTACGCGCAATACCACTATCCCTTCGAACATAAAGATGATTTTGACCAGCTCTTCCCGGCCGATTTTATCGCAGAGGGTGTGGATCAGACACGTGGTTGGTTTTTCACGCTTCATGCCATCGCCACCATGCTTTTTGATAGTGTCTCTTTCAAAAACATTATTTCCAACGGCCTGGTACTCGATAAAAGCGGTAATAAAATGTCGAAACGGCTGGGTAATGCAGTGGATCCATTTGGTGCCATTGATAAATATGGTTCTGATCCCCTGCGATGGTATATGATCACCAATGCACAACCCTGGGACAACCTGAAATTTGATGTCTCGGGCGTGGATGAGGTGAAACGAAAGTTTTTCGGAACCCTGTACAATACTTATTCTTTCTTTGCCCTCTATGCCAATGTGGATGGCTTTACATACGAGGCTGGAGAGGTAAGGGTTGAAGACCGGCCCGAAATTGATCGCTGGATCATCTCTCTGCTCAACACCCTTATTAAGGACGTTAAATCTGAATACGAGAATTATGAACCTACACGGGCAGCCAGACTGATTCAGGATTTTGTTATTGAAAACCTGAGTAACTGGTATGTGCGTCTGAACAGGAAAAGATACTGGGGTGGATCCTTTGATACCGATAAGCGTGCTGCTTACCAGACCCTCTATACCTGCCTGGAGACCATCTCCATGCTGGCTGCGCCGGTTGCTCCCTTCTATATGGACAAACTGTTCAATGACCTGAACAATGTTACCGGCCGCCATAATACAGAATCTGTGCATCTTGGTTCCTTCCCGGCTTTTAATGACGCATACATTGATACAGCTCTGGAAAAACGAATGGATATAGCGCAAAAGCTAAGTTCCATGATCCTGGGTCTGCGCCGCAAGGTGAGTATCAAGGTGCGCCAACCTCTCAACAAGATGATGCTTCCCATCTCTGATCCTGGTTTCAAGGAACAGGTGGAGGCAGTAAAGATGCTGGTTCTCAACGAGGTTAATGTGAAAGAGATTGAATACATTACTGATACAGCGGGAGTCCTGGTTAAGCGGATTAAAGCCAATTTCAAAACACTGGGTCCCAGGTTCGGTAAGTTGATGAAAGAAGTTAGCGGAGCAATCAACGGCCTGGATCAGGAACAGATTGCCGCTTTTGAAAAAGCTCAGTCCTACGAAATTGAAGCAGGTGGAGAAAAGGTTCAACTTACACTGGAAGACGTGGAGATAATCTCCGAGGATATTCCCGGCTGGCTGGTGGCCAATGAAGGAGCAATCACCGTTGCCCTGGATATCAGCATTACTGAGGAACTTAGACAGGAGGGTGTAGCCCGGGAACTGGTTAACCGGATACAGAACATACGCAAGGAGAGCGGATTTGATGTGACCGATAAAATAGAGGTGCTGATAGAGAAGCATGAACTAATCACTGATGCCGTTAATACACATGGCTTATATATTGGATCTCAAACACTTGCAAAAAGTGTTGCTCTGGTAGACAGCATTGAAAATACTGGAGCCAGGCGTATCGATATAGACGAAGATGTTTACATAAACATCCGTGTTACAAGGTTATAAAACAAGATTGGGAATCATTAAAATATTGTATATTTAGCAAACAAAATAAAAAATATCATGGCTGAGAAGAACAGATATACAGATGCCGAGCTGGTGGAGTTTAAAGAGCTCATTCAGCACAAACTTGATAAGGCCAGGGAAGACTATGAAATATTGAAATCGGCTATTACACAAAGCGAAAGTAACGATACTCAGGATACCTCACCCACTTTTAAAGTACTTGAAGAAGGAGCAGCTACCCTCTCCAAAGAGGAAGCTGGAAGGCTGGCTACCCGGCAAGCAAAATTTATACAGCACCTGCAGGGAGCACTGGTGCGGATCGAAAACAAAACATATGGAATCTGCAGAGAGACCGGAAAGTTGATTTCCAAGGAACGCCTGCGTGCAGTTCCTCATGCCACGCTCAGCATTGAAGCAAAATCGAGGCAATAATCCCTTTCATCACTATTTTTAAAACAATGTCCATTACCAGGAAATCCATATTGATTATCCTGCTGATTCTTGTGGCCGATCAGACCCTGAAGATTCTGATCAAGACCAACATGACTCTTTATCAGCAGATCCCCTTCTTTGGCAATTGGGGAATACTACATTTCGTGGAAAACAACGGAATGGCTTTTGGAATGGCTTTACCCGGAAGCCTGGGAAAGATCCTGCTTACCTCCTTTCGGATACTGGCTGTGGTTGCAATCGGTCTCTACTTGCGACATCTGATCCGCCTCAAAGCTCATACGGGTTTGATTATCTCTTTGTCCATGGTCATGGCAGGAGCCTTTGGAAATATTATTGATTCTGTTTTCTATGGATTAATTTTCAGCAGCAGCAGCCCGGTTCAGGCTGCTACCATGTTCCCCGAAGGTGGTGGCTACGCTACACTGATGCAGGGCAAGGTAGTCGATATGTTTTATTTCCCCCTTATCAAGGGCAACTATCCGGAGTGGTTTCGTGGAGGAGCCAGTTTTATCTTTTTCCGACCTGTATTTAATATTGCCGATTCGAGTATCTCCGTTGCTGTAGCCATAATCCTGTTTAACCAGAGAAGGTTTTTCAGGCATGTGGAGAGCAAGCCCGAGACTACTTGATTGCAGCCGACGCAAACACTTCTGCTGAACCCGCGCCGCAACTTATTATTGTTTTCATTCCTACATCAACCGGTGCTGTGGTTCTGGTTACCCGCTCTTTCTGCAGATGGTAAATATTCCCCGAGGTGGGGTTTGGACCCGTGGGGACAAATACTGAAATAATATCCCCCTGATCATCCGTGATAAATCCTGTCATCAAGGCCCCGGTATTAAAGATATCCACCAGCACCACCTCTTTAAAAAATGAGCGGTTCTTGCCGAAAAACTGCTGCACCGTCTCTTTTGCCAGTTTATATCCGGGAATTTTCAGAAAATAACGATCCTCGGCTTTGTTCAGGAACCTGGATAACCTGGTGCGGATCATCAATCCGATGATAAAAAACAGGAGTAAAATAGCTATAACGGAAAGCACATAGAGTGCTAATTTAAAGTAAGGATTGGGGTCCGGATCCTGCAAAATCGTATCCACCAGCGGAGTAAGGATTCGACCAATCACGTTGATCATCCATCTGAACAACAGGATAATCAGGGTAAGCGGGGCCAGGGCCACCACACCCCCAATAAGGGTGGTACGAAGAAATTTCCGAAAACGCTTGAAGATATTTATTTGCATGGCATTAAAGTATTATATTCAATACAAATTTAGCAGAGATATGAAAACCAGAGCCATTGCCTTAATGATATTGCTTCTTTCACCCCTATTAAAAGCCCAGGAAGAAGCTCCTGATTTACTATTTCATTTTGTGGGTCACCGGGGAGCCTCCTACCTGGCTCCCGAAAATACCCTGGCCTCCATCAAGCTTGCGTGGGATCTTGGGGCCGAGGGAGCAGAATGCGATGTTATGCTGACTTCCGATAATAAGGTGGTTCTCTTCCATGACAAAAATGCCAAAAATCTGACCGGTGCAAACTTTACTGTCAAGGAGGCCACCTGGGAAGAGCTGAAGCCTCTTGTGGTTATTCCCCGTGAGACCAATCGTCCGGAATATAGCCATGAAACTATTCCCCTGCTTGAAGAAGTACTTGCAATTATTCCAGAGGATCGTATGCTGGTCATTGAGATTAAAACCGGACCAGAGATTCTGCCCCATCTGCAAAAAGTAATCGAAGAGCACTGGAAAAGTGGTCAGATCAGTTTTATTGCTTTTGATTTTGAAACAATCAAACAGGCCAAGGCCCTATACCCGGAGGTTCCCTGCTACTTCCTTTCCAGTTTTAATTCTGATATCAACAAACATCTTGACGCTTGTGTTGAGAGCGGTCTCGATGGGGTGGACCTGCGGCACAATATCATCGACCGGGAATTGGTGGAGCGTTGCCATGCATTGGGACTGGATGTGTGGTGCTGGACTGTCAACGACACGGAAACAGCTCAAAAGATGAAAGAGTTTGGGGTAAGTGCGGTTACTACAGACCGCCCGGCCTGGTTAAAAGACAATTTAAAGACCCAAAATTAATCCAAATCGCCTCAAGATTTACTTACTTTGTGATTCGTAAATAATCTACATGAAA
>RCNC010001674.1_pt1 | contig 14989 bp, 12 predicted proteins | sample 2041301 | NCBI WGS metagenome assembly RCNC01 (sample SAMN09708231, study PRJNA481090) | Marine sediment metagenome, whole genome shotgun sequencing project. | biome: marine sediment; feature: ocean; material: sediment; isolation source: Sewage treatment plant 13A marine sediment (STP13A) ... | reverse complement strand
AACCGACAAATCCGTAGCCTGGCACCTTTCGAACATCGGTGCAGACCAGGCCTGGGCCAGTGGCTATGCCGGCAACGGCGTCATCGTCGGCCACCTCGACTCGGGCGTGGCCTATGACCATCCGGACCTGCAAAACCACCTCTGGGATGGCGGCGCAACCTACCCCAACCACGGCTGGGACGCTGTTTCGGACGACAACGACCCCTACGACGGCGATACCAACTGGTACCACGGCACCCACACCAGCGGCCTGATCGTTGGCGACGGGACCCTGGGCACGACAACCGGCGTGGCCCCCGGCGCGACATTGATGGTGCTGCGCTCGGTGCCCGGCTACATGGCCGACATGGTCGAAGCGATGCAGTTTGGCCTGGACAACGGCGTGCAGATTTTCTCCATGAGCGCCGGCTGGACCCTGCCACCGGACGATGTGCGCACCGCCAACCGCTACAATGCCGAATTGCTGTTGAGTATAGACGTGCCCTGGGTGTGCGCGGCCGGCAACGGCGACAACATCGGTGGCCACAACCCCGTGCCGACCAACATCGCCAGCCCGGGCGATTGCCCCAGCCCCTGGTACGGCCCCAATGGCGGCCAGACCGCCGTATTCACCGTCGGCGGCAGCGACATCGCCGGCAACATCGGCACCACCAACAGCTACGGGCCCACCGAGTGGAATACCACCAACCCCAACGATACCGTCGACTACCACGACTATCCCTACACGCCGGGCCTGATGAAACCGGATATCACGGCACCGGGAGTGAGCATCACCAGCACCACCGTCAACGACGGCTATGTCACCTACGACGGCACCAGCATGGCCTGTCCCCTGGTCACCGGCGCGTTCTGCCTGGCCATGGCCGCCACCCCTGGACTGACCCCAGCCCAGCTGGCCGAAATTTTCGAAACCACGGCCACCGACTTGACCAGCGCCCCGGCCAGCCCGGGACGCGACAATTATTCGGGCGCCGGCCTGATCAACCTGCCGGCAGCTCTGGGCCAGACGCCCTCAAGCCCGCCGTTGCAGTTGCAAATCACCAACCACGGCAACCTGCCGCTGATTTTCGGCAACACCTACAACTCGGCCAATTGGCTCAGCTTCGAGGCCCCCACCGGCTACCTGGAGCCTGGCGCCTCGCAAACGATCAACGTCACCGTTGATCCGGCCGGATTGACCGAAGGCACCTACCAGACCTCGGTGCTGTTTCTATCCAACGACCCGGGTGGCGCCATGGTGCTGCCCGTGACCCTGATCTACGGAAATTATGTAACGGCGGTGGATGACGATCTGCCCGACGCCCAGCTGGCCGGCCTGGAAAACTACCCCAACCCCTTCAACCCACGCACGGTGCTGCGCTTCAATACCCGCGCGACCGGCCCGGTGCGGTTGGCGATTCACGACATACGCGGCCGACTGGTGCGCAAGCTCGTGAGCACCGAACTGGCCGCTGGCAGCCACGAATATTTGTGGGATGGGCTGAATGAACAGGGCAGCGCCGTGGCCAGCGGCCAGTATTTCGCCCGCCTGCTGGCCCCCGGCACCGAGCCCTTGACCCGCAAGTTGATGCTGGTGCGATAACCAGGGTAACGGTCAGCGATACAAGGCTTTGACTGCTCCCCAGGAGTACTCTTCGGTACCCACGACGATGGCCGCCGGATCCCAGACCACCTCGAAGGCCGTATCCTTGGCCTGACTGTAGAAGGTATTGGTGGCATCGCCGATCATCAGGCGACCCGGCACCCGGCTGATGTCCGTCGCCACCCATCCGTAGGCATCGAGGCTGGTTTCGATGCGGACCGACAAGACACCCGCAGCTAATCCCAGCTCCTGGGGACTGAAATCGAAGACCACCCATTGGAACCCAAATCCGCTTTCGAGAACATTGTCCGCCGTGGCGATGACCCGGTTCTGGTCGTCCAACACAGTGCAGGTCACCGCGTCGCCGCCAGCCAGGGTTGTGACCCCATTAAAGCTGAAAAAATCGACAGTAATCATAAAAGCGGCCCGCAAGAATTGGCCATCGCAGTCGGTGGTGAATTCCTGGCCCACCCATTGCCGCTGGCCCGATACGCCCAGTCCAAAATACTCGAAATCCGACGAGTTGGGATTGGACCAGGCCGTCATGCATTGGGCCCCGGCGGCCAGCGGCAAAACCATAGTGGCGATCATGAGGCACAGGCCAGTGCAAAGTCCTTGGCGACGAGTCATATTTTCCTCCAAATATTTGGGGTTTCTACACTGTAACAATATGGAACTTTTTCCCAATCTTGAAGTTTTTCGGCCGTTGCGCTTATATTAGGCGCTCTTTTGGATGATTCATTTTCTTTAGACCACCCACACCCCTGAGGAGTCTTCGCGATGATCGAAGTCCGTGGCATCACGAAATCCTTCGGGACCATGCGCGCGCTCGACGACGTCTCGTTCCAGATCGGCAAGGGAGAAATCCTCGGCTTTCTGGGACCCAACGGCGCCGGCAAGAGCACGACCATGAAGATCATCACCACCTTTCTGGCGGCCGACAGTGGCACCGTGAAAGTTGATGGGATCGATGTCCTGGAGAATCCGCTGGCGGTCCGCCACCGCATCGGCTATCTGCCCGAGAATGTGCCCCTGTATCTGGACATGAACGTGCAGGAATACCTGCGTTTCGTGGGCCAGGCCCGCGGGCTGTCCGGCCACAAGCTCAACGAGCGCCTCGACTGGTGTGTCGAAGCCTGCGGCCTGACCACCGAATACAAAAAAAACATCGGCGAGCTGTCCAAGGGTTACAGGCAGCGCACCGGCCTGGCCCAGGCGCTGATCCACGACCCCGACATCCTGATCCTCGACGAGCCCACCAGCGGTTTGGATCCGCTGCAGATCATGGGCATCCGCAAGTTGATCAAAAGCCTCGCCGGCGCCAAGACCATCATCTTCTCGACGCATATTCTGCAGGAAGTCAGCCCGGTCACCGACCGGGTCGTGGTCATCAACGAAGGCCGGATCATTGCCGACGGCGATGTGAACGAGCTGGCCCGCGATGCCATGAAGACCAATCGGGTTTTTGTCGGCGCGCGGCAATTCGGCGATGCGGTCGAGACTGATCTGCGCGCATTGTCCGCGGTCAGCGAAGTTTCGCCAGCCCCGAAGGCCAGTAACGACGGCTGCCGCTTTGAAGTGCGCGGTCCCTTTGGCCAGGATCTCGTCGGGGCCATTGACAAATTGGCCCGCGATAGATCATGGGAGTTGACCGAACTGCACGAGGCCACCTTCAGCCTCGAAGACACGTTCATCGCCCTGACCCGCAGCGCCCGCGAAAACCGGGGGGTGGCCTCATGACCAACAGCATGACCATCTTCAAGCGCGAATTCGGCTCGTACTTCAACAGCCCGATCGCCTACATTTTCATCATCGCTTTCCTGATCTTGAACTCAGGTCTTTTCATGACCTCGTTCTTCCTCGGGGGCGCGGCCGACCTGCGCGGCTTCTTCGGCAACCTGCCGCTGTTTTTGATCTTCTTCATCCCTGCCGTCAGCATGCGGTTGTGGGCTGAAGACAAACGAACTGGCACTTTTGAATTGCTGATGACCCTGCCCATGCCCACGCGCGACGTGATGCTGGGCAAGTACTTTGCCGCCTTCGCTTTTTATCTGGTGGCCCTGCTGGGCACCCTGCCGTTGCCCATCATGGTCGGCGCGCTGGGCAATCCGGATATGGGCGCGATCGTCAGTGGCTATATTGGCGCCGCCCTGCTCGGTGGCCTCTACATGGCCATTGGCATGTTCACCAGCGGCCTGATGCGCGACCAGATCTCCGCCGTGATCCTGGGCATCATGGCCTGCTTCGTGATCTTCATTCTGGGCATTCCCACGGTGGCCACCACCATCGATGGCTGGGTGCCCGGCTTTGGATCCCTGTTGCAGCACTACCTGGGACTTTCGGACCATTTCAACATGATGCTGCGCGGAGTCATCGCCCTGGGTGATTTGGCCTACTTCCTGGGCCTGACCGCCATCTTCCTGACCCTCAACGCCCTGTGGCTGGAAGGCAGGAAATACTAATGAACAGCAACCGACGCAAATTCCGCCTGACGTTTGCGGCAGCCTCCATACTGCTGACATTCGTCGTCTTTTACGCCATCTCGGTGGCCGACAACTGGCGCGGTGCCCGCGTGGACATGACCAGCGACCGGCTGTTCACCATGACCCCCGCCGCCGCGGACATTCTCAAGGAATTGAAAGTGCCCGTTCTGGTGAAGCTCTACATCACCACCAGCGACAAGATGCCCACCGAGCTGCGCAATCTCGAGCGGGACATCACCGAGCAGATGCGCAACTTCGAGCAGGTCGCCGACGGCATGCTCGAGTTCACGGTGCACAACCCGCAGGACGACGAAGAGATGCAGGCCGCCCTCGGGGCCAAGGGCATCCGCCCGTTCCAGGTGCAATCGATCGAGAAGGACGAGATGGGCATCAAGCTCATCTGGTCGGCCCTGACCATCGCCTACAAGGACAAGCCCGAAGAGGTGATCCCCCAGTTGCTGCCGCAACGATTGGCGGCCCTGGAACAGGACATCATCGGGCCCGTGTACCGGTTGACCCGCGAGCGCACGCCCCGGGTGGCGGTCTTCGGTCCCAAAAAGGAAGTCGACCAGCAGACGGCCATGATGTACCTGCAGCAGGGCATGCAACCGCCGGCGCCCCAGGAACAATTTGCCCGTCTGGGTGAGTTGCTGGGCCAGGGGCACTACGAAGCGGTGCCGATCGACCTGACGGCCGCCTCGCCCATCCCCGAAGATGTCGACTGCCTGATCGTCATGGCCATGAGCATGCTCAACGACCGGCAGGTGTTCGAGATCAACCGCGCCATGCGTGGTGGCTTGCCCGTGATCCTGGCGGTACAGGCCCATGAGTACGGCTACAGCCCGGCCCAGGCCGGCGGCTGGAATATCAGTGGTCAGTCGTTGGACACCGGACTGGAGCCCATGTTGGCCCAGTTTGGACTCACCGTCAGCGAAGACCATTTCTTCGACAGCACCATGGAAACCATCGACCTGCCCCGCGAGGTGAACATCGGGGGCCTGCGCATGCAGACCCGCGAGCCGGTCAAGGTTCCCATCCAGATCAGCGTGAACGAAGCCCAGATGAACCAGGATTCGCCACTGACCAATCGCATTGGTTCGGTCTTTTTCCTGTGGGGCACGCCTATCGAAAAAGACGAGACGGTCCTGGCAGCCAACAGCCTGACGACCACCAGCCTGATGACCAGCAGCGACAACTGCTGGACCGTGCCCTGGTCCGACGGTCCCTTGCTGGGCGACATGCTGGCGGTGCAGGGCAAGAACATGCTTGGTGCCCAGACGGTGGCCATGCTGGTTGAAGGCCAGTTCCCGGACACCTTCGAGGGCCGTGAGGTGCCTGCCTGGCCGGCCGCAGCCGCGCCCGAGGGCGAAGCGCTCGATCCGTTGGCCGCTGGCCCGCTGACACCCGCGCCGGTCACCCCGCAGCCCGGCACGATGTTTCTCGTCGGTGGCGCCAAGATGTTCGACGACAACATTCTGGCCGCCCAGCAGAACGCGCTGTTGTTGCTGAACGCCGTGGACTATCTGGCCGGCAGTCACGAGTTGCTGGCCATCCGGAGCAAGACCCTGACCCAGCGGGTGATCAAACCGGTGGAGGCCAACCAGAAGATGGCCTGGCGCCTGTTTGCGGTGCTGTTGGTGCCGGTTGGTCTGGCGGTCTTCGGGTTCATGCGCGCTGGGGTCAGGCGCCGCGACGCCGCTGCCTACCGCAGTCAATTCAAACGCACCGGCAGCAGCCGGTAAGGAGGCCAGATCATGATGAAGACCAAAAACCTGGTGCTCCTGGGAATCGCCCTGGCGGTTTTGCTGGGCATCAACCTGATGCAGAAAAGCGGCCACAAAAAGGCGACCAGCCAGTCATCTGTGGCTGAGATCATCGCCGACGGTTTTGTGCCGGCGGACCTGAGCCGGATCACCATCGGTTATGGCGCCGAGACCGAGGTTGTGGTGCTGAGCAACAACCCGACCGGCTGGAATGTCGACAGCGCCTGGTTCGCCACCGCGAACCTCGCGCGCATCGAAACTTTGGTGCGCAACATCAGCGGCCTGACCGGCGAGTACCGCTCGGACAGCGCCGAGGTACTGGCCGACTATGGCCTTGGTGCCGATGGTGCGGTGCGGGTTCGGGCCTACAATCCGGCCGGTGATCTGGTCATCGCCCTGGACGTGGGCCACAAGCCGGAGCGCTACCCCGGCAACTTCGTGCGGCAACCGGACAGCGACAAAGTGTACGTAAGCCAGAAAAACCTGCTGGCCGAAGTGGGGATGTATGACGGGCCCGAGATGCCCAAGAGCCGGTATTTTCTGGAGCTGCAGGCCTTGCAGGAAGACCGCCTGGAAGTCGACCGGATGGCCATCACCACGGATGGCCAACGGTTGGAATTCGTGAAGGATTTTGCGGTGGAAGCCGCGACCGAGGGTGAGGCTGAAGGCGCCCCCGTGCTGGATCGCAATACCTGGGAATGGTCGCTGGAAGGTGGCGCGGAAGGTGGCGCGGAGGCCGGACTGGCCAAAACCAAGGTGGACGCCGTGCTCAACTCCCTGGTCGCCGTGCGGGCCACCGATCTGGTCGACCCCAAGGCTGACCTGGCCGGGTACGGACTGGCCGAACCATCTCGCCGCGCCGCTCTGCAGATGCAGGACGGACGGGAGATCGTTATGACCTTCGGCCATGATCGCGAAGCGGTCGCAGACGCACCGGCTGGCACGTATATGCAACTCGGCGGCGACGACACCGTTTGGGTCGTGACCGAATATGCGATAAAGAACATCTTCAAGGGTCTGGATGAGTTGAAGCCGGAATAGACCGGCAACGGTTGAGATGCGGCTTCCTCCCTGGTTGGGAGAAGCCGCTTTTGTTTGTCCTAAACGCTTTTCATGTGCTAAATTGACCGATACCGCTCACCCTGGAGTGAGCCCCCGCTTTGCCCCGCTTTTTTGACTATCCATTGGGAGGATGACCGTGAGCAGCATGCTGCTGAAGAACGCCACCGTATTGGATTATTTTCCTGTCGCCATGGATGCCGAAGCCGCCCCCCGCGTCGAGGTCGTCGACCTGCGCGTATCCGGCGAACGCATCGTCGAACGCGGCACCGACCTGGTCGCAAAGGACGGCGAAGAAGTCATCGAATTGTCCGGCGTGACCGTTATGCCCGGCAACATCAATGCCCACGGGCACCTCTACTCCAGCCTGGCTGCCGGCATGCCCGCGCCCAAGGTGCCCCTGAAGTCTTTCAACGACATCCTGACCGAAATCTGGTGGCCGCTGGACCGCAGCCTCGACGCGGAGGCCAACTACCTCAGCGCCCTGGCTGGCAGTTGGGACGCCGTGCGCTGCGGCACCACCCTGATTTTTGATCATCACGCCAGTCTGGCCGCCGTGGGCGGCTCGCTGGACCGCATCGAGGCGGGCCTCAGCGAAGTGGGCCTGCGCGGCTGCCTCTGCTACGAAACCACCGACCGTGGCGGCAAGGGTCAGCGCGACATCACCCTGCAGGAGAACGAACGCTACCTGCAGAAACTGCACGACGCGCCCAAATCGGGTGTGCCCCAGTTCAAGGGACTCGTTGGCGCCCACGCCAGCTTCACCCTCGAAGAGCGCACGCTTGAACTGCTCGAAGGCATCTGCAGCCGGATGGGTGTGGGCCTGCACATCCACCTGGCCGAAGGAACTACCGACCGCGAAGTGAGCCACGACCGCGGCTGGAAAGATCCATTGGACCGCCTGACCGATTTTGGCCTCGTGCGCCCCGGCAGTGTGTTTGCCCACGGCGTGGACCTCAGCCCCATCGACATGCAGACCCTCGAGGAAAAAGGCGTGTGGCTGATCCACTGCGGCCGTTCGAACATGAACAATGGCGTGGGTCGCGCGCCCATCGACCGCTTTCCGTTGAACTGCGGCGTGGGAACCGACGGCCTGGACAACAACATGTGGGGCGAGCTGCGCATGAGCTATTTCCGCGGCAACGAAGGCGGCCGTGGTCCCATGGGCAATCCAGGCGCAGCGCGCTTCTGGCTGGGCAACTATCGGCTGGCCCGCGAAATATTTGGCGAGCCCTTCGGCAGCCTCGACGCCGGTGCGCCGGCCGACTTCATCATCCTGGAAAATTTTCAGAAAACGCCCCTGACGAGCGATACCTGGCTGGGTCACCTATTGTTTGACTTCCATCCCTGGGATATCCACACCGTCGTGGTCGGCGGCCGCAAAGTCTATCGCAACGGCGATACGCCCCCGGTCGAAGCCACCGTTTTGCAAAAGACGGCCGCCCGTATGTGGAAATCCATGGGTTGGCAAAATTAGAACACACGCATTTTGGGAGAAACATAGAATGAGCGAAACCATCGGCAATACCATCGCCGCCCGCGCCGCCGAATTGCAGGAACCCATGATCGCCTTTTTGCGCGACATCGTGGCCATCCCCAGCCTTTCGGGTCAGGAAGAAGGCGTCATCCGGCGCATCGAAGCAGAAATGAAAAAGGTCGGCTTTGACGAAGTCCGCATCGATGCCCTGGGCAACGTGCTGGGCCGCATCGGCGATGGCCCCCGCATCATCGCCTTTGACGCCCACGTCGACACCGTGGACGTGAGCGATCCTTCCCAGTGGGACTGCGATCCTTTCAAAGGCAAGGTGGAAGACGGCAAGGTGTTCGGCCGCGGTTCGGTGGACCAGAAGGCCGGCATGGCGGGCATGGTCTACGCCGCGGTGATGATGAAGGAATTGAATCTGTTGGACGGCTTCACCGTCTGGATGACCGGCACGGTGATGGAAGAAGATTGCGACGGCCTCTGCTGGCATCACATTTTGAGCGAAAAAACCATCAACCCCGAACTGGTTGTCAGCACCGAGCCCACGGGCCTGAAGATTCACCGCGGCCAGCGCGGGCGCATGGAAATCCGGGTGAGAGTAAAAGGCCGCAGCTGCCACGGCAGCATGCCCCACCTGGGCGACAACGCCATCTACAAAATCGCACCGGCCATCCAGGCCATCGAAAAATTGAACGACAACCTGAAGACCGACGACTTCCTGGGCAAGGGCACCTGCACCATCAGCTGGATCGGTTGCCAAACCCCCAGCCTGTGCGCGGTGCCGGATGAGGCCGAGTTCCACATCGACCGCCGCCTGACCGTGGGCGACAGCCGCGAGTCGGCCGTGGCCGAGGTCGAAGCCGCCATGCGCGAAGCCGGCGTCGAGGCCGAAGTCTTCACCCTCGTCTACGAAGAGAAGGCCTGGACCGGGCTCGTTTACCCCATGGACAAGTACTATCCGACCTGGGTTATGGAAGAGGATTATCCGGCGTTACAGGCCGCCTCGCGCGCGTATGCCGACACCAGCGGCAGCGACCCGGAAATCAGTTGCTGGACCTTCAGCACCAACGGCGTGACGATCATGGGCCTGCACGGGGTGCCCTGCCTGGGCTTTGGCCCCGGACTGGAAAAAATCGCCCATACGGCCAACGAATACGTGCCCATTGCCGATGTGGTGGCCGCCAGCGCCTTTTACGCCGCTTTGCCCGGTGAGCTGCGCAAATAGTAGCTGGGATGCTGAAATTGCAAATTCGCCAAAAACCCCTGAATATCCGGGTTTTGGGGGGATTTGTTTGACAAGTCAGTGGTCAATTTGATATAATCTGAGGATCGTCCCCCTCCTGCGCGGCAGGAGAATCTCTCAGGATGTTGTTTAGGAGCCCTATGATGCCTAAGTTAATGTTTGTGGTTTTTTGCGTGATCCTTGGCGCCGGCAATGCCCTGGCCCAAACCACCGACCTGATGATCAGCGAGTACGTCGAAGGCTCTGGCAATAACAAAGCCCTGGAGATCTACAACGGCACCCTGGATGTGATCAACCTCGGTGGCTATTCCATCGAACGATACTCCAATGGCACGACCGTTGCGGTTACCATCGCCTTGAATGCGGTGGACCTGCAATCGGGCGCCGCCTATGTGATCACCAATTCGTTGGCTGATGCCGGCCTGCTGATGCTGGCTGATCAGACCGACAGTGACATCAATTTCAATGGCGACGATGCCCTGGTGTTGGCCTTTGGCGGCAGCATGGTCATCGACAGCTTTGGCCTCGTAGGCGAAGATCCTGGCAGCTTTTGGGCCTGCGCCGACGGCAATACTGCCAACCACACCATGCGGCGCCTCAGCGGAGTTTGTGCCGGCGATGTGGATACCGGTGACGTGTTTGATCCCTGCGACCAGTGGGCCTTCGCACCCAGCGATGTTTTCAGCGGCTTGGGCGATCACATTGCCGACTGTGGCGCGGTGGCCAACGAGGCGATGGTCTGGGGAGAATTCAAGGCTTTGTTCCGTTAACAACCGGCTCCCGGTTTGTTTCGATTCAGGCTCCCCGAATACGGGGAGCCTTTTTTGATATTATCCATTGGCATCCTGGCCCCCGAGGTCCATAATTTCCGAACCCCCTTAACCAAACATTTGTGAGGACCAGCCATGAGCAAACCGATGCAAGGACGCGACTTTATCACCACCCAGGAATGGGCCGATCACGAGATCGAGATGTTGCTCGAAACCAGCGGTGACCTGAAACGCAAATTCTACCGCGACGAGCCCCACGCCCTGCTGCGCGACAAGACCCTGTTCATGATGTTCTACGAGCAGAGCACCCGCACCCGCAACAGCTTCGAGGCCGGCATGACCCAGTTGGGTGGCCATGCCCACGACCTGACTCCCGACAAGTTGCAGGTCAGCCACGGCGAAACCGCCGAAGACACGGCGCGCGTATTGAGCCGCATGGGTCACGGCATCAGCATCCGCAACTGCAACTGGGGCCAAGGCAACAAGTTCATCCGCAGCGTGGCCGAGATGAGCAGCAAGCCCGTGCTGAACATGCAGTGCGACCTGTACCACCCCTGCCAGGCGGTGGCCGACCTGATGACCATCCGCGAAAAATTCATGAACGAGGTGCGCGGCCGCAAGATCGTCGTCAGCTGGACCTACGCTCCCAGTTACGTGCGGCCCATCTCGGTGCCCCACTCGGAGATTCTGCTCATGAGCCGCTTTGGCCTGGATGTGACCCTGGCCCATCCGCCCGAGTTCAAGCTCAAGCCCGAAATCATGGCCCAGGCCGCAGCCAACGCCAAAAAGGCCGGCACCAAATTCGAAGTGGTCGACAACATGGACGCCGCCTTTGAAGGCGCCCACGTGGTGTACCCCAAGAGCTGGGGCTGCCTGGTGCACGAGCCGGACCGCGAAGCTGCGGTGCAGCACATCGAGAAATATCCGGACTGGATCTGCAACGAGAAGCGCATGGCCATTGCCGACCCCAACGCGATTTACATGCACCCGTTGCCCGCCAGCCGCGGCGCCGAAGTGACCGACGCGGTCATTGACGGGCCGCAGTCGGTGGTCTGGGACGAAGCCGAAAACCGCCTGCACACCGCCAAGGCCCTGATGGCCTTGACGATGTAGGAGCAGTTATGTCCAGCATGTCCAGCGACGTCACCAATTTGCCTGAAGTGCAACTGAACCCCCACTTTGTAGGGTTCAGTTGCGTGATCTGTGGCCAGGAGCAGGCGCGGGACTATGCCGCCTACGTGTGCCCAGACTGCGGTGTGGATGGCATCCTGGACGTGGTCTACGATAAGGATAAAATGCGCAGGGAATGCTCCGGCAGCGGAGCATTTGCCGACGCCGGTGCCGGAGGGCTGTGGCGCTTTGCGGCCATGATGCCGGTGCAACCGGCGGGCTTCCATACCGCTTGGAGCCTGGGCGAGACGCCTTTGCACAACGCTCCGCGTCTGGCCCAACATCTGGGTCAAAAAGGGCTCTGGATCAAGGACGACACTTGTCTGCCGTCGGCCAGTCTGAAAGACCGCGCCGCCGCCGTGGCCATCGCCCACGCGCAGCTTTTGGGCGTGGAGCATCTGGCCTGCGCCTCGACCGGCAACGCGGCCGCCAGCCTGGCGGTGCTCTCGGCCCGCGCCGGATTGCGCAGCACGATCTTCGTACCGGCCAAGGCCCCGGCGGCGAAGCTGGCCCAACTGTTGTTGCACGGCGCGACGGTGGTGACGGTGGACGGCACCTACGACCAGGCCTTCGATCTGTCGCTGGCCGAAATCGAAAAACACGGCTGGTACAGCCGCAACTGCGCCCACAATCCGCTGCTCGTCGAAGGCAAGAAAACCGTTGCCCTGGAAATCGGGTTCGCCCTGACCAACGGCTTCAGCAGGCACCCGGTCAACTGGCCCGACGCGGTGCTCGTGCCCGTGGGTGACGGCTGCATCGTCTCGGCGGTGGCCAAGGGTTTCGCCGAAATGCACCAACTGAGGTTGACGCCAACGGTGCCCAAAATTATTGGCGTGCAGGCCGCCGGGGCTTCTCCCCTGGCCCAGGCCTGGGCGCGCGTCGATGGCGGGCAAGACCAGATGACGGGTCCCGAAATCCGGGCCGCCATTGCGCCCACCACTTGTCAGACGATCGCCGACTCCATCAGCGTGGGCATCCCGCGCAACCGCATCAAGGCCTGGCGCCGGGTCGCGACCACCGGCGGCGGGTTCCTGGCGGTGCCTGATGAAACCATCGTCGAGGCCATCGGGCTGTTGGCGGCCAAGGCGGGCGTCTTTGCCGAGCCTTCGGGTGCGGCCGGATTGGCGGGTTTGTTGGCGGCCAGGGAAAAAGGTTGGCTTCGGGAGAGCGACAAGGTCGTTTGCCTGGTCACCGGTCACGGCTTGAAAGACCCAGGGGCTGGCCTGAGCAGTGTCACTCTGCCGGCAGCGGTGCCGCCTCTTCCGGCCGATTGAGCACTTCGTCCCATTTGCGGGAAAGATCACCTTCGGCAACCGAACACCTTCACGCCCGGCGCAACAGGTGGCGCACGGCGGCCGAGACCAGATCACCCACCGCCACCAAGATCATCCCGCAAATCACGAAGAAGAGCATCTCGTCGTAGGCGTTGGCCGCCCGGGATTCGACAATCCAGAAGCCCAGCGAGGCCATACCCAACATGCCCAACACCGTGGACTCGCGCACGCAGGTTTCCCACCGGTAGAAGAAATAGAGCAAAAACCGGGGCAGCGACAAAGGCACCAACGCCGCCGAGACAATGGCCAACCGGCCCGCTCCCAGGCCCCGCAACGCCGACGGCGCCCGGTTGTCGACATTTTCGATCACCTCGGCGGTCAGCTTGCCCAGAATACCGGTGTTGTGCAGGGCGAGGGCCAGGATCATCGGCCACATCGAAGGGCCCAGCAAAGCCAGCAGCAGGAAGGCCCAGATGTACTCGGGCAGGGCCCGCACAGTGGTCAGCGCCCCACGGGTGGCCAGGAAAACCGCGCGCCACAGCCAGCGCACAAGCCGCGTAGGACGGCGTCCGGCCGGCAAAAAAGGTTCGGGCGTGGCGAAATTTCGAGCCGCCGTCAGGCTCAGCACACCGCCCCATAGTCCAGCCAGCAGGATCGCCACCAGGCTGACCGCCAGAGTACTGGCCACCGCAACGGCTCCTTTGCTTTGCCACATCTGGACAAACCACCGACCGGCAATTTGCAGGCGTTCGGTGCTGGCGGCCGGAGCGTCGGCTTGCTGCAGGGGCCACGGCTGCAGTTCTCCCAGAAAACGGGCGGCGTTGGCCTGCTGACGGGGCGAAAACAGGCGCTCGGGATAAAAATCGCCGACCAACCAACTGACCACCACGATCAGCACCAGGATCGCAATGCTGCGGGTCACAAAGGGACGCCGCGGGCGATCGCGGTGCAGTTGGGCCAGATGCGCGCGCCGGGTATTCATGACAGCAACTCCTGCCGCAGCCGACCGCTCCACCAGTCCACCGCCAGGATCAGGGCCAACAGCACGTACAGGTAGGTCCACACTTCGCCGTAGTAGAGATTTTCAAAAGAGGCCGCGATGTAATAGCCCAAAGTCGGAAAACCGAAGAACCCCAACACCGCCGATGAGCGCAGGGCACACTCGAAGCGATAAAATGTGTAGGCGGTCATATCAGGCAGGGCCCGCGGCAGGATCCCAAAAACAAAACACTGCACCGACGAAGCGCCGGTCAGTTCCAGGGCGCCGGCAGCATCGTCCGGAGCCTCGTCCATCATTTCGGCGAAAATCTTGGCCAGGGTGCCGGCATAGGGCAAGGCAATGGCGATCACGGCCACCAGAGGCCCCAGGCCAAAAGCTGCCAGCAGAAACACCGCCCAGATCAACTCATGGACCGAGCGCACCAGATTGCTCACCAGGCGGGCCGCCACCACGATCGCGCGCAGGAAGCGCCCCCGCATCAGACTGAAGGAACTGAGAAAACCGAGGCCCAGGCCACCGACCAGGGCCAGCGATAGAGAAGTGGCGGCAAAGATGATTGTCGTGCCGGCGGCCCGCACCGCCTGGGCCGGCAACGACGCGCTGCCGGTGCCTTGAAACGACCCTTCGAAATGCCAGGCCGGACGCAGGGCGCGTCCGAAAAAATCCGCCGCCAGTTGCCAGCCCCCGCGGCCAGGCGACAGTTGGCTCAGCTCAAGTTGCAGGTGCCAGGTGGCCCAAATCCCCGCGATGAGCAAGGCGGTCAAGATCAGGCCGGCGGTGCCCAGCGATCCCAAGCGGGAGCCCGGCCTGTGACCGGACACCGGGCCTGCACCAGGCCCCGGACGCCGTTCAAAGCTCACGGTCGGCCTCCAGGTCGTAGAGATCGGCCAGTTGTTGATCATTCACGGCGCCGGCGGGTGTATCAAAGACGATTTGCCCGGCGCGCAAGCCCACTAGGCGTGAAAAATAACGCCGGGCCAGTTCGGGGCTGTGCAGACTGACCACCAGGGTCAGGTTTTCTTCAGCGCAGATTCCAGTCAGCAATGCGAGCAGGTCGGCGGCCCGGGCAGGATCCACACTGGCGACCGGTTCGTCGGCCAACAGGATACGGGGTGACTGGTGCAGCGCCCGCGCGATGGCCACCCGCTGGGCCTGGCCACCG
>RCNC010001673.1_pt1 | contig 15002 bp, 10 predicted proteins | sample 2041301 | NCBI WGS metagenome assembly RCNC01 (sample SAMN09708231, study PRJNA481090) | Marine sediment metagenome, whole genome shotgun sequencing project. | biome: marine sediment; feature: ocean; material: sediment; isolation source: Sewage treatment plant 13A marine sediment (STP13A) ... | reverse complement strand
GTAAGATTTTTTCCGCTACTTTCGGGGCGAACACGCGGATCGCGCCGCCGATCAGCAGCGGCAAAAGCACCATCATGATCAGCGGTTTTGCCAGCGACCAGGAATCCACCGTCAGGCCCTTGATCAACACCGGCGCCATCAACGGCAGAAGAAGCACGGTGCCGACGGTGGTCAGCATCATAAATGCGACGGCAAATGACATGTCGCCGCGCGCCATGCGGACCATCAGCGGGAAGAACGGCGCCGTCGGCGCCAGGGTGATCAGAAGCAATCCGGCCGCGTGCCCTTCCGACAGTGGCAGGATGCTGATTATGAGCCACGCCAACGCCGGCCCTACCACCCAGCCCCAGAGGAGGATCAACCCAATGGCACGGGCGCTCCGCAGGGTTTTCAGCGCCTCGCGCAGATTCATTTCGAGGCCCATGGCCCCGATGTTTGACACCGTGAAAATGACAACCGTGATGGTGAAGACGTCTTGTAGGCTCATGACGCTTTCCCCTCTGATCTCTTTACGGAATTACCTGAGTGCTCTTCGCGATACGCCACCATGGCGGGGCGGTTGGAAGGGGCAAGGAGGAGACGAATGGGTGTTGCCAGCTTGAGGTAGCTAGCTAACCTCCATTTCAGACTCCAGCCCTTCTGAGAGCCGCTTTGACCCGGATCATGAACCTTCGGGGATCGAAGGGTTTCCGGATGTAGTCGTCGGCCCCTTCCTCCAAGAGCGTGAGTTCGGCGTCGGGCTCAGTGGTTCCAGTGAGGACGATCACCGGAAGTCCGACGGTGGCCATACTTCCCCGGACCTCTTTCAGGACCTGGCGACCGTCCATCTTGGGCATTTCCAGATCCAGTACCATCAGGCTGAAGGCCCGCCCGGACTGAACGAGCTCGATGGCCTCGGCCCCGTCCTTGGCCTCTTCCACCCTGTGACCCTCACTTTCCAGGAGAGCTTTGGCAATGGTCCGATTGGCCCCGTCGTCGTCCACGATGAGGATGGGCGGCGGAAGGTGATCTTCCTCCTCGACCCCCACAGCAGGGGGAGCGCTTGGTCCAGCTTGGGACCCGGCGGAGGCCTTACCCGTGGCGGCCCCAGCTGCCTCCGATCTTCCCCCTACATCGCCCAACACCCTCTCCAACTCCTGAAGAGTGGTCTCACCGGCCTTGACCCTGGCAACGCCTACATCCCTTAGAGACCTGACTCCCTCGGCCCGGGCGGTTCTTTCCAGCTCGGCCGAGGATCCCCCGGAGAAGATCAGCTCTTTGATTTTTGGTGTGACGGGAAGGACCTCTACGAGGGGAATCCGCCCTCGGAACCCGGATTGACCGCAACCCCTGCACCCTACCGGTCTTACCGTGGGGGAAACCCCGTATTCCTTTGCCAGCTCGGCCTCACTCTCCGTCAGGTCTCCCTTGACGGGCTCACAACAGAGGGGGCAGATCCGCCTCACCAGACGCTGAGCGAGGGCGCCTCGTAGGGTTTCGGCCAGCGTGGGGCGGTCCAGACCCATATCGGCGAAACGGCCCACGGTCCCCACCGCGTCATTCGTGTGAAGGGTGGATAGGACGAGATGGCCGGTTAGGGATGCCTGAGCGGCGATCTGGGCTGTCTCCAGATCCCGGATCTCCCCCACAAAAACGACATCCGGATCTTGCCGGAGAATCGCCCGAAGAGCCGCAGCGAAGGTGACTCCCTGCTTGGTTTCAACCTGAATCTGGGTGAGTCCCGGTAGCTCGTACTCCACCGGGTCCTCCACCGTCATAATGTTGATGTTCTCGTCGTGAATAGCCTGAAGAGCCGCATAAAGAGTTGTAGTCTTCCCGGATCCGGTCGGGCCGGTGACGACGACGATCCCCTCCCTGTGGGAGAGGAGGTGCCTGAAGTGTGAAAGCTCGGGCTCCAGAAACCCGACCTCCTCAAGTCCTTTCGCCTCCTCGGAGTCGAGAATCCGGATAACCATCTTCTCGGCGTTCCTCGTCGGAACCGTCGAGATACGCAAATCCACGTGCCGGTCTCCAAAACCGACCTTTGCCCTTCCGTCTTGAGGCCTCAGCCGGTCCGCGATGTCCAGCTTCGCCATGATCTTGATCCGGGAAACCACACGGGTCAGGACCGAGAGAGGCATGTTTCCGGAGTTTCGCAGGACCCCATCGATCCGATACCGGATCACACCCCCATGAGCCATGGGTTGAAGATGGATGTCGCTGGCCCCGGCCTCCACGGCCTCTTTAAGAATCACATTTGTGAGGTTCACCAGGGGTCCTGATCCGGCTTCCTCAAGGGACGGGGCGGCTTCGTCCTCATCCTCGATGAGGCGGATATCGTCAAGACTATCATCCAGGTCCGGTTGAACCTGGAAGAGGATTCGAGCTACATCCTTGTCCGGAGAATACTGAGAATGGATGGCTTCCTGGAGCTCCTGGTGAGAGGCTACGACCAACGAGATTCCTCTGCCCGAAGCGAACCCGATGGCCTGCTCTGCCTCGAGGTTCGTGGGATCGGCAGTGGCCACCACCATCCGCCGGTACTCCTCTTTCAGGGGAAGGATCTGGTACTCGTGGGCAAGGGCCTCGGGAACTAGCCTCAGGGCCTTTCCTTCCACCTCGTCCAGGGACGCCCTGGGAAGCTGGAAAAATGCTGCAACCAGGTCAGCCAGGTCACTCTGAAGAACCCCCGAAGCCTCTGAGGCCCTCTCCCAGGCTTCATCCAACGGAAGTGTGCTGGGCAGGCCCACGGCCCCGACGGTTTTCCCCGCTTTCTGAAGTACACCCTCAAGCCAGTGGGCTGAATCGTTCATTCGGAAGTAAATCCTTGTCTTTCTAGGTAGTCCAACACCTGACCGAACACCTCCTTCATTTTGGGAAGGGCCGCTTCAGCATCCGTCTCCCGACCCTCTCTTCCTGCCACCTCCATTTCTTCCAGGAGTTCGGCAAAGTAGTCCGCCCTGAGATTCCCGGACCCGGATTTAATGCCATGGGCCTCTCTCTCGACAGCTTTCATATCCCCGGCCTCAACAGCGGCTTCTAGGGCGGCCATCCGCAACGGAGTTTCGGAAAGGTATGCCTCAACTGCGACATCCGCTACGGATTCAATGCCCGCTTCCCTCATTGTAGCTCGAAATTCATCCAGGAGAACGGGGGGGCCATCACCCCCCGGCTCTGGTCCCTCACCCGACCGATCCTCTTCAGGGTCCCCCACAGGAGTCTCCGGTCCTTTCACGGGACTCTCCTGTCCTCCCCCTCCAGCCCGGGCCCAGAGTTCGACGCGCTCCCTCAGTTCCCCAGGCTTGAAGGGTTTGGGAACATAGTCATCCATCCCAGCGTCCTCACACCTCTTCCGTTCCTCTGGAAGGACATGAGCAGTAAGGGCCAGGATAGGAATCGACGAAAACCTGGAGTCCGCCCGAATCCGCTTTGTTGCTTCCAGCCCGTCCATTTCGGGCATCTGAACATCCATGAGGATCAGGTCGGGAAGGCGATCCTCCAGCGCCTCCAAGGCCTCAACCCCGTTTTCGGCCACCCGAACGATACAACCCCAACGTTCCAGGAGCCCGATGGCTACCTGTTGGTTGACGATATTATCCTCAGCCACAAGCACATCGAGTCCATCCGTCACTTCCACCTGGGGCCCTTCGTCCGGCCGACCGCTTCCGCCTCGACGGGATGCCGAACCCCCCGGTCCCTCCTGGGACTCCGCGCCTTGGAGAACGGTATGAATACCCCTGAGGAGTTCGGCCCGGGATACGGGTTTCTGAAGGAAGCCGTTGATTCGGAGCCGGGTGGCCAGTTTCCTATCCCCGGGCCGATTGGAGGACGTGAGGATCATGAGCGGTAAATCCCGGAGTTCGGGATCCAGACGAATGTCCTCCGCCAACTGGAAGCCATCTCGCCCGGGCATAAGGAGGTCCAGGATAACAAGGTCGAAGGGCTCCTGTCCCTGCACGGTCTTCAGGAGGTTTAGAGCTTTCACCGCGCTCTCAGTAACCTGGACCCGGGCCCCGGCGTTCTCAAGGAAGTCCCTGAAGATTCGGCGGTTGGTTTCCAAGTCATCCACGATGAGGGCCTTCAACCCCGAAAAGTCGATTCGGTCACCAAGCTCAGGGGTAGGGGCGAAATCATGGTCGATGGGAAGGTAAAGAGTGTAATAAAACTCGCTTCCCTCCCCTTCGACGCTCTCGAGTTCTAGGTCTCCTCCCATGACGGATACCAGGTGCCGAGAGATGGTAAGGCCCAGACCGGTTCCACCGTATTCCCTCGTGGTGGAGGAGTCCGCCTGAGTGAACTCCTGGAAAATGGCCTGCTGTTTCTCCGGGGGGATCCCGACCCCGGTGTCCCTCACCGAGAACCGGATCCTAGCATTGTGATCATCACCCCCGACCAGTGAGACAGAAACCACAATCTCACCGTCGGACGTGAATTTCACGGCGTTCCCGACCAGGTTCGAGAGCACCTGCCGCAAACGGGTCGGGTCCCCACGTACAGCCCTTGGGACCTCCGAGCGGAGGTCCACCATCAGCTCACTCCCCTGCTCCACCGCGGTATGGGAGAACAGGGACACCGCCCCCAGGACTTGCTCACTCAGATCGAAAGAGACTTCCTCGAGCTCAAGATGCCCGGCTTCGATCTTTGAGATATCCAGAATATCGTTCAGAACCCCCAGTAGGGACTCGCCCGAAGATCGGATAATCCCGAGATACTGGGACTGCTCCTGTGTGAGGTCAGTATCCAGGAGAATCTCGGCCATGCCCAGCACCCCGTTCATGGGGGTTCTGATTTCATGGCTCATGTTCGCAAGGAATGCGCTCTTCATCCGGGTCGCTCGCTCCGCCTTTTCGGCGAGCTCTCTCATCCGCTCCTCCGCCTCCTTTCTCTCTGTCACGTCCCGAACGACACCGAGGACCCCCAATGCGTCCCCCTCGATGTGTCGGAACACCGTCTTCACGGTTTCCAGAAGCCTGCGGTGGCCATCATAGTCGACGACCCACTCCTCGAATCGGACCGGGTCCCAGCTTGTGAGGGCCTCCACATCGCTCTTCCGGTAAGCAGCCGCCCGGGTGGGACCAAGGAGATCCTCGTCGGTTTTCCCCACGATTTCTTCCTCTGATCGACCCACAAAGTCGGAAAAACGGAAGTTGCAGCCTTGGTAATGCCCCTCCCCATCTTTGAAATAGATCATGTCCTCGGTGCCGTTGATCAGAGACGTGACTAAGGAGTTCTTTTTAGCCACCTCCTCCAGTGCTTCCCGGGCCTCCACCTGGTCCGTCACGTCACGAGCGGTGCCCTGAGCCCCCATGTTTTCACCGGAAGCGTTTTGGAGAGGCCGGGCCGAGAAACTCAAAAATCGTTTCTCTCCATCCACCGTTCGATGAACCGTTTCATAGTCCACCAGCTCGGAACCCTGGAGGACTTTTCCAAAAGCGGTATAGTCGTCCTGGAGGTGGTCTTCATCTGCAAGATCCAACGCCACCTTGCCCAGGAGGTCCTCCGGGGAAGCGCCGTAAATGTGTTCCGCAGACGCGTTCAGGAAAGTCCACCGTCCTTCCGTGTCCACCTGCCAGACCAGGTCTCGGGCCGACTCCACCAGGCCCTGGTACTGTGCCTGGGCGGACCTCAGAGCCCGGCGCGTTTCCAGCTGCTCCGCCAACTGTCGGTTCGCCTTCCTGAACAGAAAGGACATGACGACCCAGAAGGTGAGAATCAGGGCCAGGAGCCCGAAAGCAAGGATCGGCTCCAGGGGACTAACCAAACCGATACTCCGGAGACCAACGCTGACAAAGACCGATCCAAGGAGGATGGTGGAAAAGCCGTAGAACGCCGCATTGTCGGCGACAAGCGTAGCGGTGGCGACTGCGACCAATCCAGCCAGAATCACCAGGAGGATTCCGACCTGATCGGCCGGGAGGTTCAACCCGAACAGGACTCCCCCGATCCCCCAGGCCAGAGCGATGACAATGGCACCCGCGAAGGCCGGTTTTCGGGCTTCCAGGGGTTTGTCCTGAAGATTTCTTGCCCGATTCCCGAGATAGACCCTCAGGAGAGTGGCCAGGATCAGGATCCCGAACCAAACGAGTGACGCCCGGCCCCCGACCAGATCCATGAAATAGATAAGGGCCACCACACCGGCCACGGGATGGCCAGCCACCCCTCCAGTGGCGTCGGCCACGAATTTCCGGGCCATGGCCTCCCTAAGGAGGCGTTCCGGTGGATCCAGGTCCGGATTGCCCATCTCGATGCCGGCGGCCGAACCGGTGCTTCCCGGCTCGGAGGTTGGGGACGAAACTCCTGCGTTCATTGTGGCCCTCTCAGGCTTATATCAAAGGCGAAGGGGGGCTCTTCCTTTTCAGGCGACATCTGATTTGGCTTCCAAAACAGCATTCACTCTCATAAGCCCGGCCTCCGTGCTCTCTCGGATGGCAAACCCATAAAAGAGAACCCGATCCAAAAGCAGGTTTAGAGACAGGCTGAGAATGGCCAACTCCCGCCGGCCCCAGAGGAGGGCGGAGGCTGGAATGAGAATGCCCAATAACAGGCGCAGGCTAAGAAGGGCTACTCTTTGTCGGTATAACTTCGGATGAACGGGAAGCCCCCGTTTCACTGCCACACCTATCCTTCGGGTCCTCTCCCAAACTAAAAGGCCATCCACCAAAAAGACCACAAGAATCATCAGCTCACCTCTCGCCAGGGCCCCTGGAGGGAGCTCACGGAGAAGAAAAGTGAGCCCGATCCCCAAGCCCAGGACCAGGGGTTGAATCAGTGAAGGGCCGACCCAACTGAGCTGACCGGGAAGTTTGTACACGAATCCGAGTGCCGGAAGCAGGAGGAAGGAGAACACCAATCCGGCAACGGAAATGGGCCCGAAAAGGACAGGGTCCTCCGCCAGCCCGATACCGGCACCGCCGACAAGGAGGGCAAGGCCCACCAAAAGGACTTCATTCGAGAGGGGGCTCCGACCCACACGGACCAACGCTAGGTGTCCCCTCAACCGGCGCCCCAGATGCCCTGCGGAGACAAGGAATCCAACACCCAACAAGGCCGTGATCAGGATCAGGACTCTGTCCGGAGGAACCAGAGGAACCCATCCGATCAAACCCACGGCCAACCATGCCGCTGCCAACCCGGCTCCACTGATGGTAAGAGCCGTGAACAGGACCAGGGGCAACTCATGGAAGCCACCTTCGCTTCGGGGGTCAGATCTCTTCATCGGACCCTTCCCCAACCCCCATCAGGGTAGAGAGGCGAGAAAACCAATCTTTCCGAATTCCGCCGGACGGTGGTGCAACCCAGAACCCAGGATCGGCCCCGGACGGATCCAGGAAACCGGGAGACTCCACTGCAGGAATGAAGCGATCCGTGTCGGGCCCCCTGATGTCCCGGCCACCGTCCGGAAAGGAGAAGTCCAGAGCATTAGTGGGACAGGCATCAACACACGCCGGCGCCTTTCCGTCAGCGAGTCGGTGACTGCAAAAATGGCATTTCGTCATGAGCCCGGACTCTTCATCGAAAGAAGGCGCACCGAAGGGACAAGCCATCTCGCAGTATCGGCATCCCAGACATCGATCTGGATCAAGGAGAACAAGCCCATTCTCCTTTTTCGCCAGAGCCCCTGAGGGACAGGCCTTGGCGCAGGGAGGGTTCTCGCAGTGGTGACAGGCGACGGAAAGGTGATAGGTGGGACCACCCCCGATTCGGGGTTGATTGACCTGCAGGACTCTCCGCCAGGACACCCCAGATGGAAGACCGTTCTCGATTCGGCAAGCCAAAACACAGGCACCACAACCGACACACCTGGAGAGATCTAGTCGGAAGCCCGTGCGGGTCGGAAGATCGGTCATGGAGCTTCGACCTCCACACGGCATTCGTAGAAGGTCGCTCCGAAACCCATGTCGGTCACACCGTCATCCGTCACAAGGTTGATCCACGGGTCATTCGGCACGCAACGGCCTTCCAGGACATGGACCACTCCCCGCCGAATCCCTGGATTGATGCGCACCGGCACCTCTGCCGACCCTCGGCTGTTCCGGATTGTGGCGAGATCTCCATCGGCCAGACCCCGGTCAGCGGCATCTTCGGGGTGAATGTCCAGTACTCGGGGTCGCTCAACCTCCTGTATAGAGTCAAGGTTCCCGAACTGTGAATGGATCCTCTCCCGGGTCTTACAGGTGAGGAGCTGGAGTGGGTACCGATCGGAAAGATCGGAATCAGCCCCTTCCGGTGGTGGGTCGTACCCAGGCACCGGATCCACCCCCCAAAGCTTCATAGCCCCTTCTGAGAAGAACTCCACTTTCCCGGAGGGGGTAGCGAACACCCGGTCAGCCCAAGCCACATCTCCGAGATCCGAGAGGTCCAGCGGACCCTCTCTGAGCTGTTCCAGGGCACCCTCCTTTCCCTCAGGCAACATGGCCCTCAAACGATCTGTCGGGTCCATGTCGAAGGCCTCGGTACCAAACCCGAATCGGACACAGAGATCTCGCCAGATCTCCGTTTCGGTTCGGACCCCCTCGGGGGGATCCATGACCTTCTGCCGAAGCTGGACATATGGATGCCAGTAGGCCGTAACCAGATCCTCTTCCTCAAAGAGGGTTTTGGCGGGGAGGACATAGTGGGCCAAGCGGGCCGTATCGGTTATGAACTGATCCACCACCACCACCATTTCCAGTCCGGCGAAACCCCGGATGACCTCCTTGGTCCGGGGATGTTGGCTGACCGGGTTCGCTTTCTCGAACCATGCGACACGTAGGGGAGGATCTTTCAGGCTCTGAAGGGATCGACCGAGTCGGGATGTGGGGAATGACCTGGTAAGGGTCCCTTCCGAGGGCGGAAGGGCCGGGGGAGGCCTGAGGCAGTCGGAGTTGAGGTTTGCGTACTGCCAACCCCCTCCAGGAAGTCCCACGTTCCCTGTGAGGGCCGGGAGAAGAGCCACCGCCCTCATGGCCTGTCCGGCGTGCCGATGTCGCTGTAAACCGAACCCGGCGATGATCAGAGCCGGAAGCTTCCGGGCATAGGCCACGGCCACCTCCCGGATAATTTCCGGAGCCAAACCGGTGATCTCCCCAACTCGATCCGGGGGAAATTCGGCGATCCGCTCCAGGTAGGGATCCACTCCCAGGGCGTGGTCCCGGAGGAAATCACTGTCATGGAGACCCTCGGTAACGATGGCATGGGCAAAGCCCAGGGCCAGAGCTCCGTCGGTTCCGGGTCTGGGCTGAAGGTGGAAATCAGCCGCATCGGTCGTGTCCGTTGATCGGGGATCGATGACCGCCACCCTGGCGCCCCGCTCCTGGGCCTCGAGGATAAGGCGCCACTGATGCACGTTGGTTTCGGCGGGATTGTGTCCCCAGAGCAGGATAAAGCGGCTGTCCCGGCTCTGGCTCGGATGGTTGTGCCGGTTTCCGCCGTACGTAAGACGAGTGGCCTCCAGGCCGGCTGGCCAGCAGAGGTCTCCGTGGGCTCGTGTCACTCCACCGAAGGGATTCCAGAAGGCGTCTGCCAATCCAGATAGGGCTCCGTGGCTCCCGGAGCCTTCATAGTGGAGGACGGAAAGGGGTCCGGATTCCTTTCGGACCTTCCAGAGGGTCGCGACGATCTCGTCAAGGGCCTCGTCCCAGGAAACGGACTCCAGCTCACCTCTCTTATTCCGCCGGAGGGGAGACGTGATCCGATCCCGGTGGGAGGCTCGCTCGACATAGGAGAGGCCCTTTAGGCAAACCTCCCCCTCAGTGGCCTTGTTTTTCGGGTCTCCTTCGATTCTGATGAGCCGGTTGTCCTCAACCGTCACCAGCATACCGCAGGTGCAGTAGCAGTTCCGGGGACAAACGGTCCGGATCGTCCGGCGACTCATTGCCGCCACACTCCCATCAATACCTCCAATCCACGGGACGAATCAGTCAGAGAATGATGGCCAGCGGAAGAAGGACGACGTACCCGAGAACGAGGAGGACCGGGGCGAGGGTGATGGACCCAGTGGAGAGAAGGAAATAGCCCAGCCCCACCGTCAGGATCCCGGCAATGCCCAGGACACCGTTGATGGTGGAGAATTGAAGGGGGGCTTTTGGGCCGCCCCGGGTCTTGGTTGCTTCAGCTTTCGTTCCCATAGTCGCTGCAATCCTATCCCACCCATCAGGGGTGGGTCAAGGAAATCCTCTGTCTAGTTTTCAGGTTCTTCCAATCGGAACTTTTCGATGAGCCGGGCGAGTCGAGACCTCGAGATCTTCAGTAGTCTCGCAGCCTCACTCTTGTTCCATGTGGTGTGTTCGAGGACACGCCAAACCTGTCGGCCGATGGCCGCATCAAGGGTCAAATCCAACTGGCCCTCAGCATTGGTGCTAAACGGCCCCGGGCCACCAACCCCCATCCAGGATTGACCTGACTCCTCTCCGCCGTCCTCTCCGAGCTCCGGTCGATCTGAACCGAGGCGAAGATGCTCCAGTCCAAGGGTTGCGCCCCGGGCAATAATGGAAGCCCTCGTCAGCGCGTTTTCCAACTCCCGGACGTTCCCAGGCCAATCATAGCTCTGGAGGGCATGCATGGCATCGGGATGGATGTGGTGGACCTTCTGTTGAGTCTCCACTCTGATGCGGCCGAGGAGGTGGACGGCCAAGGCCTCGATGTCACCCCTCCGTTCCCTTAGGGGCGGAACCACGATCTCCACCACCCGAAGGCGGAAGTAGAGATCCTCCCTGACCCCCCCTTCTTCCACCAGGGACTCAAGATCCTGGTGGGTGGCGGTGATGATCCTGGCCTGGGTCTTCCGGACCGTTTCGCCGCCGACGGGAAAGAAGGTTCTATCCTGAAGAACCCTCAGGAGTTTGGTTTGAAACTCGACGGTCGTGTCGCCGATTTCATCGAGGAAGATCGTGCCCGTCCCGGCGAGCTCGAAGTACCCCTTCCGGCTGGAGATTGCCCCGGTGAAAGCACCTTTGACATGCCCAAAGAGCTCCGACTCCAGGAGAGTATCACTCAGGGCGGTGCAGTTCACGGCAATGAATGGCTCTTCAGCGTGGAGAGAGTGGTCGTGGATGGCTCGGGCCATGACCTCCTTTCCGGTTCCGGTCTCACCCCGGACCAGAACGGTAGCCCGGTTCCGGGCGAGGACACCGATCATCTTGAAGATGTCCATCAGGCGAGGATCCCGACCGATGACGACCCTCCCCTCCCCTTCGGAGGCAGGTTCCGGAACGGCCTTCTTCCCAGCTTCCAGGTTGAGCTTTCTCTCCCTCAAGCACCGGGAAACCAGTTCCTGCAAGGTTTCAACTTCGATGGGTTTGACCACGTAGTCGAAAGCACCCGCCCTCATGGCCCTTATTGCGGAGGTCATATCCTCATGGCCGGTCATGACGATCACCTCGACCTCATCCATCCCCTCCCTCACCCGCTCCAGAAGCTGGACCCCATCCATCCCTGGAAGACGGAGATCGGTCAGGACTAGAGCCGGATCGAAGGCATGAACCCGGGAGAGAGCCTGTTCGGCATCCGCGGCCCGTTCCACCTGGTACCCGCTCTCCTCGAGGATCGCGCTGACGACACTCAGGTGATCCGGATCGTCATCTACAACCAGAATGCGTTGAGGCATTGATCATGGGTCCTTGTTGGAGTTGTCATCATCCTTTGACCGTTCCGAATCCCCCCCTGTTCCCTCCTCCGGGCCCCTCCAGTACTCTGGATCGTCCGGAGGCTCCCCAGCCCGGAGCCGAGCAAGGGCCTCTCGGTTTCGCCCCCGTCTGATCCGGACCATAAGAATCAGGGAAACAGCCAGAAGAATCCAGAACACGGAGGAGTGGGAAACAACGAACAACCAACCATACCGTTTCCGGACGTAGGCCTTCCAATCCTCCTCGAACTGACCGATGGTCAGACCATAAACCGATCGCATGGCCTGATCGAAGTTACCCTGAGATTTCCACCGCTCCAGGAAAATGCGGAGGCCCCGCTCTCCGCTTTCCTGAATCAGGTATTCTACTGCGGTAGCCGACAGAAGGTAGGCCAACCCCGCAGAGGCCTGGTCCCTTGGCCAACTGAGCCGCAGGGAGTCCAGTGGAGGGGCCTGCCCCAACGCGAAGGCCACTCTCAAACGCCAGCCCTCTCCCGGATCCCAACCGCCCGAGGCCCATTCAGCATATCCTTCATTGAACCAATTGGGCGCTCGAAGGCCGGGCAGGAATTGGTGCAACCCGAGATGGGCCCACTCATGACGCAGGACTCTAGCTTCACCCCACCCTTGAGTCCGGCGAGCTCCGAACCCCGGGACCACGATCCTCGAGAGGGAGGGAATGGCGACCCCGGCCCCCCACTCGGGGACGGCTCCACCGGTCAGCTCATCGAAGCTGGGTTGGTCCGGAGCGATAAACAGTGAGAGCCCGCTAGGCATTCCCTCGGGAAGGCCCGGAAGAGGCGGAAGTCCCTCCAGGAAGTCTCTTATTCTCACGGCCCGGAGAGAATCGGCACCCTGGAACGCGACATCGACCTGGGTTCCGGGGACCCAACTGAACCCTTCCACATCGGGGCTTTGCCCCAGAATTGGGGAGTTCATGAGGAAACCAGCCGCAATGCCCAAGCAGAGAAAACAAACCCGGGCTGCGCCGAACATTGAGCGGATGATGGGGTTCAGGGAACGGCCGAAAGGTCGGAGAGCCGTCCCCGGGCCTCTTCATTCTCGGGGTTCAGCTCGATAGACCGGCGCAAAAACATGATCGCTAAATCTTCTTCACCCAAATCCGCCGCGATTGATCCGAGTCGTAGGAACACGTCGTCACCTAGGGATGGATCCAGCCGAACCGCGCGCTCGTAGTGGGCCTGGGCTCCTTCGGTATCGCCTCTCCGGAGTGCCTGATCGCCAAGATTCTTGTGGGCCTGAGGGGGGACCTCGGATCCGGAGTGGAGGGCTCGGATGAAATACTGCTCCGCAGCCTCATGATTGCCCTTGTGATCCAGAATCGCCCCGGTGTTCACCAGGATGGGGCCCTCGGCGGGATAGAGCTTCAAGCCTTCTCTCCCGATGGAAACAGCCTCGTCCAGTTCACCCATCGCTGCCGATGCCATCACAGCGTAAGAGTAGTACAGAGGTGAAGGGGAACCCTTCCCTACTCGGTTTCGATAGGCAACGAAAGTGGCCCGAGCAGACTCGGTGTCCCCGCCTTTTAATTCAGCGATTCCCCTCGCCAGGGTGAGGTCAATGTCGTCGGAAGCGTTTTCCGCAGCCTCCCGAAGAAGCTTCGTTGCCTCCTGGAAACGGCCGAGCAACTCCAGAGCCAGGGCCCGGTTCCTCAAGACGGAGGGGCGCTGGGCCCAGCCCTCCGGCATGGAGTCGAAGTACTGCAAGGCCTGTTCGTGGGTTTCGCCCTTCAGGTGGATTAGGCCCATTCGGAAGAGGGCGTTTGGCTCGGAGGGATCCAACTCAAGAGCCTTTGAGAACTCGGTGGTGGCATCTTCAAGCATTCCGGCCCGGTAGAATGCCTGCCCCAGACGGATGTGTTCCTGGAGTTGACGATCTTCTGCATCGGCCGAAACCGTGGCATTTTCTCCGACCTTCTGAACGAATCCGGCATTAACCAGTTCGTAGATTGCCTTCCCTGTTTCGAACTCCACCAGGCCGGATTCTTCCACCACATCCCTAACGGTATTCACTCCATCCAGGAGGGGGAGAATCCTCCGCTGATTGGCGGTGGTTTTGATTTCCTCCGCTTCCCTGGGGTCCCGGCCAAGCTTGAAGATCAGGTCGAGGGAGTCGACCTCCCTCTCGATGACCGACCATTCATCCACTCTTCTGGCACCCTCCAGGAGAAGGCCGTCGGAACTGAGGGAAACCAGGAGAACCTGGGCCTGGTCAGGGGCTTCGTCCGGTTTGAAGTGGAAGGTCCCCTGGTCCCATGCGAAGAGGTGATAAACCGCTTCCTCCACCTGACTTGAGACCCACTTCTGCAACTCATCGATGGAAATCACTCCAAAGTCAATGAGAATCTCACCCAACTTCTTCTCCCCGTCCTTCGACTGCTCCTCCATCGCCCGGTTGAACTCTTCAGCCTCGATGACCCCGTTCTTGATCAGGATATCCCCAAGGCGATCCGGTCGGTTGAGCACCGAAGCGTAGACCACCCGGCCACCCTTGAAGTAGATGTAGCCGAAGTTGGAATGGTCCGTAACCGTCAGGCATCCGGTCTTTCGCCCGAGAGAAAGAAGCTGGGAGATGTCTGCCAAACTGACGTCAGAAAGGGACCCTTCAATCGCCATTACTCAGGTACCTCCGCAAGCCGGTCTTCCAACCGAGGCCAGTCCCAGACCACCTTCTCCGGGGATGGGCGCCACGGTTCCTCCGGGGTGGTGGCGACGACGCCCTGGGCCAGGACGTCAAGGAACCCTCCCCCGGATCTTCCATCCCCAACGCCCGGCCCATCCTGGGGAGTCCGGGTTCGGAAGGACTTGATCCACTCCCGATCCTCGACGGCGATGGCCTTCTTCTCCGGCTCCGGCTCCGGCTCCTCCACCACATGTACGGCCAGGGCCGCCTGAAGCTCGGCAGAAAGATCGGTGGATGCGACTGGAACCTCTATGACCAGCCCGCCCTCCAGGCGCGCCCTCAGGCGATCATCCAAAGCGGAGATTTCCGAAGGCGCCCGATCCGCCGAGATCATGACTCGAGCCCCCCGGCGCTGGAGCGCCTCGAAGAGGTGGAAAAACTCCTCTTGAGCCCGTTCTGTGGCCGAAAGGTCCTGAGCACCCTCCACCAGAAGGAGGTCGACCGACCACCAACGCTCTCTCCACGCCCCGGCGACACCGCTGGAGAGTACATGGATGAACTCCTCAGCAAACATGGGAACCGAGATCAAAGCGACTCGGGCTTTCGCCTGATCCAGGATCCCGGCTCTCCCTGAGGCCTGAAGAAGAGCCCGGGCAGCCATCCCGTCGGGACTCCAGACGTAAAGGGGGTTGTACTCAGGCCGCTCGGTCGTCACGAGTTGATCGGCAGCTCTCGCACATACAACAACTCAGCGACCGGAACCTTCGAGATCGGAAGA
>RCNC010001672.1_pt1 | contig 15005 bp, 10 predicted proteins | sample 2041301 | NCBI WGS metagenome assembly RCNC01 (sample SAMN09708231, study PRJNA481090) | Marine sediment metagenome, whole genome shotgun sequencing project. | biome: marine sediment; feature: ocean; material: sediment; isolation source: Sewage treatment plant 13A marine sediment (STP13A) ... | reverse complement strand
AAATTTATATTAAAAAGGTGCATTTCATCGATAAAAATGTGCACTTAATGGATTTTTTATTTATATTTAAAAAATCAAAATCAAAAAAATCTTTATTGCGCATGGACAATTATATTATAACCCTCGGCACTTATTTAATATTGATGTTATTTTTCAAAGTATATTTTGCAGTAGCCGCAAAAGAATAGTACCCACTTTTCATATCTTGTCGTAAATTTTCAATACCCCCGTATGTTGAAATCAGATTTACGATTGCTTTATACCAAACTTAGGAAGGAACTTCCCTTTCAAAAGATTGCTGATTATAGTCTGCAATTAGCCAATAATTCATTGGAACTTCCTATATGGAATTTTGAGTATTACCACATATTTTTACCTATAACAGATAAAAAAGAAATAGACACTTCATTCTTATTGTCTATACTTCAAGGGCGAGATAAACATGTGATCCTCCCTAAAATGGAAGGTGAAGATTTAAGCAACTTTTTACTTACTGATAATACTACACTCAAAACAAACAAATGGAATGTTCCTGAACCCGTTGATGGCATTTCAGTGGATTCCAGTAAAATTGAGGTGGTTTTTGTACCCCTTTTAGCTTTTGACAAACAAGGCAACAGGGTTGGTTACGGTAAAGGATTCTATGACCGATTTCTAAAACAATGTAAAAAAGATGTTGTTAAAATAGGGTTGTCATTGTTTGAGGCTGAAGAAGAAATTGAAGATGTCTTTGAAAACGATATTCCCTTGGATTATTGCATAACCCCAAACAAAACCTACGAATTTTCCAAGTCCTGATTTTCTTCTTGCAGAACTTCTTCTGTTTTCTTAGTACCGAAAGCCTTTTTATTGAAAACCAATAATATGCCAACACCGGTACTTATGGCCGTATCGGCCACATTAAAGACAGGGTCAAAAAAGCTAAAATTGCTTCCACCAAAATATGGCACCCACGATGGCCAAGTACTATCTATCATCGGAAAATAAAGCATATCTACGACCTTACCGAAAAACAATCCGCCATAAGGCTCCTCCGAAAAAAGTGTTGCAACCTGACCTATACTGTCATTGAAGAAAACTCCGTATAAGACAGAATCTATAATGTTACCCAGAGCTCCAGCAAAAATTAATGATACAGCAAGAACCAATGTTTTTGGGCTTTGTTTCTTTATACTATCAAAAAGCCAATACCCAATACCTGCAACAGCAAATAAACGGAATACAGTTAATATTAATTTGGCCGTATCTTCAGATATAGGTAAGAAGTCATTTAATTTGGCCCCCCAAGCAGCACCTGAATTCTCAATAAAATGAATCTTGAACCATTCGAAAACCTCATAAGAGTCCCCAAGTGCAAAATGTGTTTTTATATAGATCTTACTGACTTGATCAACAAGCAACACCAAGATAATAATCAATAAAGACTTTTTAATACTCATTCGATAAATTATAGATGGGCAAAAATAAGTATATTATTCGGTTTTTTTTAAGTAGATATTGCCCGTCGTGGTGACCAGATTAAAATAATCGTCTCCCTTGGGTATATTGCTGGTTTCAGTGTTTCCAAAGCTATTTTTGGTCTCAATGGTCGCCCCATTTGAATACACATAAATATCACCACTACGGGTTACTGCATGAGTTATTCCATGTATACTTTGAAAATTACAAGTGCCGTCGTCCAAGGTTACTTTTAAATCTTTATAACTCCCTTTGGCATAGACATTGGCATTAGTCCCAAAAAGACGGACTTTCATATTTTCAGGAACCCGCACCTTTAATGAAATTGAAATCACCTTATGTGCGCTTAATTTATCATTGGGTTTTATAAAACTTGGTTGAAAACCTGCGCTTATTATTATAGATGGGGCATCCTCTTTTATTTCAACCAATAAATCGTTTTTATATTCCCCGTCAAGGAGTGCTTCTACTACAATCTCTTTTGAAAGTGTTGTCGTGACCTCAACTTTAAAGCAGTCGTCAGCATCAATAAGAATAGATGAAGTATCAGGATTGCGGACGGATTTTTTGACCACTTTTTGGGCATTCAACAATCCAAAGGACATCAACAAAACCAGAACAATTATTCTACTTTCCATTACTAAGAATAAAAAAACGCCCATAAGGGCGTTTAATTTATTTTTGCATGTTTTTCGCCTCGATGCTCAGCGTGGCATGAGGAACCAGCTTTAGTCGTTCCTTATTGATTAGCTTACCTGTTACACGACAAACGCCATAGGTTTTATTCTCAATGCGCAACAAAGCATTTGTTAGGTCACGAATAAACTTTTCTTGGCGAATGGCCAATTGTGTATTCGCTTCTTTACTCATAGTTTCAGAACCTTCTTCAAAAGCCTTGAACGTGGGAGAGGTATCATCAGTACCATTATTGCCATCGTTCATATAAGAACTCTTCAATAAATGCAAGTGCCCATTTGCTTTCTCTACTTTTTCTTCAATCAAAGATTTGAATGTTGCCAAATCTTTATCTGAATATCTTACGTTTAAATTTTGTGCCATTTTATTAGTGTTTTTCTATAAACAATTTCGTGTTCACCTCGTCAAAGGCGATTGCCGTTCCATTTTCTAATTTATCCTCAAAATTCAGTTCTGCTGTTAGCGTTTCTGCCTTGATATAACCTAGATTACTTTCAACGGCATCCTCGAGCAGACCGTCTTTAAGGATTTTTATGTCAATTTTATCGGTAACCTCATAACCAGATTCCTTTCTAATATTTTGAATTCTGTTTACAAGCTCCCGTGCAATACCTTCCTTTCTAAGGTCATCATTGATGGTTACGTCTAGGGCTACGGTAAGTGATCCTTGACTAGCTACCAACCAACCTTCAATGTCTTGAGAAGATATCTCTACATCTTGTAACTGTAATTTAATGATTTTATTTTCAATTTCTAATGATATTTCGCCCTCTTGCTCAATTTTTTGGATGTCCTCCTGTCCTAAAGCACCTACACTCTGTGCAATTTGCTTCATTTCCTTACCATATTTTGGGCCTAAAACCTTGAAATTTGGTTTAATCCGTTTCACTAAAATACCTGATGCATCATCCAAGAGTTCTATTTCCTTAACGTTGACTTCTGACATGATCAAATCTGCAACCGCTTCGATTTCATGCTTCTGTTTGTCGTCTAAAACAGGTATCATTATCTTTTGCAAAGGTTGACGGACTTTTATTTTTTCCTTTTGGCGAATAGAGAGTACCAATGATGAAATGGTCTGTGCTTTGGCCATTTTACTTTCCAATGCTTCATCAATCAACGATGCATCATATTCCGGGAAATGGGATAAATGCACACTTTCAAACTTATCTTTTGAGGTGGTATTGGTCAAATCCTTATACAAACGATCCATAAAGAATGGCGCTACCGGAGCTGAGAGTTTTGCCACCGTAATCAGACAAGTATACAATGTTTGATAAGCAGAAATCTTATCTTTTTGATAATCCCCTTTCCAGAAACGTCTTCTACACAAACGAACGTACCAGTTACTTAAATTTTCCTGTACATAATCGGAAATGGCACGTGCAGCCTTTGTTGGCTCATAATCGGCATATGCTTCATCCACCTTTTTGATTAAGGTGTGTAATTCTGATACTATCCAACGGTCAATTTCTGGGCGTTCATTTAATGGAATGTCATCCTCAGCATAGGAGAATTCATCAATATTTGCGTATAAGGCAAAAAACGAATAGGTATTATAAAGTGTACCGAAGAATTTTCGTTTCACCTCAACGATTCCTTCAATATCAAATTTGAGATTATCCCAAGGGTTGGCGTTTGAAATCATATACCATCGTGTGGCATCTGGTCCGTGATCGTCCATGGTCTTGAAGGGATCAACAGCGTTACCAAGTCGTTTCGACATTTTCTTGCCCTCCTTGTCCAAAACCAAGCCATTTGACACAACATTCTTATATGCCACTGAATCGAACACCAAGGTGGCTATAGCATGTAAGGTATAAAACCATCCTCGAGTTTGATCAACTCCTTCAGCAATGAAATCTGCAGGGAATGCCTCTCCCTTATCAATCAAATCCTGTTTTTCGAACGGATAATGCCATTGCGCATAAGGCATTGAACCACTATCGAACCAAACATCGATTAAATCGCTTTCGCGCTTCATAGGTTTGCCTGACTTTGAAACCAATGTAATTTGATCAACGATATTCTTATGAAGATCTATTTTATCATAATTCTCTTCACTCATATCGCCAACCACGAAATCTGCAAAGATATCTTCTGCTAAAACTCCAGCTTCAACGGCCTTGGCCATTTCACTTTTTAGTTCTTCAACCGACCCAATAATCATAGCCTCTGTACCATCTTCTGTACGCCATATTGGCAATGGAACTCCCCAATAACGTGAACGCGAAAGATTCCAATCGTTGGCATTCGCCAACCAGTTGCCAAACCTACCCTCACCTGTTGCTTTAGGCTTCCAATTAATGGTCTGATTCAACTCAAACATACGATCCTTAACATCTGTGATTTTGATAAACCAAGAATCCAGAGGATAATATAGAATAGGCTTGTCGGTACGCCAGCAGTTGGGATAACTATGCACATACTTTTCAACCTTAAAAGCCTTGTTCTCTTCTTTTAACCGAATGGCAATTTCTACATCGACCGATCTTTCGGGAGCTGTACCATCATCATAATATTCATTCTTGACATATTTACCCCCCAATTCGTTCATTTCAGGTCTAAACTTGCCTTGCAAATCAACAAGTGGCACCGGAATCTTATTTTCATCCAACACCAACATTGGTGGTATTTCAGGAACGGCCTGCTTGGCAACCATAGCATCATCGGCACCAAATGTAGGTGCTGTATGTACTATTCCCGTACCATCCTCGGTAGTTACAAAATCACCGGAAATTACCCTAAAGGCATTCTCTGGATTTTGATACGGTAAGGTATAGGGCAATAATTGTTCATATTTTATGCCTACCAATTCCTTACCTACAATAATGGCAATGACTTTATATGGAATCTTTTTACTGTCGGAAGAATATTCGGTAAAATCACTTTCACTTTCTGCTTTGAAAAATTTTCCGCTAAATTGTTTGGCGACCAAACTTTTTGCCAAAACTACTTTGATTGGTTCGAAAGTGTATTGATTAAAGGTTTTGACTATGACATAATCAATTTTTGCACCAACAGCCAAGGCCGTATTTGAAGGAAGCGTCCATGGCGTTGTTGTCCAAGCTAGTATTTGAATATCTCCTTCAATGCCATCAAAAGCAGCCGGTAAGGTTTCTTTTTTAACCTTAAACTGGGCGGTGACCGTTGTATCAGTTATGTCCTGATAAGTACCGGGCTGATTTAATTCATGGGAACTTAAACCAGTACCCGCTTTTGGTGAATATGGCTGAATGGTATATCCTTTGTAAATAAGGCCTTTGTCATAAATCTGTTTCAATAACCACCACACAGATTCCATGTATTTGGACTTATAGGTGATGTAAGGGTCATCCATATCTACCCAATAGCCAATCCTTTCGGTCATCTCATTCCAAACATCAGTATAACGCATTACTGCTTTCTTACAAGCTGCATTGTACTCCTCCACTGAAATCTTTACCCCAATATCCTCTTTGGTAATACCCAATTCTTTTTCAACACCCAGCTCAATCGGAAGACCATGCGTATCCCAACCTGCTTTACGTTTCACCTGAAAACCTTTCATGGTCTTATAGCGCGGAAAGATATCTTTAATAGTTCTAGCAATTACATGATGAATCCCAGGCATACCATTAGCAGATGGTGGTCCTTCATAGAATACATAACTAGGGTTGCCTTCGCGAGTGGAAACACTTTTTTCGAAAATAGAGTGTTCTTTCCAGTGTTGCAGTTCTTCTTTTGCGACCTTGGGTAAATCCAATCCTTTGTATCCGGCAAACTTCATGCTATCTCTTGTATGGCTTTATTTATTAAGGCTGCAAAATTATAAATTTAGATTGAATTAATTCCATAATATAACAAATGATATACAGGTGGTTACCTCTCATAATTGATAAATGTTAAAATAAAGCATCCAAAAGAAGGTATGGCACGTATATCAATGCAGTAGAAATAAAATAAACACGTAAACCAAAACAAAATGAAAAAAGTAATTTTAAGTGCAATTTTAATGGTAGCTATGAGCGTATCATTTGTATCATGCAAAGGATGTACTGATAAAGCCAAAGATACTACAGAGCAAGCCGGTGAAGCAATGGGCGAAGCTGCCGATGCCGCTGGTGAAGCTGCTGAAGGTGCAATGGATAAAGCTGGTGAAGCTGTGGATGCTGCAGGTGAAGCCGTGGAAGGTGTTAAAGACGCTGCAGGTGAAGCTGTTGATGCTGCTGGAGAAGCCGTTGATATAGTTAAAGAAGCTGGAGAAGATGTTAAAGATGTCGTTAAGGACTAATTATCTTCTACAATAATTTTAAAACCCTGACGGTGTACCGTCAGGGTTTTTTGTTTAAAAACTATAGCCTACACCTAAAATCAGATTGGTGCCAGGAGCTGCAATACCAGAAGAATATGAGCGATAAAGCTGGTTTGTAATATTCTCTAAACTAAGGCTGACTTTAAAAGCATTTGTGAGATTGTACTGGCTACGTAAATTCAAAGTATACCATGACGGGGAATAGGGTAATCCGTTAGCATCCTCAGCATAAAGATAGCTTTTGTTCTGTTCGGAGGTCGCCAAATCGTTATTCGCAATTTCGCCATTATAATTCAAGAATAAATCGGCCTTTAGGTTTTGGTTTTTCCAGATCAAATGAAAATCACCAAATGTCGGGGCAACATGTCTTGCAGGGGTATCATTACCATCCACATCCTCTTCAATACCCTCTGTTAAGGTTAGGTTAGAAACCAGGGATAGGTTTTCCGAAAGAAATGCCTCCAAACCAAACTCAAATCCATATACATACGCTTTAGCAGCATTTTGCATGGCCTGTACATTGCTCAATTCACCATTGTATTCTATCTGGGATAGACCATTGAATTGGTAATCCCTTCGTACCAAGGCATCAACCAAATAGGTATAAAAAGCAGCTCCTTTAAGAACGACTTTGTCCTTGAAATTTTTTTGAACGCCCAATTCAACATTATAAGCATATTCTGGCTCTAAGTCAGGATTGGGAACAACAACAGAACCTGGTTCGGAATCAAAGACCTTACCCACATCGTCTATATTTGGGGAACGAAAACCGGTTGAACCATTAAAGGTAATTTGAAGATTTGCTTTTGGGAACCAACTAAAACCAATGCTGCCAGTAAGTGCTCCAGTGCTTAAATTGGCACTATCAAAGGGAAAAGGGTAAAAGGTTTTGTCAAATTCGGCATCAATCCAAACATGACTGTATCGCAAACCTGAAAGTAGCGTAAAATTAGGTTTTGCTTTGTATTCCCCATTTAAATAACCCGCCACAGTTTGCCAGGAAGAACCATCTGGATAACGAGATGCTGCATCTGACTTTGCATTTGTGGAAATATTCTTTTGACTGCCATCAGAATTTACGTAATTATAAACATATTCTGTTCCGTAATACAATCGAAGATCCCCGATTTTCTTATTTTCAAAATCAATATTCGTTGATAAGGCATTGACCATTTCTTTTGTGGAATACAAAATAGGATCTTGATAACCGCGCTCGTTTCGACTTTCTTCAAAATACTGGTACGCGGTGGTGATTTTTAATCCATCATAAAACTTACCCTTCCCTTTTTTGTTTAACTGCATATTGCCCATAAACCATTTTTGGGGTCCGTAATACCACTCGGCTGAACGAAGTCCCGTACCATCCCGGTCAGGTCTTATCAATCTGTCATAACGGGAATAATCCGATGTTTCAGAGTAAAACAGACCTATGTCCATATTCCAATTATTATTGGGTTTATGGGTTATTTTTTGCATCAAATTTACTTGGTCATACCCCGTAGATACTTGTTTCTGGGCATTATCATTAGTTACCAAAGCGTCGACACCATTGGTGGTAGTGACATAATTTTTTCTTAGATAAGAATCCGGACCTTGGGATCCCATTTTTAGGTCATCAAAATTGTTATAGGAAACACTGGTTAAATATGCCCATTTCTTTTTGCCCAGATTAAAATCAAAATGGGCCGTGTTTTCTTTATTTGCCGAGGCAAAACGATAATTGGCATTGCCTGAAAATGAAAGGCTATCAGTACTTGTAAGCATTGCATTTTTTGTATAGAAGTTCATTACACCTCCAATGGCATCGCTTCCATAAATGACCGATCCCGGACCGAAAATAACCTCAGTATTCTTTATGCCATAAGGATCAATTGATATCACATTTTGAATATTACCACCCCGAAAAATGGCATTGTTCATACGAACACCATCAACGGTCAACAACAATCTATTGGTGGCAAAACCCCTGATCATAGGACTACCACCTCCCAATTGACTTTTTTGGACAAAAACCTTACCGCTATTTTGTAGTAAATCTGCCGATGTTTGCGGATTGGTAAATGCAATGGCCCTGGCGTCCAAGGAGACAATTTTATTCGGAATATCTTTCTTCTGCTGCTCCCATTTGGAGATTGACATAACCACCTCATCCAACTGTTCGCGCTTAAGCACCATATAAGCCCGAGCATTGTTTCTCAATAATTGTGATTTGGATGATTTGAAAACCTCGTAACTAATATGCTTAAAAGTGATACGCTCATTGTCGCTAAAAATGGAAATATCGCAACTACCATTCAGTTCAGATAGTGCCGTTTTCGATTTATCAGTATTGAAGACTGCCACATTGATGATGGGCACCTTGGTATAAAAATCCAAAACCTTTATTTCCTGAGCAGAACCAGTAGCAAAAAACAATAAAAATATTATAAATACTACCTTGTTCATACTAACTGAAAACTTCATTTAATATAGCGAGCGATTTAGGTTTTCGAAAACCCTGCAAATGTAATTCAAAATAAAGAACCAAAGATTGTAATAACTCTTGTCTATTGGCCTTTTTCATCTTAACTTTATGTATTGCATCAAAATTTATGCCCAAAAACCATTTGAAGAAACTTAAATTTTCTCCGGATAAATAAGGGTTTAATGTTAGGGTATTTGTAAACGCTCCCTCCAATAGGTCAAAGTATGTTCCTGAGCTGTTCGTGGTATCAGGATAGAAACCCAAATACTTGGTTAGACCAATTAAAAAATACATGTGAAAGTTGGTGATTTTGGTATTTGTATCTAACCATTGAAGGGCACTTTCCACAAAATAAAACAAGCCTTCGTTACGCTCTTCTTCTTGAATACTATTGGCTAACATTTCGGCCAAAAAAAGGGTTATCGCGTTCTTTGAAATCTCAGAATGTAATGTTTGGTAATGATATGTTACTCGGGTTTCACGAATGGCCTCCAAAGTGCCTTTGTTTTTATGGTTCGCAACCAATTCAAGTTGGGTCAAAGGTTGAAAGTAAGCCACTTTCAACTTTCCTTTCTTAGCAGTGAGCACGCCTTTCAGCAAGTATGATTTTAACCCATCAGACAATGTAAATGCCTTTACAATCAAGCTTGTATCGCCATATTTAAGTGAGGATAATACAATGGCTCTTGTAGTTACTTGCATGATTGGCGCTTAGGTTTCTTCAAAGATAAAAGTATCTACAAGAAAAGTTGGCAAAAAGAAAAGGCTTTCCAATTCATGAAAAGCCTTTTCAGTATTATATATCAATGATTTAGATTACTCCCTGCGCAAGCATAGCGTCCGCCACTTTAACGAAGCCAGCAATATTGGCACCTTTTACATAGTTGCAATAACCATCTTCTTCTATTCCAAATTCAATACATGCATCATGAATACCTGTCATAATGCCTTTTAATCTTTCATCTACTTCTTCCCTTGTCCAGCTAATTCGCAATGAATTCTGTGACATTTCCAAACCTGAAGTTGCAACACCCCCTGCATTTGAGGCCTTCCCAGGGGCAAATAGAATTTTTGCGTCCTGAAAAGCATGAACTGCATCCAAGGTAGAAGGCATATTGGCACCTTCAGCCACACACTTACATCCATTTTTCAACAATTCTTTGGCATGGTCAAGATTTAACTCGTTTTGAGTGGCAGATGGCAATGCGATATCACATGGTACACTCCAAGGCTTTTCTCCTTTATGAAAAGTTGCCGAAGCATATTTGTCTGCATATTCAGAAATACGACCTCGTCTGTTGTTCTTTAAATCCATTACGAAGTCCAGTTTATCAGTATCAATACCGTCTTTGTCATAGATGTACCCACTTGAATCTGACAGGGTAACAACCTTACCACCCAATTGTATCACTTTTTCAGCAGCATACTGGGCAACGTTACCAGAACCTGAAATGACTACGGTCTTCCCTTTTATAACTTCATTTTTTGTCTTCAACATATCTTGGGCAAAGTATACGGTGCCGTAACCTGTAGCTTCAGGACGGATTTTAGAACCTCCCCAAGAAAGTCCTTTTCCTGTAAGCACTCCTGTAAATTCGTTTCTAATTTTCTTGTACATTCCGAAAAGGAAACCTATTTCCCTAGAACCTACACCTATATCACCGGCAGGTACATCAGTGTTTGGCCCAATATGTCTATTTAACTCCAACATGAAAGCATGGCAAAAACGCATAACCTCATCATCGGATTTTCCTTTTGGATCAAAATCAGAACCCCCTTTTCCACCTCCCATCGGAAGTGTGGTCAAACTGTTTTTGAAAACTTGTTCAAATGCCAAAAACTTTAGAATACTGGCAGTTACTGTTGAATGAAAACGTAATCCTCCTTTATAAGGCCCAATGGCAGAGTTCATTTGTATTCGGTAGCCTCTATTTACATGTATTTCACCTTTATCATCTACCCAGGCGACCCTAAACGATACAAATCGTTCTGGTTCAACCATTCTCAGAAGAATGTTCTTTCCTCTATAAATATCATTATTTATGATATACGGAATTACTGTTTCCGCTACTTCCTGTACTGCTTGGATAAACTCAGGTTGATGGCCATTTCGGTCAATAACCTCATCCATAAATTCTTTGATTTTTGCCTTCATATAAAAGTTTTATATTTTATGTTTTTATTGAATTGAAAATATATCGGCAAAAATATAATATTCCTATAATTTAAACCCTATTTTTTTAAAAATTCGACAATTAAATTGCATTAAAAGTTCTTCTAATTGACATAATGAGAATTACGGCAGATTTTGTATTCTTGGTTTAGCTAGTGGCTGAAGCAATAATCAAGAAAGATGGGGCGCTGGCGAAATTCCATACACTTGTAATATGTAGTCGTTTTAACCACACCTTTACTTTAAATCCATTGGTGAAGTACTTATAAACAAATCATTTATAAAATGCTGAAGTGTTTTAGGTGTAACATCTCTAAAATAACCTAACAAATCTTTAGTGGTAGCATATCTATCTGTAGCCAGCTTCAGTTTGCCATCTTTAGTATTCCAATCATTGATAAATCGCTTTAACGCTAAATTGACTTTATCTTCACCTAAATGTTTTTGCAATTCATACATATTAATCGCTCCTTTTGCATAATAGATATAGTCTTGATTTTCAACTAATTCTAATGATGGCTCTTCTCCACCTTCTCTGCGTTGCCCTTCTAAATATCTATCTTTCTGAATTTCTAAAAATTGCTGCACTTTTTCTTCTGAATACTTTTGCTTTAAAACCATTAAGGCTGCATATTGTGATAAGGTTTCTAATATCATAAGCTGTCCTTGAACATTTGCAGCTTCTACTTGCATTCCAAACCATTGATGTGCCAGTTCATGTGCAGTCACATAAAATGCCATATCTACATCTTTTTTATCATCAATATCCAACACAAACCCAATGGCTTCTGAAAATGGAACTATTCCAGGAAACGATTGCGCAAATTCTGCATAACGAGGAAATTCAATAATGCGCATTTGTTGGTATTGATATGGACTAAAATTAGTGCTGTAGTAGTCAAACGAAGTCTTCATTGACTCCATCATTCGGTCTAAATTATAGTTGTGTTCCTTGTTATAATAAATTTCTAGATCAACAGGTTTCGCTGTGGTATCTGATGTCGCTAGCCAAGTATCCTTTTTAACTTCATATTGCGCCGAAACTATTGAATAAAAGTCAATCATTTCGATATCCATTTTATAATGAAAATAGTTACGATTGTTTTCTTTCCATTTTTTCAACAAATTCCCCGGAGCGATAGCTGTTTGATTTTCATCTGTACCAATAACAATTTCAAAGCGAATACCATTAGAATCACTTCCATTCCTCGCGTTTACTAGCTCTTTGGAATCTTCCCTCCTAGCCTTATTTGATCTAGCAGCTAAATTGTAGTCCGCACGATCATCAGCATCGTCGAGTTCATATTTTCTATTATAACCTAATGTTGGAAAGGCCTTATTGTTAAAAAAGGTGCCATTATTTACAATATTGGTATTAGAACCACCTTGTTCAAAGCCATTGGTTGTAAAGGTCTGTTTAAAGCTCATTTGTATGGAATCTCCAGCTTGCAATGGTTGCTTTAATTTGTATTTATAATAATCGAATATTGTATATTGATTATCGATAGTCGCTCCACCTTCAAAAGTGACAGACTTGAGTTCTACATTTGATTCTATTAGTTTTTGAATATGAATGTCCTCAATAGGAGTGTCATGTAGATTTTTGAGGATGTAAACCCCTTCAGCACTATAATCTCTGGACTTTGGATATAGTTCTACTTTTAAGTTAATATCAACTATTTTAGGCTGTGGCAGATATTCAAACTTCTTTAGTGTTTTCTCATATGCAACTCTAAATGCTGTCTCTTCGGATTTCGTCCAATACTCATTTAAGATATTAGTATTATAAAAAATATAGCTACCGAGCATTATAAAGGAAACAACTGTAACTATTCCTAATTTCAGAACAGGCTTACTAATCCTGTGTTTACTTGCTTTCCATCGTTTTATAAAATTATTTTCTGTTCCTCTTACGGAAACAACGGATGCTATAATTAGTAATAGTAATCCAAATAAAAACCAATAGCTTTTAATGATGAGATATGGCTTCAGAAAATGTCCATATCCATTCATATCTGAATACTTGCCTAAAGAACTACCTCCAAAGAAGTATAAATCATGGTCAAATCCGAAGATGCCCAAAGCAATATTTAAGATAAAAAACAGTAAAACGACCAGAATCCCAACAAATTTTTGATTGGTCATTACCTGCGCAAAGAATGCTATGAGTGTATATAAAGCTAGAAATGGTAGAATTTCCAGAAAAAAGCCATAGAAATACACTTGAAGATCATAGTTGTAATATCCGTTGATGGTTTGAAAGATGATTCCTGAAATAATCAAAGAGATGATGAGTACAACATAGATGAGTATCAGTCCAAAATATTTGCCTGCGAGATTTAAAAAATCCGACATTGGAGTTGCATCATACATCAAGTTTAATTTTGCAGTTCTTTCTTTCCAAATGAGTTCTCCGGAATAAAAAACAAGGATGATAACAAAGAAGTAAAAAGACGTTTCTTGAAGGTCTTCAACTATAAAATAAGTCGCAGGATAGCTATCAACTCCATATACAGTTCCTAGACTCACAGAATTGATCAAAATGATAATCATCCCACAAATCACAATGGCCCAAAAAGAGGGTTGCTTGCAAATACTCACGAAATAAAACCACGAGAAATGCATTAGCTGAGACCACTTTGCTTTAATACCATGTTGTAGTTTGAATTCTGGAATTTCAGTATTATAAAGATGATCAGTTTGGACATCCACTGTTTGCAATTTTCTCTTTTTAATACGTTTACTTTTAATAACGTTGAATTTGAATTTTTGATAGCCGACGCCTAGAATAACAACACCAAATACAATCCAAAACAGCTTATTGTAAAGTAGCACTCCACTAAATGGGATATTTTGCAAACTCCGTTCTGTAATTGTCCAAGAGTCTGTAAGTAAGGAGATTGTTGTTAATGAAAAAGGATCTAAAATAGCTTGTAAAAACTCATTAGTGATGGCTTTGGTCAAGATAAATATGACGAAAAAGATAATTCCTTGTGTATATACAACTACCAATTTTTTACTTAATGCACCGCTTATGAAAAATAAGCAAGCCCCAAAAAACAGAATAGGTAATGTTACCACTATAAATGGCTTCAGATATGCCAATAAACTAAAAGGCAGGAAATCATCTGGTTGATGCCAAGGCATGTATTCTCCTATAATCATTCCGAAGAAAACACCACTAAACACAAAAAGCAAAACTATAAAAGAACCTAAAAAACGGCCTAATAGATAATCTCGTTTTTTTATTGGGTTTGCAAACATGAGAGACTCTATATTGTATTCAAAGTCACGTAAAACGGAGACTCCCATAATCATAGAAGCTAGTATCATGAAAATTCCTGTAATCGCTCCCATTGTTTTCGCAATAACCAAAGGCGAATTCTTTTTAACTAGTCCGAAGTCCATCCCTTGAAATATAAAATCGACTCCAACAACTGAAAATAATAATAGAAAGACGAAGAAAATGAAAGTATCCGGTCGTTTTAAACGATACTTTAATTCGAACCTAAATATTTCGTACCACATCATTATGAAATTGATTTAAGGTTAGTGTTATTACCAAAGATTTGTGAGAAATACACGTCTTCTAAATCGGCTTTAACGGGAGAAAAGCCATCACTAGGATTGGTATTGCTAAGAATATGAATGATTGGTTTCCCAAGAAATAATTTTTCACTGATAACCTGGTAATTATGTTTATAGGTTTCTAATTCAGATTTTACTATTGCTTTTTGATACACTTTTCCTTCAAGCTCTTCGATTATTTTTATGGGATTACCTTTCAGTAGAACTTTACCTTGATTAATCACTGCCATATTGGTGCATAATTCTTTTACATCTTCAACAATATGTGTAGATAGAATTACCACGGTATTTTCTCCAAGTTCACTTAATATATTATAGAATCGGTTTCTTTC
>RCNC010001828.1_pt1 | contig 15026 bp, 15 predicted proteins | sample 2041301 | NCBI WGS metagenome assembly RCNC01 (sample SAMN09708231, study PRJNA481090) | Marine sediment metagenome, whole genome shotgun sequencing project. | biome: marine sediment; feature: ocean; material: sediment; isolation source: Sewage treatment plant 13A marine sediment (STP13A) ... | reverse complement strand
TCTACCGATCTGGCACAGGACACCTTTATGAGAATATGGGAGAAGCAGATGGATTTGCAAGCTGAAAGGGATGTGGGTCTTCTCTATAAAATAGCAAGTGACCTCTTTGTCAGCCATATGCGAAGAGAAAAGCTCCGGAGAGAAAGCCCTGAACTGATTCGCTTCGAACAGAGAGACAGTAGCCCGGAGGATGAGCTGCAATACCAGGAGTTGCAGGAGAAATATGAAAAAGCGCTCGTGAAACTTTCAGAAGCCCAGCGAATCGCTTTCCTGATGAGCAGAACCGAGGAGCTTACTTACCAGGAAATTGCAACAAGACTAAGCATAAGTGTAAAAGCAGTAGAAAAAAGAATTACCGGGGCATTATCCCGCTTGAGAAAAGAACTAAGACCTGATGAACCAGGATAACAGACATAGAGATTTAAAGAAAGATCCGGACGGACTTACCGATCAGATTTTTTCCAATGCAAAGATTCCTTGGGAAAAAAGCAAGGCGGAGGTATGGAACGATCTTGAGGAAAAGATCACGAAGGAGGACCGGACTACTGTGCATGTACGGCACTTGCATCCCAACGCGCAATGGCTCGCACTGGCTGCATCTCTGGTTCTCCTTCTTTCTGTGTCCGGTTTTATGAAGTTCTATACGGTTAGAACCTTCTGTCCGGAAGGGGTGCACACCTCACAGTGGAGCTGAATGCCTCCACCCATCTTTCCTATCACCCATACTGGTGGTTTATCTCCAGAGAAGTGAAACTGGAGGGAGAAGCATTCTTCCATGTGGAAAAGGGGAAAAAATTTAAAGTGCATTCTTCTCTTGCTACAACAGAAGTACTGGGAACCACCTTCAATGTATTTGCCAGGGGGGAAGACTATGTAGTAAGCTGTCATACCGGGAGTGTAAGGCTTAGCGAAAGTAAAACAGGAAGTGCTGTAATTCTCTCTCCCAATGAAAGAGGCCAGATGGAGACATCAGGTGGATTCAGCGTAACAAAATTGGAGGATGCACTTAGCTCTCCAGGCTGGACCGATAATCTGATCATGTTCTCATCGGCCCCCCTGCGTCTCGTATTTGAAGAAATTGAACGTCAATTTGGCATTGTTATTGAGACACCTGAGGGGATGCAGCAGGTCTATTCGGGGAATTTCTCTCTCGATCAACCGGTAGAGAATATACTATCTTTACTCTGCTTGCCATTTGATCTTGAATATGAACATCAAAACGGGAATAAATATTTGGTCCATCCTTCCGCGGACTAGCACGCTTTTGTTCCTGCTGGTTTTAATATTGAATTCTCAGCTAGCACTTTACGGACAGTCTGTTGCTATTAAAGCTGTCGATGAACCCTTGAACCAGGTATTGATGCAGATGGCACGGGAATACGGTATCCAGCTGTCTTTCGACGATCAGATTCTATCAGCATATTCCATCACCCTTGATAAGGACTTTAAGAATCCGGAGGAGGCCATCGCCTTTCTGATCAAGGATTATCCCCTGGATTTTAAACAGATCGGCAAGGTGTTTACACTTTACAGCACCGCGGCTGAGGAAACTGTAACAAACTTCCGCTTATCGGGTCGGGTGCTTGATTCCCAGACGGGTGAGACCTTGCCCTACTCCCATATCCTTATCAACGAATCGGGCTTAGTAACAGATTTCAACGGGAATTTCAGTTTTATATCGACCGATTCCTTATTCGACTTAAGCATATCCTACCTGGGCTATTATATCAAGGACACCACTCTAGCTCCGGGAGCTGCAAATGTTCTGACACTAACACCTTCCATCATCGGACTACAGGAAGTAGTGATAGAGGGCAGCATTTTAGAGAGATCGGGACAAATAGGTGAAGAAGCGGGAGTCATCAGGTTAAATCACAAAATTGCCTACCGTCTTCCGGGTAACGGCGATAATGCGGTCTTTAACTTTTTACGCTTACAGCCAGGAATCCTTGCAGCGGGAGAACGCTCCTCTGAGCTGATCATCTGGGGGAGTTATTCAGGACATAGCAAGATTCTTTTTGATGGCTTCACAATATTCGGGCTAAAAAACTTCAATGACAACATCAGCTTTGTAAACCCCTATATGGCCAAAGATATTAAGGTGCTAAAAGGAGGATACAGTGCCGATTATGACGACAGGGTGGGTGGAATAGTAGATATTTCAGGGATCAACGGATCTGTCAATAAGCCCTCCATCAACGTGAACATTAATAATATGACATTGAATGGCATGGCCAGCATTCCGGTGACAAAAAGATCATCCCTCACCTTTGCATACAGGCATACCTATTATAATCTAATGGATGCAGATGACCTGAATATTAGCGGGGGAAGGCAAAGCCCTGGTAAGTATGATATCAATATCTATCCGGATTATAACTTTGGAGATTTTAATATTAAATATGCAGGATCAACTTCCGGGGGCGATAACTATTTTATCAGCCTTTACAATGGCAAGGATGAGTTCTCTTATGATATAGAGCAGGAGAAAAACAATGTGAATATCTCACTGGATGTGAAAGAAGAGAACCGGCAGCGTGGAGGGTCTGCATTCTATGGAAAAACCTGGAAAAACGGGATCAACAGCCACCTCTCCATCAGTGCCTCCGGATTAAACAAAGAGCTCTATGAAAAGCAGCTGGTCACAAGGACCTCCGGGAACGGAGGAAACTTACCTCCAGGGCGAGAGGTCCTGTTTAATAATGATATCCTTGAGCTCAGCGTGAAGAATAAAACACGGATCCCTCTCTCGAAGATCCAGATGCTTGAGACAGGATGGAGTTACACCCATGAAAGCGTAGGTTTCAGGCAGGATAGCCTCGATCAAACTCTGCTCAGTTCAGATGACCAGAGTCACCGGCTCGGATTCTTTGTACAGGATCAGATCAGGCCCCTGAAGCGTCTTAGTATAAGACCCGGAGTTCGTCTGGACTACCCCATTCATCTTGAAAGGGTCTATATCCAGCCAAGGATCCAGCTGACGCTCGATCTGACTGATCATTGGAAATTCAATGGTGCTGCGGGTATGTATTCTCAGTTTATCTCCGAAACTTCGGTGATAGACGAATTGGGAAACGTGCGCTATATATGGGCCATCAGCAACAATACGGATATTCCGGTTCTGAAAGCCAATCACTTTGTGAGTGGTCTCACGTACAAGTACAAGGGCTTGACCCTTGGCCTGGAAGGCTTTTACAAAACCACCACGGGAATCACCCGATATCTCTTAAGAGATGGAATTCAGGATGTGTACCAGGGAGAAGCCAGGATGTACGGAATGGACCTGATGGTGAAGCAATATTTTAGAAAACATGAGGCCTGGGCCTCTTACTCGCTTAGTAAAACCGAAGAGCACTTCCCCTACATGCCCGACGATGTGGACTACAGGGATGCACCCCAGGATCAGCGCCACGAGATCAAGGGAGCACTGCTGCTTAATTTCAGTCCCTTCTTCTTATCCACCAACTATGTATATGGTTCGGGCTTCAGGTCCCCGCCTTCCATTTATAGCGATCCGGAAAATGACGACCCGGAGGAGCGCTATCCCTACAGCCGGCTCGATATGGCCTTTATTTACAGGCATAGCATCAAGAACTACCACTTCGAGCTTGGGATCTCCATTCTGAATGTGCTTAACCATGAGAATATCAAATACTCCAATGTGATCCGGATTCCGGACTCGCAGACCACCAACATCAGCATTCATGCCGAAGCAGTTCCCTTTACCCCCACCATCTATCTGAACATGTCTTTTTAGGAAAGGATCTGTACAATTTGCCTGATATGTTCTGGTGTGGTACCACAACACCCTCCCACAATATTGGCGCCGGCTTTCACCAGCTCCTCCATCTGTGAGGACATCTCATTGGCCGACTCGGGAAAGACAGTTTTGCCATCCTGGTAAATTGGAAGTCCTGCATTGGCATGAACCAGTACAGGAATGTCAGGATCAAGGGCTCTGATCACTTTTACAATCTCAATCATTCCGGCAGTTCCGTTTCCGCAATTGGCTCCGATGATATCTGTACCGGCAGATAAGGCCATCTCCAGGTAAGCCTCCACATCGGTACCCATCATGGTCCGGTAAACGCCATCCTGGTTCCTGGAAAAGGTAAAGGTACAGCCCACATCCAGCGAGGTCGCTTTTTTAACGGCCTCAATGGCAAGTCTGGCTTCTTCCGGGTCGGTCATGGTTTCAATAACAATCCCGTCGACTCCTCCGTCAGCCAGGCCCTTTGCCTGCTCCATAAAGCCGTTAAACACTTCCTGGGGAGAGACTTCACCCATCATCACCATCTTACCGGTGGGACCCATCGAACCCATTACCAGTGCCCTGTCCCCTGCCGCTTTTTTAGAGAGTTCAGCAGCACTTCTGTTCAGTTCAGTTGTCTGTGTTTCTAAGCCATATCCTTCCAGTTTCAGTGGACTGGCCCCAAAACTGTTGGTCAAAACAATATCTGCACCTGCTTCCACATAGCTGCTGGCAATTTCCAGCACATCGTCAGGACGCTGCAGATTCCAGGATTCCGGACATTCATCGGACTTCAGACCCTTCTGGTGCAAAAAGGTACCCCAGGCTCCATCCGATACAAGGACCTTTCCCCCTGCTATCTTATCTAATACTTTACCCATCTTACTATTTAATTATTCTTTTGATTTTACAAGGACAGTTCCCGTAATGCCATTCAGTTTCCCGGACCCTCCTGCCTGGATATCGCTCACCCGAATGGCCAAATGGTTGTCGCGTGTATAATAAATGACTTCTGATACATCCATCTCAAAGGCCCCACCTTCGTTCTGAAAAGACCCCACCACTTCCTGGTTCAAAAATAGCTTAATATGCGGACCAGCGCCTTCCAAAACAAAAGAAATAGCTCTACCCTCAAACTGCTCGGGCAGCGTAAACCTGCTATGATACCAATAGACATCTGTGCTATCAATATCTGGAAAATGCTCCTCAATGGGAGCCGGAATCCTGACCAGCACACCCTTTCCGCGATGAAGATCATTCCAGCCACAGGAAGGAAGATCTGTTCCCAGCTCTGCCTCAGTGTCCTCCCACAGGTTCCACTGGTAGAATTCAAGGTCAAGAATATTTGAATCAAATTTGTGACTACAAGAACCCAGTAACACCATTAGAAGCATCAAAAACAGGTATTGTATTTTTCTCATTGCTTAATATCCTTGTAAATTGAGACGAACCTTATCCAGGCTCGCATTGGAGCCAACCATGGTCACAATATCTCCCAGCCTCAACCTGGTATAACCATGCGATATGATGGGGTGATCGCCTCGGGTGACTGACAAAATAATAACATCGGAAGGCAGACGAAGATCCCTCAGGGTTAAGCCATGGAAGTTAGAATTTCGCAATTCAATATCTATGGTATCCTGACCCTCATCCATTCCAAGAAGCAAGGAGGTGGCAATTGGCGATCTGACAAAGTGCTCCATTAAAGAAACCATGGCCGTAGCCGGATCCATTACCATCACCCCGATGTTATGAAATTTCTTATAATACTCCCGCTCGTTCAGCCTGACAATCATATGTTTGGTGCCAAAGTGTTCATAGGCTGTTTCACAAATGTCATAATTCACCTCATCAGATAGAAGGCAGAGGATGGTATCCGCGTTCTCTGCACTGAACTTCCTCAGTGAAAGATGATCTGATCCCGTATATTCATGTACCTTAAATTCCTTGTTCCCCAATACCTCCACGGTGGGATCAGGGACCACAAATTCCACCTGCCAGTTTTGCTTGCTTAACTGATTGGCCAGAGCAACGGATTGGTTTTCCCAACCAAAGACCAGCACTTTTCTGGCGACGTCAAAAGTGCCGTCAGACTTTACATGCACTTCTTTGGCCTGATGCAGGGCCCATTTGAAAAACGGCGGTCCGATCACCTGGTTCAGCACAATCACTGAGATCATCAATGTGGCAAACTCTGCCCCCCATCCTGAATACTCAGTAGCAATAATGGTGGCCAATCCCACCCCCACTCCGGCCTGGGTGACATAGGGCATCCATGAGATCCTGCGAAAAATAGAAGAGTCCCCTGCAATGGTACTTCCTGTATATCCTGCCAGAAACAGAGAGAACAATCTAACGCCAAAGATGATCAGGGTTACAAACCATAAGCTTGCCAGGACCTCCAGCGATATCATGGCCCCTGTGAGGGTGAAAAACAGAACATAAACATAGGGACCAAGCTCCTTAACAATTCGAATGAAATCGTTCCGGTAAACAGAATAGTTGGTCACCAGGAAGCTTCCAACGATGCAAATCAGCAGAGGCTCAATATGCAATTCCATGCCAAAGAAGCCACTGGTATGGTCCTTAATAAAATGTGTAAACAGGTAGACCAGGAAACCCAGAAGAAGGACCAAGCCCTTCTTCAAAACCATCATTCCTTTCAGGGTAAATATACCCTTGATTATGAACCAGATCACGAATCCAAGACCAAGGGCAAAAATCAGTTCTATCAATGCCTGGACAGGGTAAATTACTTTGAATTCTGCCTCCTGGATCATCGATTTTGAAAGGGTGAAAATGACTGCAAAAACCACAATCACCGCAAAATCCACCACTACCGTCACCCCAATGGCCGTCTGTGTAAATGGTCCCCTGGCCCTAAGCTCATTGATTATGGCAATGGCCGACGCCGGCGATCTGGCAATGGCAATGGTTCCTGCCAGCATAGAGATGGCAAGCCTTGCCGAAGGATTCATTCCCTGTGTAAAGACAATGAGATCTGAAATAAGGTAAATGACCAGACTCACCAGGGAAAAAGTTACTAATATCTGAGTTATGGTCATGGTAACAATGCTTTTCATCCTGCTCCTCAGCTCTTTCAGGTAGAGTTCCGATCCCACTGCAAAGGCAATAAAAGCCAGGGAAATATCATTTACGAAGGAGAGTCCTTGCAATGCTTCCTTGTCAATGATGCCAAGAAATTCAGGACCGGAAACCAGTCCAATGGCCAGGAACCCGGTAATAAGAGGCAGTTTCAGTCTCTGGAACACCCCGGCAATCTTTCTTGCAGCTACCGCCACAATGCCGAAGGCTCCCAGGTAAATAAGGATTTGTGTAAATTCCATGACTGAACTACTTAATTGCTCGCATCTCTAATATACAAAAACACCGGAACAAACTCATGGTTCAAATCCCTTTGCTGTAATCCCAAAAAATTATATATTTGCACCCCGAAAGTGCCCTGTGTACTTTCATGTTCAGAAGAGATGATGGCGAGGTAGCTCAGGTGGTTAGAGCGCATGATTCATAATCATGAGGTCGGGTGTTCAAGTCACCCTCTCGCTACAATGAATATCAAGCAGTTATGGTTTATTCCATAGCTGCTTTTTTATTACTTCACCCACAATTTCACCAACAATCGATTTTAACTCACTCTTTGGCGCCCTACCCTTCCCCAGGTGGAGATCGGCCGGAAATGAGGCTGTTTTGGCATGTGCCGGGCATTTAATACCTTTAGTTCACTTCACTAAAACCCAACTAATCATGAACACAGACTACAGTTTAATAGGTGGAATCATTGGTATCATAGCCCTGATTACATTTTTTGTAATGGCATGGCGATTAGGAAATCTTACTAAATATGTCCAGCAAATTGGAGGTAGAATATTAAATCAGCCATTTTATGACGCCCAAACCGCTGAGATATCAAGCAAGACACAAGAAGCAATTCAAAAATATATTGAAGTGTTGTATTTGGTCACAAATGTTGGATATACAATTCCAAAACACACCAAAGGCAAATCAACAGTTTTCTTGGTTGAAAAGATCAAGGGCCTCGGAGGAACAATCCCAGATCGAATCATGGAGATGAACGAGTTCATTAAGTAAGGCTATTCCACCAGTCCACCAATCCACAAGCATAAACCACAGCAGCAGCTCTTCAATTTCTTGTGAATAGTCCATACTGGTTGATGTGCCGATCAGAAGATTATCAGCCTATTGTTTTTATTTATCTATAAGTCTACTTAACTTTCTCATTCAACCCCAACAAAATGAGGTAGATCATTTGTTCCCGTTACTACAGATTGAAACTATCCCAATATAAAGAGAGAAGAGATCCTAAATGCCGATTGAATATATAGTCATAGCTGTAATTGTTGTTTTTATTCTTATTGCTTTTGGCAGGTCAAACACATCTAATATCAAAGGTGCTATTGGCGAATCAAGCATTGCAAGAATATTGAAAGGACTTCATGGAAAAGAATTCAGAGTCTTTAATGATGTTATATTAAGCACGAGATATGGGAGTACGCAAATTGACCATATTGTCATCTCGATTTACGGAATTTTTGTTATTGAAACCAAAAACTACAGTGGTTGGATTCATGGAAACGAAAAATCAGAATACTGGACTCAATCGTTTTATCGAAAGAAAACAAAGTTTAGGAACCCAGTAAAACAGAACTGGGCACATGTCATAGCATTAAAAGAAGTCCTTTCAGATTCTATACCTGTAACGTATCATCCCATTGTTGTATTCTCAGGTAACGCTGAACTAAAAAATGTTTATTCAGATGTTCCTGTCATCTACAGACAAGAACTTATCAAGACCATAGAAGATAAAAGTAAGATACCCAGTTTATCCCTTGAGGTGGTAGATTTTTATGCCGAGATACTTATTAAGATCATCAAACAAAACACAATTACGCAGCGAGATCATATTCATCACGTTAAGACAAATATTCGTGAAAGACAAAGGATGGAGAAAGCATTAATTTGCCCCAAGTGTGGAGTGGATTTGGTTATCAGAAAAGGACAATACGGTAAATTCTATGGTTGCTCAAATTATCCAAATTGTAAATATACCAGAAGGATTGAGAGACACTAACCTTCACTTCCTGATCAATGTCCATAATAAAGTATTGATGTGGTGAAAAGGGATTTATCAGCGCATCACCCCCAGCTTTAGCAGGGGGGCTTGAATCGAGCTTGAAGATTCTTACTCACTGCACTCTGTGGTGAAATAGACGTTGGGGCTGCCTGTAGTAACAACGTCCACACGCTCTGGAGGAAAAGGCATAGTCCATACACATACCTCATCTAAACTCACCATCTCTGAGATATCAATTCCCTCTAACGAAGGATTGTTTGAAATATCTAGACTGGCCAACTGGTTACTGCTGCATCTAAAAATCTTTAATCCTGAATTATTTGAAACATCTAATTGGGTCAATAGGTTTCCTCCACATTTAAATAAAGCGAGCATGGGGCATTTTGATACATCTATGCTGGCTATCTGATTGCCGTAACAAACAAGCCATTCAAGCTGGGTATGGTTTGATACGTCAAGGCTGGTCAATTGGTTATTATCACATGATAGAACAGTCAGACTGGTATTATAAAAAATATTGAGATCGCTAATAAGGTTATCTCCGCATAACAAACCCGTTAGTATCATATTATTGGAAAGGTCCAACTTGGTAATTTGATTATTTTGGCAAATCAGCGTGATCAATTCTGTATTGTTTGAAAGCAGCAGCGTGGCTATCTGATTTTTCTCACATCTCAATCTAGATAATGCTGGATTATTGGAAACATCAAGACTGCTTATTGGATTGTCGCTACACTCAAGTTTAGTTAGTTTAGTGTTATTTGAGACATCCAGACTAGTTAGGAGGTTAGCTTTGCATTGTAAATCGCTTAAAGCAGTGTTGTGAGAAATATCCAATTGTGATATAGAGTTGGATTCGCACTGCAAAAGTCTTAATTCAGGATTATTTGAAAGATCCAGATTAGTTAGTTGGTTAGCATGGCAATACAAAATTTCCAGCAAAGAGTTTTTCGAAACATCAAGATGGATTAGTTCGTTGCTACGGCACCCCAGAAATTTGAGCATTGAATTATTTGAAACATCAAGTTGGCTTAAATCATTGTGACCGAAATTCAATGATTCTAAAGTAGTATTGTTAGAAACATCCAGATCCGAAAGTTCGTTGTCAAAGCAATCCAAAAATTTTAAGAAGGTATTGCGAGAAACATCAAGCTGAACTAATTTGTTTCCCTTGCAATCTAATGTATCAAGATTGACGAAGAACTCAATTCCCTTCAAATCCGAAATTTCCCTGTAGGTAACATTGAGAACTCTAATTTCTTCGGCTTCTTTAAAGCTAATTAGACTATCTCCATTGGAATCTACCCCTTCCTCAATAAGAGCATCTAAAAAAGACTTATCAGAAATCTCAATGGGGTCTTTCAGACTAATCTTATCGCACTGAGTGAATAGAATAATCAAAGCTAAGGGAAGAAGCAGTAATTTAGGTTTAGCTTTCATTGTTGGGGATTTTCCCTGAAAGATATGAAATCGCCCTAAGCCTTCCAATAAATATTGGAGTCGATTCCAACGTATCCCATACATATATCAGCTATGACCCAGTCGGGAAAATCACCACAAACCTTTAACCGGCACCCGGGCAAGTGCGGTGGGTGACATCCCTTTATTGTCTTTGTGTGGGCCAGTTAGTTCAAGCAGATGCTGCCTGGTGCGAAGCTGTGCAGGTTGCCTGGATCGGTTTGAGAAACGGCTTCGATTCGAGATGTCCAGAACTCATGTTTTTCTCTCAATACATCCCACACTGATACAGTTTTGGGAATGCCGTCGGCTTCCATTTGCTTAAAAATGCTCTCAATCTGTTCCAGTCTCAGCCTGCAGTGTGCGATATATTCTACTGTTGTCATAATTTCAAGGAAGCCCCAGCCAGATCACTCCGGCCAGGGCTTTGGGTAACTGTCAAAAAAAAGAAAAAAAGCACCTTGTTGCTTCACAATCAGAGAGTTAGTTAGTTTTCTTGCTTCAATTTTTTAATTGTATTGTTGGAATATCCCGAGTATTCAATAAGGTCAGATTCTTTATTCCAGATCCCAGGTTCGGGATATTCTATCTTTTTACGCTTGCGATCTTCAGCCACAGCGGCCTTTTCTTCTGTGTAGTGCCGGTGATTGTTTTCATTGGACATAGGATTTAGAATTTCAGCTTTGAATTTCCACACGGGCATTGAAAAATAAGGGGAATCCTGATCAGAAATCCTAAGCATTCCTTGCTCATCTGGCTTAACATCCCACGGACCAATAGAGACAAGGATACCATCCTTCAATTCGCTGCCTCCCCAATACTTTGGATGAGTCAGAAGGCTGCCTCTGCTCTTTGCTTTCTGCTCCTGGGCTAGTTTCAGGTGCTTTTCCAGCCACTCAATTTCCTCATTACATACCTGTATCCGAGCAGCTATTTTGTCGCTTTCTTCCTGCATTTGTACAGGCATTTGCTTTGGCCTGGGATTACCAATTTTCAACTGATCCACGCCATACTGCTCCCATTTCTTTTCAAGCTCCTTCTGCTTCTCCTGTAATATGGACAAGCTGGCCGGAGTTTCCCTGAAGTGGGAATCAAAATAGATTCCTTTTTCGTTGCCTTTAATCTGCAGCAAATGACGTTCTAAATTGGTGATGTTACCAATGATAACAGAGGGATTCATGTGTGTGGCGTTCCTGTTGTGGTCCAGGATATATGACTCCCTGCGGTATTTTTCTGTGAATGCGTTGTTTTCCATTGCTTCAGATTTAATCGTCCATAAGTGGGGCCCTCTTCTCCTGGTCTGGCTTGGCCCCCGTGGGCAGTAGAATTTCTTCATTGTGGGGATCCAGCTTCTCATTTAGTGGGGAGGTGGGAAATAAGATGTCGTGTGCGTCATCTGCATCAATCGGGTTTGGTACAAAATAAGGAAGGGCATCGCCTTCCTGGTCTTCATTATTTGTCATTTTCTAAAGTCTTTAAATTTTGTTCTATGGTTTGCAATACTCTCTTCACATGGCCGATCCTTTCCTGTACGCCTTCGACCTGCAAATTGATAAGCTCCACGAGTTGTCTGGTGATGTAATCCTTGTCTCCGGTTACCGTTTGCTGCCAGTCTATGGAATAATGCCCCACGATCTGCTCGACACGTTTCCTTGTCTTTTTGTTTGGTAGGAAGCGGCCATTCTCCAGGGCTGACAGATGAGACTGTGGCAGACCGGACAGGCTGGAAAGGTCTTCCTGCGTTAATTTTCGTTGCTCTCGTATGCTTCTCAAATCATTCATATCGTATTGATCATATCTACATATGCAAATATATAACATATAATCATATAATGCAATAATAAATGCACATAAAGCACTAGTACACAGTTAGTACTTTCTTTTAGCTAGTCGTGTGTGCCGAGCCTTGGAACGGGTTCTGGAGAGCCGGAAGTATCTGAAATAATTTTAAATATTTTTCCTGGGTGCGCTCCCGCAATAGAGATGAAATGGCAAAAGGAATTTACTTAGTGTTAGGCACTGTTTTATCGAAGTACTTTCGAATTGATTTTTCTATCTCATAACTATAACTGCGAGCATCCCTTCTTAAAGGAATATTATTTTGATCCCCATAAATGGTCCCAAAATATGACCATCCCATTATTATTACGAATTGCCATCCAAAAGTCAAAAATGGTTCCGTTTCATTGACTCTTATGCTCGTCTTCTTAAATCTTTCATTGTGGGCTAAATGCTTATCTCGCCATTCTCGTATGGATTTGAGATCATTGCGAAAATTTATTAACTCAATCTCATAGTACATTGCCATCCTATCTGCATAAAGTAAATCATCATTTGAATCAAGAGGCTCGAAGAAATAATCTGGAACTGAAAATTCAATCAAATTCAGCTTTAATTGATACTTGTTATCAATAGCTGGCAAATTATTTGAATTATTTCTCAAAAAATGGATAACTGCGTCTATGCACCTTGTATTGTTTCTTTTTGAGTATTTGTCAAATATTCGTGAAGTGGCTAAGATAAACTCATTAAAAGCTAATGCTTGAAAGTAGGCGTATGTGGTAATGAATTCTTTTGTTTGGATATTAATTTGAGGGGAATGCTTAGCAATTACATTGAATACTGATAAGGCTCGTTCAGCTTTCATCAAATCAATAAGTATCCCTTTCTCGATTATATCTTTTAGCTTATTCATTTAGGTCTTAAAATAGTGCCTAACGGTCCGAGCAAACGATTTGTGGCTGTGGCGCTGCTTTTGCGTTTGCAGGATCATCTTGTTTATCGTTTATACTGAGGTCGCAAAAGACGTGCCTGGGCACATGACGTTTGCTTATTGTTACCGTGCGTTATCCCTTAAATTACAACTCCTATTTTCAATGAATACCAGATAGTATTTTCCAATGGGAATAAATAATTTATATACGAGTCAGATGTTAAATATTTTTCAAGCGTTCCTTCTACTACTAATCCTACAGGTTTATTCTTTAAGAATATACTACCTATCCCAACTCCAATTGATGGTATATAAGAATATGATTTTCTCTTATTGGTTTGTTCATAATTATGAAACTTAAGGACCTTTTTGGAGAAAACTACATTGGTAAATACAGCCTTTAAATAGCAGTCCGTCTTTTCGGGTGATTTAATAATGTGGTAGTTGACCTGGATTGGTAATCGGATATTTGACACTATTGATCTAAAGTAATAATCATCTGGAGTTGTCCAGCCAACATAATGGTTCTCTGCCTTTATGCAATATCCAAGTCCGGTTGTATATGAAATGCGAGCTCGTGATTTATAGTGGATGTTGGCTTCAAAATTGATAGGGATTGTTTTAAATGAAAACTCTCCTTCATATGAAGTAAGATATGGAGGTAGGTACGAGAAGGAATACGAGAGTTGGTTTGGTTTGTTTTCTTGACCGAATAAACTAATGGAGAAGAGTAGAATCACTGAAACCATCCAGAATCTATGTAATCTTTTCATCGTAGCTATTTTTTTATAATGCACGGTAACGGTCTGGGTATGCTAACGATTGCTAATGGCGGGCTTTTTGTTTCAAAAAGCGTGACATAGCAAATGGAGCATACCTATTGTTATGGCCTTTTGTTCTATTCTGTTATATCTAAAATAACTGTTTCGCAATTATCATTACTAACATTAATACTTCCAGACCATTCATTTATCCTATTGGCAGCAATACAGTTTAACTCTTTTGCCGAATAAGTGTGCAATCCAGTTTCAATATCCACTATCATGCCAATAGATGAGGACTCAGGGCATGCACAATTCAATGATGAATATCCTGAACTTGCTGTCAATGTTCCAACAATGTCGCCATCAACTGAAATCTCGATAGAAAAACCACAATTAGCAATACCTGAATTCGTACAAAAAAGAATTTCCCCGGTTTCGTCTTTCTTTTCACATCCAATAGCCAGAATTAAAGTGGCTATTAATATATATGTGACATACTTCATAATTGTGTAGCATTTTTACAATTGGCCATAACGGTAAGTGTATACGGCGTATGGGACAGCTTGCTGGCATTCGTTTTTGACATTCTTCAAAAACCTTGCTTTGGCACGAGCTTTTGCTCTGCAAAAGGCGTGACTACCATATGACGTATACACAATGTTGGGCATCGTTATTAATCCTTATATAACCATCTCGGAAAAGTAGGCCCTATCCACACGTATTCATGACAGCACTTCTCTTTGGAATAGTCTGTTTTACTATTGTTGACATGGAAGTCAAGCGTATCTCCATAATGCGAAATCGGCTTTGGAAATACAGAACTCAGCGAATTCCGATATTCGTAATAAAACACTTTGTCCCATTCAACTCTCACCCAGGCTCCAGATGCTAAATAATATTTTGGATACTCTGAAATAATCTGCTCATCTACTTCAATCTTATCTAGAAGCCAAACTGGTAATTCATCCTCAGTCACTAAGAGACCTTCCTCACATGAGAAGAGAAAGAGAAAAATCGCAATAAAAAGGATTAGTCTTTTCATCTGTATAATGTATTACTATATCCACATGACCAATTTCAAAACAAATGCCACAATGATGCCCAACATAGGGGTAAAGACATGTTGTGGTGTTTATTCCTACAATTTAGGAATATAAAATGAAGTAGGGGTCAGTCTGCTTGGAGTTAGTCCAGGTGATTTTCAGAATAAAATTTTTCTGGGTATAT
>RCNC010001669.1_pt1 | contig 15032 bp, 15 predicted proteins | sample 2041301 | NCBI WGS metagenome assembly RCNC01 (sample SAMN09708231, study PRJNA481090) | Marine sediment metagenome, whole genome shotgun sequencing project. | biome: marine sediment; feature: ocean; material: sediment; isolation source: Sewage treatment plant 13A marine sediment (STP13A) ... | reverse complement strand
GCCCTGGGGCAAGAAAAAGAGGCTGTGGAATTTTATACAGAAATCAGTCAGAATGAAACCTACGCGGCTGCTCAGAAGACGTTTCTTCAATTTGCCGAAGAGGAGAAAAAACACGTTAAGCTGCTGGAAGATCTGGGCAATGACAAGGTGAAGATCGTGGAATACAAATTCGAATGGATACCTGATATGAAACGCAGCGACTACATGGTGGATGTCGAGTATGAATCGGGGATGCATTACACGGACATTTTGCGGCTGGCTATGAAGCGTGAAGAAAAGGCCCTGGAGCTTTACAACGAACTGGCTGGCAAGGCAGACAAGGCAGACTTTGTGAACGTGTTCAAAATGCTGTGCCAGGAGGAAGCCAAGCATAAACAAATTCTGGAAACCATTTATGACGATTTCATGGCTGAGCAGGGCGACTAATAAAAATAAAAAAACCCGCCCACAGCTCGCTGTGGGCGGGTTTTTTTATTTTGGTATCAGCAGGGACCTTTGTTGTCCCGACAGGCTTTCTCCTTGGTCTTTTCGGCCAGCCGTACCTGCCGTCGGTCCACGGCTTCCCGGTTTCTCCTTTTCTCGTCAGCCGTGATAATGTCAATACACGGAACCTCTGCCGGCCGGTTGTTCTCATCCAGGGCGACAAACGTGAGATAGGCTGACGCGGTGTGGTGGACGGTCTGGCTGATGATGTCTTCAGCCTCTACCCGCACACCGATTTCCATGGACGTCCTGCCGACCATGTTGATGCACGCTTTGACCGTGAGCAGGTTGCCGATGAACACCGGGTGGTGAAAATCGAGTCGGTCGATGGAGGCCGTCACCACGTTGCTGCCGGTGTGCTTGATGGCCACGACACCGGCTGCATCGTCAATATGTTTCATCACCACACCACCATGCATGATGCCGGCGAGGTTGGCATCCTGCTGAGACACCATATGCCGCATGATGACACTGCTGTTGGCGATTGTTTTTGCTCCCATGATTAATGGCTCCCCATTTGTTAATGGATGGTAATTATTTTTAACCACAAAGACACAAAGGACACAAAGAAAAACGGATTTGCAAACTAGATACTGGCCCGGAAAGGGTTATAGCGGCGAAGCCGCGTCCCATAACAAAAACACCCGGGAATTTTTTTAAATTCCCGGGTGTTTTTGTTATTTCCAGTAGGGATTGATCAGGTCTTCGAAAATGGTAATGGCGGCCTCCGAACCCTGGCCCGCCGCCGTGACGATCTGTTTATATCCGCCGGTCACATCTCCGGCCGTGTAGATGCCGGGCACATTGGTGCGGTATTTGTCGTGTTTGATGTAGCCCTCTTCACTTATTTCAATGCCGAGTTTTTCCGCTAGGTCGTTGGTCGGAAGGTAACCGATGGCCATAAACACGCCGCCAACTTCAAGGGTGGATGACTCGTTGGTCTGGTTGTTAAAAAGGTCCACCGATTCAACTGCGTGCTTGCCGTTGATGGCCTTTACTTCGGTGTTGAAAAGGATGGGAATGTTGTTCTGGATGAGGTTCTGGATCAACACTTCTTGGGCTTTGAGCGTATCCCTGCGGTGGACCATGGTGACGTCCACGCCCACATTCTTGAGGTAGAGAGCTTCTGTGGCGGCACTGTTCCCGCCGCCAACGATGATGACTTTGCGGTTCTTGAAAAGCTGGCCGTCGCAGGTGGCGCAGTAGCTGACGCCGTGCCCTCCAAGTCGGTTCTCACCGGGAACACCCAGGTGACGGTGGGATGCGCCAGTGGTCATCAATACGGAGCGGGTAGTAAATTTACGGCGGCTGGTTTGAACCGTAAGCGGCTCTCCCGGCTGGATGTCAACCACATCTTCACCGGGAAATATCTGTACATATTCCAGGGCGTGGGTAACCATGATGTCTACCAGGGCTTTGCCGCCCACCTGTTTCAGGCCCGGGTAGTTTTCTACAACCGGGGTCAGGGCTATCTGGCCGCCCAGCACGCCTTTTTCCACCACCACGGTTTTCAGGCCGCTTCGGGCCGCATAAATACCGGCACTCAGGCCTGCCGGTCCGCCACCGACGATCACCAGGTCGGTCTCAATTTCCGATTCCTGGTTTTCAGGAATGAAGATGGTCTGCTGTTCCATTTTTTCCAGGGAGGACATGAAAAGTTCTTCGGTTTGGGCGCCCTGGGCGATGAGGATGTCGTTGGCGTAGGTCTGGGGTACAGACTGGGCCGAGTACTGCTGGGCCAGTTCTGGATTGGCCTGGATATCGATGATTTCGAGAGAAATCTGTTCGGGGTTTTCAATGGCGGCCTTCAAGGTGTTCATGGCCTGCTGCGGGCAATAGGGGCATGAGGCACTGACGAATACCTTGATATTGCGGGGCTGGTCAATCCGTTGGACAACCTGCTGGGCTTGCGGGGCCAGCTGACTGTTCCCGGTGCCGATCAACATCAGGGCTTCCATGAAAATACGGCCTTCTTCCCCGAGGGGGGCCCCCAGCCATTTCACGTTATATTTGTCAGGTGCCAACACAAGGGTCGGCGAACTATGGATTTCATATTTACGGGCCAGTTCATGTCCCAGGTCGTATTCCCGCATGGTAATCTTATCGGTCATCTGGCGGAAAAACCGGACTGCCTGCCGGGCGGCATCAATAAAGACATCGTTGGTACCCGGTTGGGCAAAAAGATATATGGGGATTTCTTCTTCTAATTTTTCAAAAAGGTGCGCGATTTCTTTCTGGGCCTGCTCCATTTGGGCCTGTTCCATCTGCGCCTGTTCCATTTCTGCATTACCCGTCTGATTTCCGTTTGAAATGTCCATGGCGTTATTTCCTCCATTTCATTTATACCAGTATTGAAAACTATCTTACCAGGAATAATAAGCATTAAATGCCTGGACTCAAATATCTACCGCTTTTCCATGGGAACGAATGCACACTCATCCGGACCGCAATAGTTGCCTACATAATCTGATTCAGGGCGGTAGAGGGCGGTTTTGGGTGCTGCTTCGGCAAACTGTTCCTCCAGTACGTGGGCACACCACCCGGCTATCCTGGAAACAGCGAAAACCAGCGTAAACAGGTCCACGGCAATGCCCATGTAATAATAGAGCGAGGCACTGTAAAAATCGACATTGACATAAATATCCCGGCCTTTTTTCTCCTTAAATGCGGCCTTGCCCTTGGCTTCAAGGGCTTTGGAAAGATCGTACCAGCGCGTGTTCGCGATGCGTTCACCCAGGGCTTTGGACATGGGGGCAATAATATGGGCCCGCGGGTCGTCTGTCTGGTAGACGGCATGCCCCAGCCCCATGATGACGCCGCCTTGTTTCAGGGTTTCGCGTACATAGGCGTCAACCTTGTCAAGAGATCCTATTTCAAGCAGCATCCGCATGACCCGGGTGTTCGCACCGCCGTGTAGAGCGCCTGAAAGCGAACCCACGGCGGCTCCTATTGATGCGTATAGGTGGGCACGGGTGGAGGCCACCTGCCTGGCGGAAAAGGTTGAGGCGTTGAAGGAATGTTCGGCATGCAAAACGAGGCAGGTGTCAAAATACCCGGCCAAAGTATCGTCCGGGACCGTGCCGTTGAGCATGTAGAGAAAATTGGCGGCATGGCTCAGGCTCGGATCCGGTGGTATGGGTTCGAGGTGGTTGCGAATTCTATCCCAGGCGGCTACGATGGTAGCGAATTTAGCAATCAGGCGCAGGGCCATGCGGGCCGTTCCATCACGGGATGCATCTTTCAGATCCGGGTCATATTGGGCCAGAACGGAAACCGATGCCTGCAGAATGTCCATGGGCAGCGCATCTTTAGGGCTCGCTTCGAGAAAGGCGATAAGCGCATTGGGTATAGTTCTCTCTGTGGCAAGACGCTCTTTGAAGGCGGCTAATTCTGTTTTTCCGGGTAATTCTTCATACAACAGCAGATAGACGGTCTCTTCAAAAGACACTTTTCCGGCCAGGTCTTTGGCTAGATAGCCCCGATAAACGAGCTTGCCGGCAGCCCCGTCCACATCGCTTATTTTTGTACTGGCAATGGTAATGCCCCTCAGTCCGGTATTGATCACTTTTTCTTCCATTTCTCACCTCACACCTGGTTGAAGTTGGAATAACTAGTTTGTACTTGAATACAATAACAAAATTCATGCCAGAATTTCCCCCAAAAGGATATGTTTCACAATAAGTCGAATTGAGACAGATATGTATCAAAATGGGCGGTCAGTCCTGACTATATTTCTGCGGGGGGAGCTTTGGGTTTTTGGGTACAGTCAGGGCACAAACCGGTGAACTCGAGATTGTGGCCTATGATTTCGAAAACCGTGGTGCCGTATAGCTCATTTTCAACCTGATTCAAGGGGGCGATGGGTGCGTCGTCCACCCGGTTGCATTGAACGCAACGGATATGGTAGTGCTTGCCGCAGACGCCATCGTACCGTTTCAGGGATCCACTGAGTTCGAGTTTCTGAATTTCACATAGTTGCGACAAAACTTCCAGGTTGCGGTAAACGGTTCCCAGGCTGATCCTGGGCAGGCGTTGGCGGACCCTTGCATACAGTTCGTCTGCACTGGGATGGTTGTTTTTACTTCTCAGCTCCTCAAGAAGAACCATTCGTTGCTGGGTCGATCTGAGTGCTTTTTCTTTTAATTGTTCCTGGGGCATTGCGGCACTGTTTTGGTCTGTTTGATTATTCTTTCCGTTTCACTCATTGCATACTCCTAAGTGATATTGCCGTGATGGTCATTCAAGGGAACCATTTCTCGATTAAACCAACTGTAACGCCAAGATTCAATATAAAAATCAAAAAAAATGTTTAGATTAAGCCGATCCCGTGATAAAAAGCGGTGATTGTACCACTCAGTACCATCTCAACTGCGTGTCGGGCATGGTTATTGCTTTTCTTAAAAGTGAACGTTTCAAATTTTATATATTACATGCTGATCTGAAAATTATAATCCGTCATTTCCCAGTGGACAGAAGGGCAGATGATATCCATTTACAGTAAAAAAGGTTACGACTTGAATATCACCGGCAACCCCTTGCCGGAGGCGTCACCAAGAGAGGCGCCCGAATTCGTTGCGCTTTTGCCCGAAAAAATACCCTTTGTCAAGCCCAGGCTCAAGATAAAAGAGGGCAACCAGGTGCAAATTGGTTCGGTGATATTCGAAGACAAACGCAATCCCGCCATTCAATTTTTGTCTCCGGGCGGCGGCATTGTGACCGAGATTGCCTTTGGCCCGCGTCGGGTCGTCCAAAAAGTGGTCATCCAGCTGGATCAAGAAGAACAGCATGATGTTTTTGCACGTTATACAGAGACCCAGTTGGCAGATGTGTCAAGAGCATCACTGGTGGACGCCATCCTGAAAGGCGGGCTCTGGTGCCTTTTCAGGGAATTGCCCTTTGGAGACATCCCCGACCCAAAAAGTGAGCCGCCTTCCATTATCGTGAGCCTTGATTCTAAAGAGCCTTTTCAACCGCATTCGGCTGTTTACCTGAAGGGTAAAGAGGATCTTCTATCCTTCGGCATAAAAATCCTCAGGAAACTGTCCTCATCCGTGTACGTTTCTGTTCATCAGGACAGGGGTACACCCCCTGAGCTGATGGACGGCCTGGTGACGCACCGCATGAGGGGGCCGTACCCTGCCGGTGATGCTGGTGTCCTGCTGTATTGCATTAAAAAAGATCCCCATGAGAACAACGCCTGGCATATCAGCGGGCAGGACGTATTGCTGCTGGCTGAACTGATAAAAACCGGTCAATACCCGGTGGAAAGGACTGTAGCTCTGGGCGGCAGTCTGGCCCGGGAACAGCTGCACGTGGTAACCCGCATGGGGGCGCCATTGCAGCATATTGCCGGAGAAAACCACGGGGGGCCACCCGGCAGCCGTTATATTGCGGGCGGTATTTTCAGGGGTTATACCGCTGAAAAAGATTCATTTCTGGATCTGTATGCAACATCGCTCGCCATTCTCCCCGAAGGCGCTGAAAAAGAGCTTTTCGGTTTTGCCCGGCCAGGATTGACCAAGCCAACCCGTTCCCGGACATTTCTGTCCAGCTTGAAAGCAATGCCTTTTACAATAGACTGCGGGCTCCACGGGGAGCTACGGGCCTGCATCAACTGCGGGTATTGTGATGATGTCTGTGCGGTGGACATTTTACCGCAATTTGCCCTGAAAAGCACGCTGGCCGGTGAAGTAGAGGAGTCTTTATCTCATGGGGTGCTGGATTGTGTAAGCTGCGGACTGTGCACCTTTGTGTGCCCTTCGAAAATCGATATCTGTGCCATTTTGAAACAGGCAAAAAACGAGTATTACAAGGAAATCAGTTAAACCCCAACGGGAAAACAAGTCAACGTTGAGTGTTTAAAGTTTTAGGGAATGCAGGCATGAAGTTTATCGCCGATATATTTGATAAAAGCCGACCGCTTTTCGAAGGGGATGGAAAGTTGGCCAAATGGCACCCGCTGTTTGAAGCCACGGAGTCTTTTTTCTTCATTCCGGGGATGACGACCCAATCGGATGCCCACGTGCGCGACAGCCTGGATGTCAAGCGTTTCATGAGCTTTGTCATCCTGGCGCTTTTACCGCCTTTTCTGTTCGGCATGTACAATGCCGGCTATCAGTCCAATCTAGCTTTAGGCGCGAGCCTGGCCGTGTTCCCGGTGATCTTGAAGGGACTTCTCATTGTCCTCCCCCTGGTGATCGTTTCCTATGGCGTGGGTTTTTTGTGGGAAATCCTGTTTGCCGTTGTGCGCAAGCATCCCATCAGCGAGGGGTTTCTGGTGACCGGCCTGCTTTTTCCGCTTACACTGCCACCCACCATGCCCTTGTGGCAGGCTGCCGTAGGGATATCCTTTGGTGTGGTGATCGGCAAAGAGGTGTTCGGTGGGACCGGCATGAACATTCTTAATCCGGCCCTGACGGGAAGGGCATTTTTATTTTTTGCCTACCCCGGAAAAATGTCGGGGGATGCGGTATGGGCGGTTGTCGACGGGGTTAAAACGGGTGCTGTGGACGCTTTCAGCGGGGCCACCCCCCTTTCCATTGCCGGCCTTGCCAATGCCCAGGAAAAAATTGAAGCTGTGCTCAAAGCAGCCGACTACCCCTTTGTCAAACTGCTGCTGGGACTTTACCCGGGCAGTATCGGGGCCACGTCCGCCCTTTTGTGCTTTGCGGGTGCGATCCTGCTGATGGTGGTGGGGATCGCCAGCTACCGGATTATTGTGGGTGGTGTTCTGGGGGTGCTTTTAACGGGTTATCTGTTAAATTTTGTTGCCGGCGATACCGCTTCCGCCTGGTTGTCCCTTAACCCGTTTTATCATCTAGTGATGGGGGGATTCGCCTTTGGCATCGCTTACATGGCCACCGACCCGGTGACAGCCCCTGGTATGGATAAAGCCAAATGGGTGTATGGATTTTTTATCGGCATGCTGACCGTGCTGATACGGGTGTTCAATCCAGCTTATCCTGAAGGCATCATGCTGGCTATCCTGTTTATGAATCTTTTCTCACCGCTGCTGGATCATATCGAGATCAAGTTGAAAATCAAAAAAAGGGTGATCAATGTCTGATAATTTCAAATCAGTTGTTTTTGCCCTGGCAACAGCTATCATCTGCAGCCTGCTTCTGACGGCGGCCTCCAGCGGGCTGAAGCCATTCCAGCAGGAAAACATTGAAGTGGACAGGAAGAAAAATATTTTAAAGTCCATAGGATTGATAGAGGACGGTCGTGCATACACCTTTGATACCATCAAATCCATGTTCGCTGACAACATCACCGGCATGGTCGTCGACGCCGAGGGACGGGTCGTTAAAGACGGCAGCGCGGTTGACAGCGGTCTTCCCCTCTATCTTTACACCCAGGATGAGACCGTCAAAGCCTATGTGCTGCCTATCAACTCACGGGGCCTCTGGGGCAAGATACACGGCTATCTGGCCCTTGAGAGCGACGGGTCCACAGTGTCCGGTTTCACTGTCTATCAACACTCGGAAACTCCCGGCCTGGGGGGCGAGATCGAAAAGAGCTGGTTTCAGAAGAATTTCAAAGGCAAGCGCATTGTTGACCAGGGCGGCAATTTTGTGTCCATCGGCATTGCCAAGCCTGCGCTAACAGCGGCCATGTCCGCGACGGAGAAAGCCAATTACGTGGACGGCATCAGTGGTGCCACGCTTACGGGACGCTTTTTGTCGGCTGGACTGAAGGAGATTCTGAGCGAATACGAGCCGGTTTCCATCAGGTTTCGGTCAAAAGAGATGCTCACAATGCCGCAAGGGTCTAAAGCCCAAGAGGATGGACAATGAAGCTTACGCAATCGCGACACTTCAAGGCGTTTTCAGAACCGTTGATCCAGAATAATCCGGTTTCCATGCAGATGCTGGGGATCTGCTCCGCTCTGGCGGTGACGGTCCAGATGAAGACCGCCATCGTGATGGCGTTGTCCCTCACGTTTGTGCTGGCTTTTTCCAATCTGACCCTATCGGCCATGCGTCATGTGATTCCGCGCAATATTCGCATGATTGTGGAGTTGAGTGTGATTGCCACTCTGGTGATTATCGCCGACCAGGTGCTCAGGGCTTTTTTCTACGACATCAGCAAACAGCTTTCTGTTTTCGTGGGGCTGATCATCACCAACTGCATTGTCATGGGGCGGGCGGAAACGTTTGCCCTGGGCAATTCGCCGGGTCTTTCATTTCTCGACGGCCTGGGGAACGGTGCCGGGTATGGCTCGGTATTGATTTCCGTGGCCTTGATACGGGAGATCCTGGGTGCGGGCAAGTTCCTGGGAGTGGGCATCATCCCGGAATTTTTCTACCAGGCAGGCTATGAAAACATGGGATTCATGCAGCTGGCCCCGGCGGCTTTCATCATTATCGGCCTTCTGGTGTGGCTGCAGAAGAGCTTGGTAAAAAACTGATAGGATTCAAGGAATCCTAATTGTAAAATCATTACAAAGGGAACGCTAGAATTAGGGTAACTACAACCGATTTAGTAATGTTCGAATAGTAATTATGGAAAACTTAATCAGCATTTTTTTGAATTCCGTTTTCGTGGGCAATATCCTGCTGGCCTATTTTCTGGGGATGTGCTCGTTCGTGGCCATTTCCAAGAATATGGAAACGGCCATCGGGTTGGGGTTTGCCGTGGTTTTCGTGCTCTCCATCACAGCGCCCATCAACTGGCTGATTTATCAGTATCTGCTGGCGCCCGGCGCACTGGCCTGGGCCGGTTTTCCAAGCATGGATCTGAGTTTTCTGAAATTTATCACTTTTATCGCCGTTATTGCCGGTATTGTGCAGGCCGTAGAAATGGTCATCGATCGTTTCTCGCCGGTGCTGTACAATTCCCTGGGGGTGTTTCTGCCGCTGATCACCGTGAACTGCGCCATTCTGGGGACCAGTCTTTTCATGGTGGAACGTAATTATTCGTTTGCGGAGTCGCTGGTTTTCGGTATTGGTTCCGGCACCGGGTGGCTTCTGGCCATCGTTTCCATGTCAGCCATCAGGATCAAACTACGCTATGCTAATGTGCCCGAAGGCCTCGAGGGCTTCGGCATTGCCATGATTGTTACCGGCCTGATGGCCATGGGCTTCATGCTCTTTAGTGGAATTACCCTATGATCTATGCTGTTTCCATAATCGTCTTTTCAGGTGTCATCATGCTCCTTGTGGGGATGCTGCTGGTAGTGGAAGCCAGGGTAGTCCGCAAAGGCGATTCTCAGATCATCATCAATCAGGATGCAGACCAGCCCCTGCAAACCGCGGTGGGGACCACCCTTTTGAAGGCCCTGTCCAACAACCAGATTTTCATCCCTTCGGCATGCGGGGGCGGGGGGTCGTGCGGTATGTGCAAATGCCGGGTCGAAGAGGGGGTCAACACCTACCTTCCCACCGAACTGGTGCACGTGAACAGGAAGGAAAAGCAGGAAAACATTCATCTGGCCTGCCAGCTTAAAGTGAAAGAAGATTTGAAAATCCGGATTTCCGAAGAGATTCTGGATGTTAAAAAGTACAATGCAACGGTCATCTCCAACGAAAATGTGGCCACGTTCATTAAAGAGCTGGCCATGGAGCTGGATCCAGGCGAATCCCTTGATTTCAATGCCGGTGCCTACATTCAGATCGATATCCCTGAGTACACGCTTTCCTTTACGGAATTTCGCAAACGGGTCGGCGTCAAATTCAGGCCGGCATGGGACCGCTTCAACCTGTGGGGCTTGAAATCCAAAAGTTCGGAGCCGGTTTTCAGGGCTTATTCACTGGCCAACCCACCGGCCGAAAATACGGTTCTGAGCTTCACCATTCGCATCGCGACCCCTCCACCGGGCGTTAAGGCGGCGCCTCCCGGGACAGGATCATCGTATATCTTCAACATGCAAAAAGGTGACAAGCTCACCTTGAGCGGGCCTTATGGAGATTTTTTCGTGAACGAAAGCGATCGAGAAATGTGCTTTATCGGTGGCGGGGCAGGCATGGCGCCGCTGAGGAGCCAGATCTTTCACCAGCTAAAGACTCTTGGCACCAACAGAAAGCTTTCTTTCTGGTATGGTGCACGGTCCCTTCAGGAGCTCTTTTTCGAAAACGAGTTCAAGGAACTGGAAGCTGAGTTTGACAATTTCAGGTATTATGTGGCCCTGTCGGAACCCCAGCCGGAGGATGGCTGGCAGGGAATGGTAGGCTACATCCACCAGAATCTTCACGACACCTATCTGGCGAAACACGAAGACCCCACCGAAATCGAATTTTATCTATGCGGCCCGCCCATGATGGTTCAAGCCATCGAGGACATGTTGGACAGTTTGGGGGTGGAGCCGGAGATGATCAAGTTCGACAAATTTTCATGACGCTGATTTAGAACCCCATTTTCTCAGGCGGACGCCGTTCGGGGATATACTCCTCGCTTATTACCCCCTGATTCCAGGTTTCGGAAACATACAGGTTACAATAGCAACTGCCGAACTCAGCCACGTCGGGCTCCCGGTATGCGCAGGGGCAAATGATGTCGCGGTCGGCATCCCGGTCACCGGCTGCGAGGCGGCAGGGGCAGACCATATAGCCATAGCGCTCCTTGTTGGCCAGGAGCGCTTCGAGGAGATCGAAGACCCTCTCACGGTCGTTGTTGAAAAAGAAACCCTTGGGCTCCTGAACCTTCCTCAGCATTTCAAATAATTCTTGAGCATTCATTTCAACCCCAGGGCCTCCTTGATTTCCTTTTCCTTATACCCGACGATCACCGTGTCCCCAATAATGAGGGTGGGAAAAGAGCATCGGGGGTTGACCTTTTTAATGTCCTCGAGAATCGCTTTGCGCTCTTCGCCCTCTAGTGTGTCCACATCCACAAAATCATACTCTATGGTGCATTCGGCAAGCAGTCGTTTGGTTGATTTGCAGTGGCTGCAGGTGGTGAGCGTGTAGAGCTTTACCTCTTTATCCGTCATGGCTAAATCCTTTTCTTTAGAATTCCATTCGATTGGCATTGATCCTTCCTCATATGTTTTGGGATTGTCAGTGACAACCATCATAATTCAACAGAAACCATTAGTATAAATTATGGAGAAAAACGACAACTATTTTTTTAAATTCATGAATGTGAGTCACTCATTAGCGACGGAGTCGCGTTTAATAAAATCGTGGAACACGATTTTATGGCTTGACAAGTAGAAACCAAGCCCATTACTTATTAGTAATCATTATTATTAAGATGTAAATATTAAGAATGGGGTAGTGTCAGTCCATTGAGCCGTTACAATTTTTCCACGAAGAGAGAAAAAATGGAACTAAAAAAAGCGAAATCAAAGAAAAAAGAGATCAATATCAAGGGTATAACAACATATGAGGCCACCGCTCAGGTGCTGGCAAAAGCCAGGTGTGACAATGTCGAGGCCGTTTTTGACCGGGCAGCGAATATGAAGGCGTGCCCCATCGGAGGTAATTCATCCTGCTGTATACACTTCGCCATTAGGCTCTGCCGAAAATTTGACCCGAAGTTTTGTGTTATGAAATAAGCACTCCCATCCAGGGAGAAACCAGTGCCAGGCCCTCTGGACCCGGGTATCTACTTTAATATCCAATAATCAATGATCAAGTTATTGGGTTTTTCAGTCAAAAGCCAAGTGCCGAGGGCGATACTGCCTACTTGGACATTTGGAATTCGTGATTGATTATTGGATTTGTAATTTTTATCGTTTCGGATGGCTGTTCAAGAAGCGGTAAAGGGTGGCGCGGCCGACACCGAGCAGTTTTGCGGCTTTGGCCTTGTTGCCCCCGGTTTTGGTCAGGGCGGCTTTAACCATGGCGGTGTCAAGCTTGCGGGCAGGCCCCCGGCGGGGCTTTTCCACGATGAATTCTTTCAGTTCCATAGGAAGATCGTCAGGCTGGATAACGTCTCCCCGGCACCTGACAATGGAAAACTGGATTGCATTTTGGAGTTCCCTTACATTGCCGGGCCAACGGTAATCCAGCATCATGGCCAGGGCCTCATCGGAAATGCCGGGCGTTTCCTTTTCACCGTTTCCGGGGAACTGTGCCAGAAAATGTTCGACCAAAAGGGGAATGTCGTTCTTTTTTTCCCTCAAAGGGGGTACGGAGATGGGGATCACGTTCAGTCGGTAATAGAGGTCTTCACGAAAAGTTCCCCGTTGAGTCTCCTTTTTGATGTCTTTGTTCGTGGCACTGATTATCCTGACATTGACCGAGGTTGTTTTTTCACCGCCGACTTTTTCAAAAGAGCCTTCCTGCAGAAAGCGCAGGAGTTTCACCTGCATGAGTTTAGGCAGTTCGGAAATCTCGTCCAGGAAGACGGTTCCACCGTCGGCCAGTTCAAAGCGACCCTTTTTATCCCGGATAGCTCCTGAAAAGGCGCCTTTGACATGTCCGAAGAGCTCGCTTTCAATGAGACCCTCCGGCAGTGCACCGCAATTGATCGGGACGAAGGGGGCACCGCCCCGGCGGCTTTCGTTGTGGATGGCATGGGCGACGAGCTCTTTACCGGTCCCGGTTTCACCGGAAATATGAACGGGAAAGTCATAATCGGTGACATCCCGGATTTGGCGGAAGACGGAGATCATCTTACTGTCCCGGCCGATGATATTGGAAAAACTGAACAGCTTGCCGGAGTCCATTTTCAGGTCGATGAGCTCGGTCATGTCCCTGAAGGTGGCCAGGGCGCCGACTTCGTTGTCGTTTTCGTCCTTCATCATGATGACCGACATTTCAATGACGCGGTTCTGACCGTCAGGGGTGGTCAGATTGATGGTGTGCTCGCATTTGTCATGAGCGGGCGGGGCGTCGCTGCAGAAAGAGCAGCGTTGTCCGCAAAAGGGTGCGCCAAAGGCATCGTGACAGTCGCGGCCGAGAACGTTCTCCCGCTTGATCCCGGTGATCTGCTCGGCAGCATCGTTAAAGAAGAGAATCTTCCGGTCCATGTCATGGGCCAGGATCCCTTCCTTGAGGCTGTTGAGGATGGTTTCGAGATTTTTCCGGTCTGCGATGCTTTTGAAGATCATGATATACCGGTTGTCATCAATATGTTTTGATACAAACCAAGCTTAACATAAGAAATTTTTATTCGAAGCAGTCAAGTTGTCGAAAAAAATGACAACCGCTATTCAACAGATTTTCTGCCGAAAATCTTATAACTGAGTAAAATTCAGCAGCAATTTGTGAACTTATAGGCTGATGGGCCCACATATTTTATCATAGCCATTGGCTGAAGTCTAAAAGCAATTAGAATAGCGTTTGGACTAAAGTGACTTCGTAGTCGCTATATGTAAAACATGGCCTATAGCATATTTAGTTTCGGAACAGTATTTTACCAAACGCTATAGGGCCATATATAGTATCAAAAAGTTTTTGTCAAAGAAATCGGAGTCCTTGCATTAGAAACACATTAGAAATATTCGTTGTTTCTTTCCCGAAGGGTAAACAAAGTGACAAAATAAACATCATCCTTGGAATTCACCTGTGGGCAAATCAAGGAAATGGTGCTATCGGTATGATATTGGATATTATTACAGTATATTATCTATTTTTTTGCAGGTTGTTTATGCAACATTGGGGTGTATATGAGGACAAATGTTATGGATATGACCAAAAGGATACAATCAGCAGACGATCAGGGGCTATCCTGGCCAGAACTGTTTCAAGGGACCCTGGTGAAACGTTACAAACGGTTTCTCGCAGACGTGGAGCTGGACGACGGCCACATGGTGACGGCGCATTGCCCTAATTCGGGAGCCATGCACACGTGTTCCGAGCCTGGGCTGCCTGTGTACCTGTCTTTTCACGACAACCCCAAGCGAAAACTGAAGTACACCTGGGAACTGATCCACATGCCGGATTCGCTGGTGGGTGTCAACACCCTGGTCCCCAACCGGCTGGTCAAAATGGCTGTGGAAAACGACCTGGTCACGGCTTTAAAAGGCTATGACCGGGTGAGGGCCGAGGTGAAAACCAGTGACCATTCGCGGCTAGACCTATTGCTTGAAAAGGACGGCAACAGCGGCTGTTTCGTGGAGGTGAAAAACTGCACGCTGGTGGAGGGCCGGGTGGCCAGGTTCCCGGATGCCGTTACCGTCCGGGGCCGCAAGCACCTTGTGGAGTTGCAGCGCCTGGTCTCGGAGGGAAATCGGGGGGTCATGTTTTTCCTGGTTCAGCGTATGGATGCGGACAGCTTCAGCCCCGCCGACCACATCGACCCGGCCTATGGTGAAGAGCTCAGAAAGGCGCATTGCAACGGGGTTGAAATTCTGGTGTATGACGTGTCCATCGATCTTACTTCCATTCGTCTCAATCGCGAAATTCCCTATACCCTTTAGGCTTCCATTAGTAGATACCCGGGTTCAGAGTCCCAACAATAGTTTCTCCCGAAAGGGAGTGCTTATTCCATAACACAAAGTGACTAAAGTGAGCTAAAGTGTCCTAAAGTTAAGGAATTCTATCTGTTTTTATTAAAGACAGAGCGAAGCGATTCAGCAACCCTGGCCCGGACCGATCACCAGTATAATGTACTCATGAGCTATGTTTGCAATCGCCCATAGGCAGTATTGATAAACATGA
>RCNC010001667.1_pt1 | contig 15033 bp, 12 predicted proteins | sample 2041301 | NCBI WGS metagenome assembly RCNC01 (sample SAMN09708231, study PRJNA481090) | Marine sediment metagenome, whole genome shotgun sequencing project. | biome: marine sediment; feature: ocean; material: sediment; isolation source: Sewage treatment plant 13A marine sediment (STP13A) ... | reverse complement strand
CTACTGGTGGTATCGACTTCTTAATGAAGAAAAACAAAATTGATGTCTTTCATGGCTTAGGAAGTTTTAAAGATGCTACACATATTGTGGTTAGTAAAGAAGACAAGAGTTCAGAAGAAATCGAATCAAAAAATACGATTATTGCTACCGGTAGCAAGCCTTCTAATTTACCTTTTATTGAACTTGATAAAGAACGAATCATTACTTCGACAGAAGCTTTGGAGTTGAAAGAGATTCCTAAACACCTTGTGGTAATAGGAGGTGGAGTTATTGGTCTTGAACTGGGGCAAGTTTATAAAAGATTAGGCGCTGAAGTTACTGTACTTGAATATATGGACCGAATCATCCCTACCATGGATGCCGGTCTTTCTAAAGAACTTACTAAGGTCTTAAAAAAACAAAAATTTAAAATCAATGTTTCACATAAGGTAAAAGCCGTAAGTAGAAAAGGAAATGAAGTTGTTGTTTTAGCTGATGATAAAAAAGGAAACGAAGTTGAAATAAAAGGTGATTATTGCTTGGTTTCAGTGGGTCGAAGAGCCTTTACCGATGGTCTAGGCCTTGAATCTGCCGGAGTTTTGGCTAACCACAGAGGTCAAATTGAAGTTAATGACCATCTTCAAACAAATGTTCCAAATATTTACGCCATTGGAGACGTAATTAGAGGAGCTATGCTGGCCCATAAAGCCGAAGAAGAAGGTACCATGGCGGCTGAAATTATTGCTGGACAAAAACCACACATAGATTATAACTTAATTCCAGGGGTTGTTTATACATGGCCTGAAGTTGCTTCAGTGGGTAAAACAGAATCTGAGCTTAAAGAAGCCGGTGTTGATTATAAAATGGGAAGTTTTCCGATGAGAGCTTTAGGTAGAGCACGAGCAAGTATGGATATCGATGGCCTGGTTAAGGTTTTAGCAGATGCCAAGACTGATGAAATTCTTGGTGTTCATATGATAGGAGCAAGGGCTGCAGATATGATTGCTGAAGCCGTCGTTGCCATGGAATTCAGGGCGTCCAGTGAGGATGTGGCTAGAATGTCTCATGCACATCCAACATTTACGGAAGCTATTAAAGAAGCCTGCTTAGCTGTTGACGGAAGATCTTTGCACAGTTAGTCCCCTCTTAGGAATATTGATCAATTTGTAATTATTTTATTGGTGCTTAAGAGAAGTGCCTGCTACCCCCAAAAATATGAAAAAATTATCCATTTTGTTTCTATTGTTCTCTTCCCTTATGTGGGGGCAAGAGAAATTTTCCATTAGCGGTACCGTTAAGGATCAAAGTAGCGGCGAGACCCTATTTGGCGCTTCGGTTTTCATTTTAGATTCATCTATAGGAACAACAACCAACGAATACGGGTTCTATTCCATAACAGCTCCTAAAGGTAATTATACGTTTGTTGTTTCCTACATGGGTTTTGAAGATATCACCAAAGAAATTGTTCTAAACAGTGATCAAAATCTTAATTTTGATATTGCGGAAAGCAGCAACCAACTTGGCGAAGTTATAATTCGAACTGAAGATTCAGAAGACATCAATCTTAGGAAACCCCAAATGAGTGTTTCAAAATTGAATGTGGCTACTATCAGGCAAATGCCAGCAGTTTTGGGAGAAGTTGATATCATTAAATCTATTCAGCTCTTACCCGGTGTGACTAATAATGGCGAGGGATCTGGCGGATTTAACGTAAGAGGTGGATCTGCTGATCAAAACCTAGTCCTCCTAGATGAGACCATTATATATAACACCTCGCATTTATTAGGCTTTTTCTCTATTTTCAATTCAGATGCAATAAAAGACATCAAATTGTACAAAGGAAATATCCCCGCTCGTTTTGGAGGAAGGGCATCTTCTGTGCTTGATGTACGACAAAAGGATGGAAATAATAAGAATTTTGCTCTGACGGGAGGTATAGGAACCGTTTCAACCCGACTTGCAGTGGAGGGACCCATAGTGAAAGATCGCAGTTCATTTTTAGTGGCAGGTAGAGGGTCTTATGCACATCTTTTTCTAAAACTTAGTGAAGATTTAAAAGATAACAGCGCTTATTTTTACGATTTAAATCTAAAGGTAAATTTTGAAATTAACGAACATAACCAACTTTTCCTTTCTGGATATTTTGGAAGAGACGTTTTTAAATTCGCAGATAGTTTCAACAGTTCTTATGGAAATTCATCGGGGAATTTAAGGTGGAATCATGTTTTTAGTGACAAAATTTTCTCTAATCTTTCTGTGAATTACAGTAAGTATGACTATCAGCTAGAAATTAATGCATTTGAATTCGATTGGATCTCTCAAATTGACAATTACAATCTGAAATATGCCCTTAGTTATTATATCAATAATGATATAAAATTAGATTTTGGAATAAATGGTATTCATTACCTTTTCAACCCTGGTATTATAAGTCCAACTTCTGAGGATTCAGGAATAAATTATTTAAAACTTGATCAAAAAAGAGCCATTGAAGGAGGAATCTATGTAGGAGCAGAACATAGAATTACGCCTAAATTATCACTACAATACGGAATTAGATATAGTGATTTTGCAAGACTTGGCGGACAATCAATCGTAACGTATGAAAATGAGCAACCCGTTGTTTACAATGAAGTGTTGGGCATTTATGAAAGAGGATCTCCTGTTGGATCAACTTCTTATGACAAAGGTGATGTAATTAAATCTTTTGGAAACCTAGAACCAAGACTTGCCATAGCCTATGAAATAAATGACCATTCTTCTGTTAAAGCTGGATATTCAAAAGTATCCCAATACATTCACCTTATCTCAAATACAACTTCAGTAACCCCATTAGATGTATGGGCACCTAGTGGTCCATATATTGAACCTCAGATATCCGATCAATATGCCATTGGTTATTTTAGAAAATTTAGAGATAATAATTATTCTCTTGAAATTGAGGGCTATTATAAAAATATTGAAAATAGAATCGATTACATAGATGGCTCAGATCTTATCGGAAATAACACCATTGAAACTGAAATACTTTCAGGAGAATCAAAAGCTTATGGCTTAGAATTTTTATTAAGAAAGAATAAAGGGAATTTTACAGGCTGGTTGGCCTATACCCTGGCCAAATCAGAACAGCGCACACCAGGCGGCAACGCCGGTGGCCCCGGAATCAATGATGGGAATTGGTATTACACTCCTTATGACAGAACCCATGATATTTCATTTACAGGAACCTATAGGCTGAACAAAAAATGGAGGTTTAGCGCAAATATCATTTATCAAACAGGAAGACCTGTCACCTATCCTGATGGTCAATACGAATACGAAGGTTTGTCAATTGCAAGTTATTCTGACAGGAATTCTGACAGATTACCGGCTTATCACAGAATAGATGTATCTGCTATTCTAGTTCCCGGGAAACCAAATAGAAAATGGAAAGGAGAATGGGTATTCGGAATCTATAATATTTATAATCGGAGAAATGCTGCTTCAATTTCCTTTTCTCAAAATCAGGAAACCGGATTAAATGAAGCAACAAGGACCGCCATTTTTGGCATCGTCCCATCTGTAACTTATAATTTTAAATTTTAGACAAATGAAAAGTTATATCATAAAATTTAGTTTTGTAATCAGCTTACTTTTCATGTCTTGTACAGATGTAATCGATATTGAAGTGTCTGAGGCAACACCTAGACTTGTTATTGAAGCGTCTATGGATTGGGAAAAAGGAACCCTAGGAAATTTCCAAGTTGTCAAATTGAGAATGTCTACACCCTATTTTGACAACCTCGTTGAAACACTGGTAACAGGTGCAAGTGTTAAAGTAATCAACGATGCTGACCAAACAGAAGTTCAATTTACTGATATGAATAATGGCAATTATTCTACAGACAATTTCGTCCCTGTTATGGGGCAGTCCTATACACTGATGGTCAATTACGATGGGGACTTGTATTTAGCCTCTGAAACTATGACCTCTGTTTCTGTAATCAGTGCTGTTTTTCAATCAACAGAAAATGGATTTCTCAAAGATGCATTAGAAGTAAATATAGAGTTTTTCGATCCTGAAGGTATAGAAAATTTCTACTTGTCTAAATTTCAACGAAGGGGAGATAAATTTCAAACCCTTATTGATATAAAGGACGAATTCACAGATGGAAATAAAATGTCTATCTTTTACGAGAAAATAGAAGATGAAGATACTGGAGAAACGGAATTTGAACCTGGAGATGTTGTAGATATTTCTCTGCTCGGGCTTTCTGAACCTTATTACAATTATATTAAATTGCTTATTCAGCAATCTCAAGGTGGTGGTCCGTTTAGCACCATTCCTGCTGAGATCAAAGGAAATTGTGTCAACCAATCGAACCCTGAGAATTACGCATTCGGATATTTCAGGTTATCAGAAGTAGACAAAAAAGTCTATACTTTTGAATAAATATTAGAATTAAATTTTTGTTTTTACCGTGAATCGGATATCCAAGACTGTATCGAATGAATTATCCAATCTTTCAAAAGAAAACGCGCTAAAGTGGGCTCAAAAATTTGACGATATAGTATTCCTTGAATCAAACAAAAACACGCAGGCAGAACAGGAGAAATATGGAGAAATTGAGGCTGTCTTGGCTGTTGGAGCGCATGAAATCCTTTCTTCTGATTCGAATAAGGCTTTTGACAAACTAAAGGAATTCAGAAAAAAGAATCAAGACTACCTTTTCGGGTATTTAACTTACGATCTTAAAAACGACACAGAGGACCTTAGCTCCAAGAATCCTGATCAATTAGATTTCCCTGAATTGTTTTTCTTTCAACCCAAAAAGGTAATTCTTTGGAAAAATGACTCGGTTGAATTTCTCTATTTGGAGGAATATAAGAATGCTATCGAAATAGATATAAAAAATATTGGGGACGTGAAACTGCTATATGATCCGCCTTCAAACAATTGTCAAATTTCCTCAAGACTTTCTAAGAATGACTATTTTGAGAAAGTAACAAATATCCTGAAACACATACATAGAGGGGATATTTACGAAGTTAATTATTGTCAGGAGTTTTATGCTGAAGACTGTAAAATCAATACTATTGATGTCTATCAAAAATTAAATCGTATTTCTCAGGCACCTTTTGCCAGTTATGTAAAACTGAGGGATAAGTTTTTGCTATGTGCCTCTCCCGAAAGGTTCGTTAAAAAACAAAATAATAAAATCATTGTGCAACCCATCAAAGGGACTGCAAGACGTTTAAGGAATAAAATCGAAGATGAAAAACTTGCCCAGTCACTTGTAAATGACCCTAAAGAACGTGCTGAAAATATCATGATTGTAGATCTGATAAGAAATGATCTTTCAAAAAATGCGGTAAAAGGAAGTGTTCATGTTGAAGAGTTATGCAAGGTCTATTCCTTTAAACAGGTTCACCAACTTATTTCAACGGTGGTTTGCACCGTAGATAAAAATGATAACGACGTGGACATTATAAAAAACTTATTTCCAATGGGGAGCATGACCGGTGCGCCTAAAATTTCTGCCATGGAAATTATTGAAGAAGAAGAGCTCACAAAAAGAGGTCTTTATTCAGGTGCAGTTGGGTATTTTAGTCCGGAAGGTAATTTTGATTTTAATGTTGTGATTAGAAGCATCCTATACAACGCGTCGAAAAAATATGCCTCTTTCTCAGTTGGAAGCGCTATCACTTCCCTTTCGGTAATTGAAAACGAATATGAGGAATGCCTGTTAAAGGCAAAAGCCTTGAAAGAAGCCTTGACAAATTAACCTTTATTTTTTAATAGCGACAAGTCTTATCCGCCGATAATCCGCGTACCATTGTCCATCTTTAAAACATTTTGATCTGACATTGTTTTGCACTTCAGATAAAATGGCAGCTTTTTCTTTAGCGTCTATACCTAGGAAAAAATGAGCGCCGAACATTTCTATCCAATCTTCAATCCCTTTGTTTTTACTTTCTAACAATGTAGGTCGGTCATAAAGTTGGGCAAAAACTGCTTCAAAACCCACATCTTCCAAAAGGGAGGTATACTCACTGATGGTTGGAAAATACCACCTCTCAAGTCTGGCATTTTCCATATAACCCCTGGATCGTAAAACCGATCTTATCGAGTGAATAATATGAGCGACATTATTTTTACCTCCAAACTCCACAACAAGCCTACCTCCCATCTTAAGGCTTTCATATATTGACTTCGTTGCGCCCTTCTGATCTTTAACCCAATGTAAAGCTGCATTTGAAAAAATGGCATCAAAAGAATCATCAAAAGAAAACGAAGCTGCATCCATTTTATAAAATTCTAATTCAGGGAATGAATTTTTGGCGCTTTCGATCATTTCTGCTGAACTATCCAATCCAATCACTTTTGCGCCAAACCCAGCTATCTTGTTTGTTAACTGACCAGCTCCACAACCCAAATCCAAAATCAATTCGCCCGGCTTCGGGTCCAATAATTCAATCAGCTGCTCACCATATTGGTGTACAAAGCGGTGTTTTTTGTTATACAGGTCAACGTTCCAGTTGGTATCAGAATTTGACATTTGTTTAATCTATTGATTGATGGCTTTATCCATTTTAGCCTGAATCTGATCTAATGCCAGATTTCCCAGGCTTCCAATATGCGAATGGGATACTTTTTTATCAGGTTCAAAATTTCCTTTAACAACCTTTTCTCCCACAATTTTATAGGCATCTCTAAAAGGAACTCCATTTTGAACCAACTTATTCACTTCTTCAACAGTAAAAAGATAATCGTAGATATTATTGTCTAAAATATTCTTGTTGATTTGAATATTCTCCAAAGAAAAACTAAACATTTCTAAACAGGCTTTTAAACTCTGTATGGCAGGAATCAATCCTTCCTTAAGCAATTGTAAATCTCTGTGATAACCACTGGGAAGGTTATTAGTGATCAAAGTTAATTCATATGGTAAGGCCTGAATTTTATTACATTTACCCCTGATAAGTTCAAAAACATCAGGATTCTTTTTGTGAGGCATAATACTGGAACCCGTTGTTAATTCATCAGGAAACGAAACAAAGCCGAAATTCTGACTCATATATAAACAAATATCCATGGCAAATTTAGAAAGTGTACCGGCCACAGAGCTCATTGCGAAAGCTAATGACTTCTCTGTTTTCCCCCGGCTCATTTGAGCTGCTACAGAATTTATTTTTAACTCGCCAAAGTCCATAGCAGAAGTGGTAAACGCTCTATCAATAGGAAAAGAACTACCATAACCTGCTGCTGACCCTAATGGATTCTGATCGGTTATTCGATAAGCCGCATTTAACAGGTATATATCGTCAATCAGACTCTCGGCATAGGCTGAGAACCACATTCCAAAAGAAGAGGGCATGGCTACTTGCAGATGGGTATAACCAGGCAGCAAATTTTCTTTGTATTCTTCTGACAATTTCATCAAAAGGTTGAAGAATTCCAGGACCATATCTTTTATTACCTTTAGCTCGTCTTTTACATATAAATGCACATCCACCAGTACCTGGTCATTTCTGGATCGGGCAGTATGAATCTTTTTACCGGTATCGCCCAACTTTTCAGTCAGCATGAATTCAATCTTTGAATGCACGTCTTCAAAATCACTTTCAATTGTGAATTCGCCAGCTTCAACGAGTTTGGCAATAGATTTAAGTTCTCTATCAATTGCTTCAATTTCTTCTTTGCTCAATAAGCCGATCTTGTGCAACATTTTAGCATGAGCCAAGGAACCAATAAGGTCGTATTTGGCTAATACCAAATCCAATTCCCGGTCATTTCCCACCGTGAACAGATCTATTTTCTTATCAGTACTAAATCCTTTATCCCAGAGTTTCATAAGTTTTGATTTTTTTTATTTCTGTTTAAACACAAACAGTTCTCTATAAAATATTTTCCAAAAGTTCAATATACAACGCTATCCCTTCATCGATCTCCTTCTCATAAATAAATTCATCTGCTGTGTGTGACCTCAGTGAATCTCCAGGTCCTAATTTAAGAGATGGACATGTAAGATTGGCCTGATCTGATAATGTTGGAGAACCATAAATTTCCCTTCCCATATTTTTGCCGGCACGCACTATTTCATGATCCAATGAAATAGAAGACGAATTCAACCGTGTTGACCTTTCCTTTATATCAAGGTCAATATTTTTTTTGACAATATTGAGCACTTGCATATTGCTGTACATGTCATTAACCCTGATGTCAATCACAAAATGACAAACAGCTGGCACGACATTATGCTGATTCCCGGCTTCTACCTGGGTAACGGTCATTTTTGTGTCATTCAGTGTTTCAGACACTTTATCAAATTTGTAGGTCTCAAACCATTTGATGGCATCCATGGCTTTATAAATAGCGTTATTTCCTCTGGAATGGGCCGCGTGGGCCGACTCGCCGTGTGCATAACAATCAAGGACCAACAGGCCTTTCTCCGCAACAGCCAAATGCATTTGTGTTGGCTCCCCAACTATTGCAAAATCAATCTCAGGCATCAAAGGAACCATATATCTAATACCGTGATCTCCAGAATTTTCCTCTTCAGCCGAAGCCAACATAATAAGGTTATATTTTAAATCTTTTTTGTCATAAAAATAAGTGAAGCAGGCAAGCAAAGACACCAAACAGCCTCCGGCATCATTAGAGCCCAGCCCAAATATTTTTCCTTCAGAGCGCTCAGCCTTAAAGGGATTCTTGGTATATCCCTTATTGGGTTTTACTGTATCATGGTGAGAATTAAGTAAAATATTGGGTTTGCTTTTGTCAAAATATTTATTGATTGCCCAAATATTATGATGTTGTCTTTGGTATTTAATTTCATTTTCCTTCAGAAAATTTTCGATATGCATAGCCGTCCCGTCTTCTTCTCCTGAAAAAGATTGGGTATTGATAAGATCCATCAACAACTGCTTCGCTTTTTGTGTTTGTCTATCTTTCATAAGGTTAATGAAGTGTGTTGCATACCATTATTTTTAATCAATTCGGGTCTCCCAATGATTACTTTTTTGACCCCGTTTTCCAACGATTCAAAACAATTCTCAAGTTTAGGAAGCATCCCTTCTGCAATGATTTGATCAGCCTTTAATTGTTCGTATTTTTTTTTATCAATATCGGCAATGACCGAGTCATTATCATCAATATCCATTAAAACCCCCTTTTTTTCAAAGCAATAAATCAATTCAACCTCAAAATTACCAGAAAGTCCTTTGGCCAATTCACTGGCAATTGTATCTGCATTAGTGTTCAACAACTGACCTTTTTTATCATGGGTAATCGCTGAAAATATCGGAACGATCCCATTATTCAGAAAAAGTTTAATGGATTCATTTTCAATGGAATCGACATCACCTGCATAACCATAATCAATATCCTTTACAATTCTTTTATGGGCCATGATCGTATTGGCATCGGCTCCCGTGAGCCCAATGGCATTACAATTGTTGGCTTGAAGCTTTGCCACAATATTCTTATTTAACAAGCCCGCGTAAACCATGGTTACTATTTCAAGGTTTGCCTCATCTGTGACCCTTCTTCCTCCTATCATTTGTGTTTTCAATCCGAGAGAAGCTGCCAATTCAGTGGCTCTTTTCCCTCCTCCGTGAACAAGAATCTTTAAGGATTCCATGTCTGAAAAATCTTTAAGGAAAGATTGCAGTTGTTTCCTGTCATTGATTACATTTCCTCCTATTTTAACAATTCTCAGTTTTTCCTTCATAATTAATTACTTGATATCCATCTCATCCAATATTTTCTTTAACACAATCTGGGCTGCGAAAGTTCTGTTATTTGCTTGTTCTATCACCAGAGAATTGGATGAATCAAGTACAGCGTCATCAACCACCACATTTCTTCGAACAGGCAGACAATGCATAAATTTTGCATTACTGGTCAATGCCATTTTATCGGAATCAATCATCCAAGATTGATCCTTATTGATAACCTTCCCATAATCCTTAAAAGCACTCCAGTTCTTGGTGTAAATGAAATCAGCATTTTTAAATGCCTTTTTCTGATCGAGTTCTATCAGGCTTTCCCCGGTTATTTTCTCATCCAGTTCATATCCTTCCGGATGCGTAATCACAAACTCAGCGTCCTGTTTTTGCATCATCTGTACAAAAGAGTTAGCTACTGCATGAGGCAGGGCTTTGGGATGTGGTGCCCAGGATAAAACTACTTTAGGCTTAGCTTTCTTTTTATTTACATGCTCTGCAAGTGTAATTGCATCCGCCAAGGCCTGTAAGGGATGACCTACTGAACTTTCCATGTTAACGATTGGAACAGTTGCGTATTTTTTAAAGCCGTTTAATACCAATTCATCCTGGTCTTTGGACTTGTCTTCCAAAGAGGCAAAAGCCCTGATGGCAATGATATCACAAAACTGAGAAATGACCTGGGCCGCTTCTTTAATGTGTTCCGATTTTCCCTGATTCATAATTGTACCATCTTCAAACTCCAGGGCCCATCCTTCTTTGTCAAAATTCATGACCATACTGTTCATTCCAAGATTTTGAGCGGCTTTTTGGGTACTCAGCCTAGTTCTTAAACTTGGATTAAAAAACAATAAACCAATGGTTTTATACTTCCCAAGCTCTTTGTATTTGAGAGGATCTTGTTTTATACTTCTCGCCTCTTCCACCCATTCAGGCAGGTTGTCAATATCATTTACAGTTAAATAGTTCATGATTGTATTTTTAAAATTTTTGTAAAAGGAACCTTGTCGTTCATCGCATTAATCATAAAATTATCACCCATTCCATTGACGATCCAAGTTTCAATATTTTTCTTTTTTAATATTTCTAAGGCTTCAATCTTTGACAACATCCCCCCGGTTCCCTGAGAAGATTTTTCATCAGCGATTTCATTTTTTAATAGCTCAAGGTCATCTACTATTTTGATGGTCTTTTTATCTTTTTTATCCATACTGTCTTTGGTGTAGATTCCATCTGTATTGGTTGCGATGATCACCAGATCTACCTTGAGCAAGCTTGCCGTTAAGGCTGCCAACTTATCATTATCACCAAACTGAATTTCATCCGTAGCCACGGTATCATTTTCATTGATAATTGGAATATAATTATTTTCTAACAAGACATTAATTGTATTTACAATGTTTTCTTTGGATTTTTCCCTTTTAAAATCAGCATATGACAATAAACATTGTGAGGTCAATAAACCCAGCTCTCTGAAATTTTCCTGAAAGATCCTCATCAGATGCGGCTGCCCGATGGCTGCAAGGGCTTGTTTGACATTGATCTCTTTACCGTTTGACTCAAGTTGAACGAATTGTTTGGCAACGGCTATGGCTCCTGAACTCACAATAACGAATTCATAAGCGTCTTTCAATTCTGAGATTTGTCTTCCAATATCCTCTATCTTACCCCTGGAAATCTGGTTGGTTTCCTTGGTTAAAGTATTGGTTCCTATTTTTAAAAGTACCCTTTTTTTATCTGACTTGCCCATTTCCATATACATACCATTTGTTAGTTACCAGGTGCTGTAGTCCGATAGGGCCTCTCTGGTGTAATTTATCCGTACTTATGGCCAACTCACCTCCCAATCCGAACTGAAAGCCATCCGTAAACCTTGTCGAAGCATTGTGATAAACTGCAGCAGCGTCTACGGCTCCTAAAAATATTTCTGCTTCTACTGCATCTTCCGTTATAATCGATGCTGAATGACCGCCTCCATAAGTATTGATTTTGGTAATGGCTTCATGAGAAGAAGCAACCTCACCTATAAGTATTTTATAATCTAAAAATTCTTCATACCAAATTGCCTCTTCTGTAATTGTTGTGGTTTCAGGCGTATCATGTAAATGCACATCAACAAGCACTTCAACTTTATGCGATTTTAGCTTTTGAATGAGTTCAGTTAAAAATATTTTAAATCCAGGTAAATTTTTATTGATCAATACCTTATCCAGTGCATTGCACGCTGATATCTTTGTGACTTTGGCATTGAGAATTACATCAAATGCTTTTTCTTTATCCGCTTCACTTGAAACATAAACAAAATTATTTCCCCTACCGCTAACCACTACCGGGCAAGTAGCGTATTCTTTAACGAAACTGATCAGTCTTTCTCCACCCCTTGGGATGATCAAGTCAATTTTTTGTGTAGGATGTTTCAAAAATTCCTGAGTTTCAGTTCTGCTATAATTCAAATATGTTACCCATTGTTTACTAATACCATTAGCTTCAAGGGCCTGATGCCAAAGATCAACTATGGCATTATTAGAATACAAAGCTTCTTTACCACCCTTTAGCAGGATCTTGTTACCCGATTTAAATGCTATTCCACCAGCTTCAATAGTTACGTCCGGTCTTGATTCATAAATGATCATAATTGTCCCAAAGGATGCGGTCTTATTATATATTTCCAGCCCGTTATCATGAGTGAAATGAAACTTTTCTATCCCAACCGGATCCTCTTGTGCCGCCAATTGTCTTAAGGAAAGAACCATGCCTTTAATCTTTTCCTGATCTACTTTCAATCTATCGTACATGGCAAGATCGTTTTGATCAAAGCCTTGTATATCCGTTTGATTTGCCTTTAGGATCATCTCCTTATTGGCAATAACAAGATCTGCCATTTTAAGCAATACCCTGTTTCTTTGATCTATAGATAATGTGGATTCCATTGTACTAATTAAGTTGTTTATTCTTATTTTCAATTTTTTCCAGGACCCGCTTTAGAGCGTCGATAAAAACATCAATCTGTTTAGTAGTTACACCAAGAGGGGGCAATATTCTCAATAAATTAGGATTTGAAGAGCCTCCCGTAAAAATGTGTTCCTCAAAGATCAAGCTTTTTCTTAGTTCAGATACGCTAAAATCAAATGTCACACCAAGCATCAAGCCTTTTCCTTTTACGATTATAACCTCTTCAATCTCTTTGATCCTGTTCAAAAAATGGCTACTTACCTTATTCACATTCTCAATCAACCTTTCCTGCTCCATAACGTCAAGCACCGATAATGCCGCAGTACAAGCCAAATGATTTCCGCCAAAAGTTGTTCCCAAAAGGCCATATGAAGCCTTGATTTTATCAGAGATAAGCAGGCCTCCTATCGGGAAGCCATTACCCATTCCTTTGGCTATGGTAATAATATCAGGTTGTATGTCATGATGTTGAAAGGCAAAGAATTTACCGCTTCTTCCATAGCCCGATTGAATCTCATCCAGTATTAATAAAACGCCATACGCAAAGCACAATTTCTCCATACCTCTGAAAAACTCCGTACTGCCCTGATCCAATCCACCAACACCTTGAATTCCTTCTATAATTACAGCGGCAATATCATTTGTTGACAGCTCTTTCTCCAAGCTGTCTAGATCATTCAAAGGGAGAAAAACCACTTCGTGCTGTTTGTTTAATGGTGCGTTGATTTTGGGATTATCGGTAACCGATACTGCGGCAGAAGTTCTTCCATGAAAAGCGCGTTCAAAAGCAATTATTTTACTTTTTCCCGTTTCAAACGAAGCCAGCTTTAGTGCATTTTCATTTGCTTCAGCCCCTGAGTTACATAAAAAAAGGTCATAATTCTCACATTGTGAAAATTTCCCCAACTTGACAGCCAGTGCCTCTTGTAAAGGGTTTTTGACAGAGTTCGAATAAAAACCCATTTTCTGAACTTGTTCAGATATAGCAGTAACATAGGTGTCATGACTGTGTCCAATGGAAATAACGCCATGTCCGCCATAGAGATCGAGGTATTTTGTATCCTTATCATCATATATATAGCATCCTTTGGCCTTAACCGGCGTTACATCATATAAGGGATATACATCAAATAGTTTCATAGTTCAATTACTTAAATCTGATTTATTTTTTCATATGAGGTTACCAGGCCCTTGATTATTGAGGAGCTTAGACCTTGATGTTCCATTTCATTAAGACCTTCAATGGTGCACCCACTTGGCGTAGTTACCTTATCAATTTCTTGTTCAGGATGACTCTGAGAATCTATCAGTAAACTGGCTGCACCTAAACAGGTCTGCATGGATAATTTCTGCGCTTCTTCACTGTGAAATCCCAGTTGGACGGCTCCTTGGGTAGTAGCCCTGATCAATCTCATCCAAAATGCAATTCCGCTGGCACAAATTACTGTTGCCGCCTGCATCAACCGTTCTTCAATACACATGGTCTCACCAAGTGCATTGAAAATACTTTTCGCAATATGAATATTAGCCTTACCCGCTTCATTGGCACTGATACAAGTCATAGACTGACCCACTGAAATTGCCGTATTCGGCATACACCTTATCACGGGTACTCCATTTTTGATCAAGGCTTCTATTTCTTCTATTTTTCTTCCAGTGGCCACTGAGATGATCGTATGTCTTTTAGGATCGATCAAATCACTGACTTCTGTTAAAACTTCAACCAACTGAGCTGGTTGCACGGCAAGAATGATAACGTTAGAGTATTTAACCGCCCTTCTGTTATCTGAAGTTATCTTTACCAGAGAAACGCTCTCTAAATGAGATAAAGAGGCCGTATTCCTTTTTGTCAGGTAAAGTGATTTACAATTTATCTCCTTTTTCTGGCTTAAAATTCCAACGGCGATAGAGTAACCTAAATTTCCGACACCAATAATGGCTATTTTCATAAGATTAGTTTTAAAAAAAGTTTGCTTTCAATTGCAGGCCTTCGGTTTCACAGAGACCAAACATCAGATTCATGTTCTGAATGGCTTGACCTGAGGCACCTTTCAAAAGATTATCTATAATACTTGAAACCAATAACTAAGGAGGATAATCTCATGGCAGGAAAACCTTTGACTAAAGCACAATTCGTTACAACTCTTTCAGAGAAACTGGATCTCACCAAAAAGGATGTTAGTAATTTTCTTGATACACTAAATGATATTGCTTATAAGGAAACAAAAAAGAATGGAGCATTCACTCTTCCAGGTTTAGGCAAACTGGTTTTGGTAAAAAGGAAAGCACGTATGGGGAGGAATCCTGCAACGGGTGAAACAATAAAGATTAAGGCAAAGACTGTTGTTAAATTCAGAGTGGCGAAGGTGTGCAAGGATACTATTATTCCGCCTA
>RCNC010001665.1_pt1 | contig 15037 bp, 18 predicted proteins | sample 2041301 | NCBI WGS metagenome assembly RCNC01 (sample SAMN09708231, study PRJNA481090) | Marine sediment metagenome, whole genome shotgun sequencing project. | biome: marine sediment; feature: ocean; material: sediment; isolation source: Sewage treatment plant 13A marine sediment (STP13A) ... | reverse complement strand
GAAGCCAGCGGATCGTTGGCAGAGCGCCGAGGAGATGCTTCCCCATCTGGAGGCAGCAGCCACGCCAAGTGGCGGGATCACGCCCACGGACATGCAGCCGGTCACCCGCCCATCACCGAAAAGCCGGCGCCGATCGGCTTCCTGGCTGGCCGGAGTGGCGGTTGCCTTCGTCACGCTGGTCATTGGGTGGGCGGTCATCCGGGGGGCGGGAGACGGCCCCGGCGGCGTAGGAATTCCCGAAGGAAACCCGGTTGGGCTCGACTCCAGCCTGGTGGTGGTCCTCCCCTTTGAGAACCGTACGGGCGGAACGCAGGACGATCTCCTTGGAAGCATGGTTGCCGAATGGACCGCCAGGACCCTGGACGGGGTGGGAGGTCTGAGGGTTGTTCCCTCAACGGCTGTCCGCGACCTCCTTCGTGGGCTGGACGACGTCTCTTCTATCCCGACCCTGGAACTGGCCCGGCGCACCGGGGCCGGCTACGCCGTGGCGGGCGGTTTTACGGGCGCACACTGTTTTCGGGGATGATCTATGCGCCGTTGGTCATGCCAGAGGTGATTACAGGTTTGTCGCTGCTTTTGCTCTTTATCTCAATCGGTTTGGACCGTGGGATGTTCACGATCATATTGGCCCACGCAACGTTTGCGATGTGCTATGTTTCGGTCGTGGTCAGTTCTCGGTTGGTCAGCTTTGACCGCTCGATTGAAGAGGCGGCTCTTGATTTGGGGGCCACCCCATTTGAGGCGTTTCGCCTGATTACTTTGCCAATCATTGCACCGGCTGTGATCTCTGGATGGTTGCTGGCGTTGACACTGTCACTGGACGACCTTGTGATCGCGTCCTTCGTGGCGGGGCCGTCTGCAACGACATTGCCGATCAAAGTGTTCAGTTCAATCCGGCTGGGGGTCAGCCCAGAGATTAACGCGCTTTCAACGATCCTTATTCTGATCGTGACAGTTGGCACGGTGGCTGCATCACTCACCACGAAACGTGCCGTCATGCGCAAGCAACGTGCCGAACAGATGGCCGAACAGGGAAGCTAATCGTGGGTTCCAGAACTAGTAACTAAAAAAGCCGCTCATTTCTGAGCGGCTTTTTATGGTGGACTGGGGAGGATTCGAACCCCCGACCCCTTGATTCGTAGTCAAGTACTCTATCCAACTGAGCTACCAATCCACGAGGTGCGATTTAGCTGTGCTGACGCGGTGATGCAAGTACCAAATCAGATTCTTTATAATTCGATTGAAGGTGCCAGCGCTAAGTCTGCTTTGGGTAGCTGAATGACAAAGGTCGTGCCTTCGCTACCTGTCTTCTGCAATTCCAACCGCCCGCCGTGACCGCGCACGAGTTCGGCCGCAATGACCAGCCCCAGACCAGAGCCACCTTTGCGAACGCCGCCTTGGAACGGTTGGAACAGATGCTCTTGCGCTTTCTTGGGCAGGCCAGGTCCAGTGTCGGTAATCGAAATTTGCCAGACTAGATCGTCTTCGGTGGCTTGAATGCCGATCTCACCTGCATTGCCGGTCGCCATGATGGCTTGCCGCGCGTTGCGGACAAGGTTGAAAATCGCGCGGAACAACTGCTCACCATCGGCGCGCAGGTTCATTGTGGTGGGGATGTCTTCGGCGAAAGATAAAGGGTAATCGCCGGCGGCTAGGCGTTCGCTGTCGATCACATCTGCCACGATCTGGGACAAATTCACGCGTGATAGTGCAGGTGCAGGTTCGTCAACGCGACCGAACGCGAGTGTCGATTCGCACAGGTTCACGGCCCGCGTGATTGACCCAACCAGTTTGGGAGCCATCCGTTTGACCAGCGGATCATCTGACGATTCGATGCGATCGGTGAATAATTGCGCTGATGTCAGGATGTTGCGCAGATCATGGCTCACTTTGGCCACCGCACCGCCCAGCTGGGCCAAACGTTCTTTTTGCTTCAGCGCGCCTGTCAGCTGCGTCTGCATCATCTGCAAGGCTTCTTCAGCGTCGCGCAACTCGCGCACGCCAGCGCTGGGTGTGATGATCTGGCGGGCATCTTCGGGGGCTTTGGCGTAGGCCTGCATATGCGTGACTACGCCTTTGATCGGTCGCACCAGGAAAACCTGCACAGCAAAGAACAGCAAGCCAGCCGTGATGACCGAGATAAAGGCCGAGAGCAGTAAAATATTAAGTCCGTAAGCCCACAATGCATCCCGCAGTGGCATTTCATCCATCGTTACTTCGATCAACAAACCTCCATCGCGGACAGGATTGCCGATGACACGAATGACGCCATCTTCGGTGTTCAGCATCGTCCCAAGCGCGTCTGAAATCAGCGTCATGCTGCTGGGACTGCGCATGTCATAGGTCGCGGTGATCGGAGACGGGATAGGCGAAGACAGCGCCAGCTGCCTGATTTCATCGCGGCGCAGCACGACGTTATAGACTTCAGCGTTGCGCAGCAGTTCTGCCTCTAGGGCAGGGCTGATCATATCGTCCGCCTCAAGCGCCAAAGACGCGATCTGCGCGCGTTCCAGCCTTGCCAGCAAGTAGTCCTCACGGAACCGCGCGACGGATGGCACAAAGATAAAAATCTCGGCCAGCATCACGAAGATTACCGTAAGGATCAGAAATCGACCTGAAAGTGAGTTGGTCATGGTCCCTCGCGCAAAAGGCTTATGGCAGCCACCGCTGCACAAAGCCGACAATACGCTTTACCTTGTCACTTTCAAAAAGTCTTGGACTAAAGTACGCGCCCGCCGCCCGCTTGTTCACTTCGCTGACGGTTGGATACGGCAGGACAGTGTTCGCAATTGCGGACATCTTCATGTTGTTGGCAATCGCCATCGCCCACATGCCGATCAATTCGCCTGCCATTGGACCAGCGATGGATGCGCCAACGGGGCGACCTTTGACGACCATAACTTTGATTAGGCCTTTGTTTTTGCGCTCCGCGATCAGGCGGTCATTGTGGTGGAAGTCAAAGCGTACGACTTCCAAACGGGCACCGAATTTTTGCTGGGCTTGTGCCTCTGTCAGTCCGACCTGAGCCAGTTCAGGGTCGGTATAAGTTGCCCAAGGGATGTGGCTTGTTTTTTGCTTGGACGGCAGACCGAACAACATCGACCGGATCAACACACCCGCATGATAGCCCGCAACATGGGTAAACTGCAGACCACCTGCAACGTCACCTGCAGCATAGACCTTTTTGTTGGTGATGGATCGCAGGTTATCACCGACTTTGAGGCCCGCACGGTCATGGGCAATGCCACCAGCGTCCAGATCAAGCTTTTCGGTATTCACTTTGCGGCCCACTGCCATTAGCAGATGCGAGCCTGTGAAATCGCCCTTTGGCGTATGGATCGTGATCGCGTTACCTTTGCCGCTAATCTTTTCGGCTTGGGCGTCTTCAATGATGTTGATGCCTTCGGCCTTGAGGTTCTCCAGCACAATCGCGGCCATTTCTGGATCGTCTTTGCCGAATGCTTTGGCCCCTTCGATCACAGTGACTTCGCAACCAAGACGGCGATGCGCTTGCGCCATTTCCATGCCGATGGGGCCACCACCGATCACGATCAGATGCTTGGGCTTTTCGCGCAGATCAAAAATGTCTTCGTTGGTGAAATACTTGACGGTGTCCAAACCGGGAATGGGTGGAACAAACGGGCCAGAGCCTGTGGCGACGACAAAGCGGCGTGCCTCGATGATGGTGTCGCCTGCCTGCACTTCGGTTTTGGAAATGAATTTGCCGAATTCCGAAATGACATGCACGCCTAGGCCCTCAAAGCGCTCAACGCTATCCAGAGGGGCGATCTGGGCGATCACATCTTGGACGTGGTCTTTGGCTGCGGCGTAATCAACCTTTGCTGTAACTTCGCTGACGCCGTATTTGGCGCCTTGGGACATGGCATGCGCAGCCTTGGCCGATGCAATCAGCGCCTTGGACGGCACGCAACCATAGTTTAGGCAATCGCCGCCCATCTTATGACCTTCGATCAGGACGACTTTTGCGCCCATCTGGACCGCACCCGCCGCGATGGACAAACCACCAGAGCCACCACCGATGATGCAAATATCTGTTTTAATCCGGTTCATGGTTCAAAGACCTTTCTTGCCGCGCAGGGCGTTGATGGCGATGGGTAGGGCTGCAAGGACGCACAGGCCAATGATGGGGAAGATGATCTGCGGCTCAAAGATAATGCCAAGGTTCGGGGTTTCGCCACGCGCGAAGACTTCGCCAAGGCCGGCACCGACCGATGTGTAGACGACCGAACCGGGAATGATGCCGAAAAAGGTCGAAATCACAAAGCGATGCAGCGGTACTTCTAGGAATGACGGGATCAGGTTGGCCAGAAAGAATGGCACGGCAGGGACCAAGCGGATCAGGAACAGCATCGACCACTGGTTTTCATCAATGCCGTCTTTGATCTTCTTCACCGCACCGCCTGAATTCTCAAGCTTCTTACCAAGGCTTTCACCGAATCCCCAACGGGCGGCTAGAAAGATTGCGGTCGCGCCGATCGTCGCAGCGGTCATGTTGAACAGCGCACCAGGGAAGGTCGCAAACAAGAACCCTCCGGTGAGTGTGGCGATAGTTGCACCGGGCAGTGAGAAGGCGACGATCACAACATAAGAGGTAATAAATACCAGTACCGTCAGAAAGTAGTTCTCATCGCGAAAGGCGATCAAATCCTCGCGGTTTTCGGCGAGCGCATCGAACGTCAAATAGTCGCGCAGAAAATATGCCCCAAGGATCGCCACGATAACAATCGCGATCAAAGGAAGCTTTTTTAACAACGGGTTGGTTGGTGCATCTGTCATTTCAGTCATCTTTTCGGTCCTATGGGTGTCTCTTTGCTTGCAGGTTAGATGGACTTAACCCCGCCGCAGCGATACCCACATCACAGCCCATTGATGCAAAGCACCCCTGATGTTTCAGTTTTGCGTGTTTCGGGTGTGATGAGTGAAACATTTGCGATCCTCGAAATATGGGAAATGTTGCAGTTTCATCTCGGTCATTGCGTTGACACGGCCCTTGCCCCTCTCTAAAGGACAGGACTGAAATGTAGTTCGGCTTCGAATCCTTTTTTGGATTTGGCCACCAACCGGAGGACACGCGATGAAGCGTACGTTCCAACCATCTAACCGGGTTCGCAAGAACCGCCACGGATTCCGCGCTCGTATGGCCACAAAGGCTGGTCGTCGGATTCTGAACAATCGCCGCGCCAAGGGCCGGTCGAAGCTAAGCGCGTAAGCGCTTTTCTGGTTTGACAGATTTGAAACCGCCGGTTGGGCCTGATGTGGGCACTCCGGCGGTTTCCGTTTGTCTAGACGTTTTAAAGAACCGCGCAGACTTTGTGCGCGCTTCCAACGCCCGCCGCCAAGGCACCCCCGGTATTCACCTGCAAGGCCGCAAGCGCGCGCCGGACGAGGCTGAGGGTATTCGCGTCGGCTACACGTGCTCCAAGAAAGTTGGCAACGCTGTTGCGCGCAATCGCGCTAAACGCCGCCTGCGCGAAGTGGCCCGCATCGTTCTGCCAGAAATGGGGCGCGATGGCTGGGATTACGTTCTGGTGGGTCGCAAAGACCTGACGGCATCCCTATCTTTTGAGATACTGCTGGCCGATATGCGCCGCGCTATGAAAAAGGTCCACGGATGAGCCCGCTTGCCCACATCGTTGCATTGCCTGTGCGTGCTTACCGGATGATTCTGTCGCCGTGGGTTGGGATGAGCTGCCGTTATCACCCAACTTGTTCGGCTTATTCCTTGGAAGCGTTGGAAAAGCATGGCGCGATCAAAGGCAGTTATCTGACCGTTCGTCGCATTCTGCGCTGCCACCCGTGGGGTGGGTCGGGGATCGATAACGTCCCCGACTAAGACGTTTACTCTTTTTCAAAAGAGATCGTCACGACCCCGATATCTAGCCCATAGCGTTTGACGTAAGCCAAATTCAGCAAGCGGTCGTCTGATTGCAGCCACATCCAATCATCAAAAGTGACCCGCATGGTTTCGGTTTCGCCGCTGGCAGAGGGGATGGGCAAATCAATCTCGTATTTCCAATTAAAACGGTCACCATCTTCAACGCCGGTCGCTTTGCCAATCACACCCGGGGCTGTTCCGGTCCAAGTGTCATCGCCAGTTTTAACGAGCGTCCAAATCCGCTGCTCTGTTGACCCGTCTTCATAGACGAAATCTTCAACGAGCCTCAAACGGGTCCCATCCCAATCGCCGTTCAACGTCACGACAAAGCTGCGGCGCACAGTGCCAAGGATGTCTTGGAACTGCCCGTAAGCCACTAATTCGCCATCAAAGAACTCTTCAAGGTTCAGTTTGCGATCACTCAGGCTAGGATCATCAAACGATGGTTTTCCGGTGCAAGCAGCTAGTAGGACAAAGGCAGCAGCAAGAATAAGGCGCATTGGATTCTCCGTTCATTCCTTCTTGATACGCAGGGCAAGCCCGTTCGGATGCAAGTCAAATTGCGATTACCTAACAGAATCCCCGCAGGAATCGGTCTAACTCCGTTCAAGGCCCTGATTTGTGGGGAAATGCTGGATTGTGGCAACACTGTGCCGCGTCAGACCGCATCAGCTGGGTTTGCAGCCCTTATTTTCAATGAAACAAGGGCTGCCCAATTGTTGCTTAAAACGGTACAATTTACTGATAAATCGGTTAATCATCCAATTTTTGACAGCTTTGGATGGTCTAGTTTCGCTAAGAAGGCTGAAATGCCCTGACAGATTGCTGGAGCAAAGATGATGATGACGTTAACAAAACTTGCTACGATACTGTTGTGTACTGCCGCGCCTGTTGCGCTGTTTGCGCAGGATGTTACCCTGCAATCATCTGATGGATTTATTAGCGTCGATGGCCAGGTTGTTGGATTCAACGGAGTTATGTTGCGCGTTCAGACTTCTGTAGGTGCTGTCAGCGTTCCCGCCTCTGAGGTAATTTGCTTCGGCGATGGATGTCTTGAAGTCATCGCCTCGAACGATTTTGGCCTGACTGCGGATTCTTTTCAGTCGGTTGTTACAGGTAGCGGTACGGAAGTTGTGAGTGGTTCAGGTGATCTCCAAATTGCTTTTGCAGCCCCAGCGTTCGACACACTTTATGCCACCGCGGTCGGGGCTTTCGCCACGTCAGGCGCGCGCGCCGAGATCGCAGGCGACGGTCAGCTGATCTTGCAAAACGACGTTGATACAGCAACGCTTGTGGTCACCGATGATGCGGCTTCAGCAAATGTTGTCATTGAAACAGTGTCCCTGAACGGGACGGCACCGCAGGCGTATGCAAATGCGTTGGGCTGGGCCGGCAGTGGCCCACTCACCCACCAATTGGTCGGACTGCAGTCTTTTTCTGTGCTTGTCGCACCAAATGCGGGCATCGACAGTATCACACTTAATGACCTTGCCCGCGTTTACGCTGGTGAAATTACCAACTGGTCGCAAATTGGTGGGTCGGACGTGAACGTCTTGGCGCTCCAATTACCCACATCTTCGCCGTTGCGCGCACAAATGGAAGCCTTGGTCATGGCACCAGCAGGCAAGCGCATTGCTGGTAACGTTCTGACAATGTCAGACGAGGCAGGAATTGCAGCTTCGATTAACCAGTTCCCCGGCAGCATCAGCATTATTAGCACACAGGCTGCGAATGCCGATATGACTGTGACTGTCGCAGGATCATGTGGCGTGGCCGTTGCAGCAACCCCATTTAACGTCAAATCTGGTGACTATCCACTTATTCGGCCTGTGATGGCTACGTATGATGCCCCTTCAAACTTACCGCTCGTATCAGAGCTGTTTGATTTTGCGTCTACTGATGCTGTGCAAGATATGTTGGCGGGCGAAGGTTTTATCAGCCATATCGCGTCGCTGCAGGAGAGTGCCGTAAAGAATGCACGGTTGAGTCAATTGCTGGGTGCAACGCTTGACGACGCACAGCGGGTTGCGGCGGCCCAAATGTTCCAGGTTCTTTTTGATGCGGACCGCATGTCACCAACATTGACAGGTGGCGCGGCCAGCGGCCCAGAGGGCGCATGGAACCGTGCGATGATGAAAGACTTGATTGAAGCCATGGGTGATCCGGCCAACGCAGGCCGCGAGATTATTTTCGTAGGAGTTGGTCAAAGCTCTGCGGGTAGCCAGGCGGCGATCAATGCTTCGATCGCGGCGGCTGCGGAAATGCAGGCAGCTTTGGCTGCTACTGCCGCCAATGTGATTGCTGCAGGCAACTTTACGGTGTCCAGCTATGGCTTTGGTGACGTGTCGACTGCCACCTGCATCGACGGTCAGGTTGCAGGCCCCACATACACCCGCGTGGAAGTGTGGATGCGCTAACCCTTACTTTTAATTCCCAAGTGAAAGTCGCGCTGGTCCCTCTGGTGCGGCTTTTTCTTTGGGCTATTGGTATCTGCCGCATGGTTATCAGTTAACAGGCGGCTTGATATCGCTTAGCGCCTAGTCACATGTTGTTGTCTGAGATGTCCAAAGGGTGCAAACAAGCGCCCGAACACTTAGGTAGAGCAAATGACAAAACGCATCATGTATATCTTTTTCGCCGCAGCACTTGCCCTTTACGCAGGTGCGGTATCCGCGCAACCGCTCAGCTTGGCCCAAATCTCGGGGTATCTGAACCAACTAGAGACTGCCCAAGGGGGGTTCACGCAGATCAACCCAGACGGAACGCTGTCGACGGGGCAGATTTTTATCAAACGCCCGGGCCGCATCCGCTTTGAATACAACCCGCCTGCAGAATCAATGGTTCTGGCAGGTGGCGGGCAGGTGGCGATCTTTGATCCCCGCTCGAACACGGGTCCTGATATCTATCCGCTCAGCCGGACGCCGCTTAGCATTATTTTGGCGCCAAACGTCGACCTTGATCGCGCGCGGATGGTCACGAATGTGGTCTCTGATGCCACCTCCACTTCAGTGACGGCGCAAGACCCTGACAATCCCAACTATGGCAGCATCCAGATGGTGTTCACTGCCGCCCCGATTATCGAGTTGCGCCAGTGGATCGTCACCGATGATCTGGGCGCTGAGACTACAGTGATTTTGAATGACTTGGTGTCGGGTGGGGCGATCAACAGCGTGTTGTTCAACGTCCAAGAAGAAATTCGCAAGCTAGGGAACTAAGCCTGCGTTAGAATGAAAAAAGGCGGCCCTTGGTGGCCGCCTTTTTGTCGTTGTGTTGTTAGCGTTTACGACATGACCGCAACTGCTGGTCATACATCACAGCGCGGGCTTCGACCTCGCCTGCGATGCGGATCAGCCAGCTTTTCGACCGCCACGTGCCGCGCAAGAACCCTGTGCGCCCGTCGTGATAGGCTAGGTATTGATTGCGTGTATCGGTAATCGGCACGCCGGTTTCTTGAACCGTCAGCGCCATATACCAACCCATAAAGTCAGCAGCGTCGCTGATGTTTTCGCGCCGCGCACGGCGTTTGTTTTCGCGCCGCTGGTATTCTTCCCATGTGCCATCCAGCGCCTGACTATAGCCCAACGCAGAAGACTGTCGCCCGACTGGAATAATGCCCAACGCATAACGGTGCGGTGGCCGGTTATTGCCGATAAACTTACTTTCTTGATAGATGATCGCCATCATCGAGGGCACAGGGACCCCGTATTTACGTTCCGCTGCACGGAATGCGCGTAGATATTCTGGGCGCTCTGACACGATGCTACAAGCGTTCTCAAGGTTGCGCGGCGCCGAGAAATTACCCGAACCCCCACAACTACCTAAAAACAGCACACATGCTAAAGCGCGAAAGATTCTGCTCATCTGCCTCTCGCTTTTCTTTATTTTTTTCAAGCATAGCGCGTTTGGATCGGTCTGGGAATCCCTAAGGCAAGCAGCCTAGATCACAAAAGCGAGGATCACAGGCAAAGCCAGCACTGAAAGCAGGGTCGATGCCACAACAAGCCCTGCGACTGGTTGTGCATCCGCCCCATATTTTTCAGCTAAAAGGTAGGACGTGACAGCGACTGGTGTTGCCACCTGCACAATCAAAACTGCCGCCGCGATAGGTTCCAGCCCGAACCACCATGCCGCCAGCCATGCGGCGCCCACGCAGATAACGACCTTGATCATCGACAAGATCACTGCGCGCGTCATTGCCTTCGTTTCAAGCCGTGCAACGGCCACGCCAAGGGTGATCAGCATCATGGGAATTGCCATCTGCCCGATCAGCTCGATCGCATTGGTCAGAAATTCCGGCGTTTCCCAGTCTTGCCACAAGAACAGCGCACCCAACAAAGTGGCCGCGACCAATGGTTCTTTGACAACGCGGCGCAGCGATCCGCCACCCGCGACCATCCAAATGCCGACCGTAAATGATAAAATTGCCATGACGGCAAAGACGACGACCGCATAGCCCAGACCAATTTCACCGAATGCAAACAGGGCAAGCGGCAAGCCCAGATTGCCAGTATTCCCGAAAATAAGCGGTGCCAGATAGGTTTGCATATCAAGGCGGGCGACTTTGACCACGATAAAGCACCCAATCATAACAAGGCCGTAGGCCACGAATGCGGCCAACGACAATGCCGCCAACGCCTCTGGTTCGACGTCGGTTTTCATCAATGACACAAAGATCAAGCAAGGCACCGAAAGGGTCATCGCAAGGCGCGTGACGAATTCAACCCGATATTCAAAACCCAGCTTGACCCAAGCAAAGCCAACCGCGGCCAACAGGAAAACGGGGGCCGTGATGTTCAAGACTGTCAGCGCTAGGTTCACAGACTGTTTCCTTCATTTATGCCCGCAAGGCGTGGACTTTGCGCGCGCAGCAGAGATATACGGGAGGCGGGTAAGGGTTTTATGTTCAAGACACGTGCAAAATATCATCTAGGTCAAGTGGTCCGCCACCGCAAACACCCCTTTCGGGGTGTGGTATTTGACGTGGATGCCATGTTTTCAAACACTGACGAATGGTACAACGCCATTCCAGAGGACAGCCGCCCTAAAAAAGACCAGCCATATTATCACCTGCTGGCCGAAAACGACCAAAGCTTTTACGTGGCTTATGTGTCCGAACAGAACCTTGTCGCTGACTATTCCGGCGAACCGGTCGATCACCCAGATCTGGATGATCTTTTTGGCCCCTTCGAGGACGGCCTTTATCCGTTGCAGGTTCAGCTGAACTAATCTGCGAAAGCAATCACGTCATGGCGCATTGTGCCAAGGCCTTCGATTTGTGCAGTCACAACATCTCCCGCTTTCAAGAACCGTGGCGGTTTATGCCCGTAACCCACACCAGGGGGCGTGCCTGTCAGGATCAAATCACCTGGATGCAGTGTGATGAACCGGCTGACATGTGCGACGATCTGTTTGACCGAAAAAATCATCGTCGCCGTGCTGCCAGTTTGCATTTGCTGGCCGTTCACTTCTAGCGACATGGCTAGGTTTTGCGGGTCCGCAACCGTGTCTGTGGTCACCAGATAGGGACCAACAGGCGCAAAGCTGTCGGCTGATTTGCCTTTGACCCAATGCCCGCCATAGGCCATTTGAAAATCACGCTCTGACACGTCGTTGGCCATACAAAAACCTGCGACATGATCTAGTGCATCCGCTTCGCTGACGTTCAATGCGCGGCTGCCTATGACGATGCCCAACTCTACCTCCCAATCGGTTTTTTGTGCACCTTTTGGAATGACAATGGGGTCGGTCGCACCGCTGACATCACAGGCTTTCATGAACAAAATAGGGTGTTCCGGGATCGCCATACCCATTTCTGCGGCATGGTCGTAATAATTCAAACCAATGCAAAAAATGCGCCGCACGTCACGCAAAAACGGCACATGGGTTCCGGTGATTTGCGGCAACTTGCTAAGGTCCAATGCGGCCAATGCCACCAGCGCATCAGGCGCCAACTCTGCTTCTGTGACATCAGCGATATGACCGGACAGGTCACGCAAATGCCCGCCTGCGTCCAGTGCGGCAGGTTTAATTCCATCGTTGGTCTTGATCCGGCACAGCTTCATCGTGGGCTCCTTTTGCATTCACGATAGTGATAGGCCCAAGGGCCTCGCTGCACCAGAGGGGTGGTCAACGCCGCCCGTCATGTTACATCAATTGCAAGACCCGAAAGGACGCCCAAATGCTTGTTGTTGTATCGCCCGCCAAATCACTGGATATGGACCCCGTTGATGTGCCCGCCACCGCCCCTGAGTTTCAGGCCGATGCGGTACGCCTATCCAAAACCGCGCGTAATCTGACGCTTGGGGAACTCAAAGGTTTGATGAGCATTTCGGATGATCTGGCACGTTTGAACCGTGACCGTTTTCAGGCTTTTGCGGCAGAACCCGCCCCCCACACCACCAAAGCCGCCGCATTGGCGTTCAACGGTGACACCTATCAAGGGCTAGAGGCAAAGACCTTGTCCGAGGACGACCTTGCATGGGCGCAAGATCACTTGCGTATCCTATCAGGACTTTACGGATTGCTTCGCCCGTTAGACGCGATCCAGCCTTACCGTTTGGAAATGGGCAGCCGTCTGAAAACACGGCGCGGCAAATCGCTTTATGAGTATTGGGGCGACACGATTGCCAAAGCGCTCAATACGCAGGCTGATGCGGTCGCGACGGATACATTGGTCAATTGCGCCAGTCAGGAATACTTCGGGGCGGCTGATCGCAAGGCGCTGAAACTGCGGGTGATCACGCCGGTCTTTATGGAAGTGAAAGACAACAAACCCCGCATCGTCAGCTTTTTCGCCAAGCGCGCACGCGGCGCGATGGCGCGGTTTGTCGTTGAAAATCGCGTGACCGAAGCGGACGGGATCAAGGACTTTACCAGCGGTGGCTACGCCTACGATCGCGATTTATCCGAAGGCGATAAATGGGTCTTTTTGCGCGACTACCCGAGTTAATTGATATGAAAGTAGCGATCATCGGGCGTGGCGCGATTGGCCAATACGTACGCGCCCAGTTGGCAAAACATGACATCACCGAAGTCGCCCAGATTGTTCGCACGGGACAAGAAGCTGCATCGCAACCACCCTGTATTTCTGATCTGCATAACCTGCCAGAGCGGCCCAACCTGATCGTCGATTGCGGCGGCCATTCCGCTTTGGCTGAACATGGGCCTGTTGCCTTGGGTCTGGGGATTGATGTCCTTACTGTGTCACTTGGGGCATTGGCTGATCCAAAGTTGGAGGCTTCTTTGACGGCCGCTGCTAAGGCTGGCGGGTCCCGCCTCCACCTGACCAGTGGCGCAATCGGGGGGTTGGATGCCTTGCGCGGCGCCCGCGCGGGAGAAATCACAAAAGTTACTTACACAGGCCGCAAACCTCCAAAAGGTTGGGCGGGATCGCCTGCCGCAGACGTACTAGACCTCGATAGCTTGACCGAAGCGACCGCGCATTTCACGGGAACGGCCCGCGCTGCGGCGCTTGCCTATCCCAAGAACGCAAATGTCGCCGCTGCAGTGGCCTTGGCTGGTGTTGGGTTTGACACGACCGAAGTCACTTTGATCGCTGATCCAGACGCCACCGCGAACATCCACGAAGTGCATGCGACCGGAACATTCGGCAGCTTCCACTTCACAATTTCCGGCAACGGATTGCCCGAAAACCCGCGCAGTTCCGCATTGGCCGCGATGAGTGTCGTGTCTGCATTGGTAGAACGAAAAAAGCGGATTGGCTTCTAAAAATCGGCTGCAATCCGCATGTCGCGCAATGGGCGCACTGCTTTGATCGACGTCTCATAAAGTGGATGTGCTTTGTAGGCGGCCAGCGCGCCGGCACTGTCAAATTCGGCGTAGACGATCACGTCGACCTCTGACGACAACGTATCGTTTTGGGTGTTCTGGCGTACTTCGAAAAAGGTCGCATTGGGTATGCCCGCCAGCAACTCCAACCCTGCCACGATTTGCGGCAGGTCTGCTTTGTCTTTGGCGCTGAAGAATACTACGTGGCGCAGGGTTGGACGGTCAGACAAAGGGCATAGCTTTCAAATCTACAAAGTTGCCCGTTTCAAACATGCCCGCCCGCCCGCTGCAAGTTAGATACGTTCAATCGCCAGCGCGATGCCTTGCCCGCCGCCAATACACATCGTGATCAATCCGCGTTTGCCACCTGTGCGTTCCAGTTCATACATCGCCTTGATCGTGATGATTGCACCCGTGGCACCCACGGGATGACCCAGCGCAATAGCGCCGCCATTCGGGTTCACGCGGGCAGGGTCAAGACCCAGTTCATTGGTGACGGCCAGCGCTTGCGATGCGAAGGCTTCGTTACTTTCGATCACGTCAAAATCACCTGCAGTCAGGCCAGTTTTTTCAAACAGACGACGCACGGCGGGAACAGGGCCGATGCCCATCACTTCGGGGCGCACACCTGCATGTGCATAGCCAAGAACGCGGAATTTCGGGGTTAAACCTGCTTTTTGTGCCGCATCAGCCGTGGCCAACACCAGCGCCGCTGCCCCGTCGTTCAGGCCCGACGCATTGCCCGCCGTCACTGACCCGTCCTTTTGAAACACGGGCCGCAGGTTTGAAAGCGCATCAATGGTTGTCGCTTTGGGGTGTTCGTCTTTGACAAAATCGACCGTTTCGCGGCGTTGTTTGACGGGAACCGGCACAATCTGGCTGTCGAAATATCCGGCCTTCATGGCCGCCGCGGCACGGTCCTGACTTTGCATCGCAAAGGCGTCTTGGTCGGCGCGGCTGATACCATGTTCGGACGCTACATTTTCAGCTGTGACACCCATATGGCCAGTGCCAAAGGGACAATTTAGCGCACCCAGCATCATGTCCCGTGTGACGATATCGCCCATCTTTGCGCCCCAACGCTGGTCGGAAATGATAAACGGTGAACGGCTCATGTTTTCAGACCCGCCTGCCAAACCGAAATCCGCGTCCCCCAACATCAGCGATTGCAGGGTTGAGATGATCGCTTGCACGCCGGACCCACACAAGCGGTTCACATTCATTGCAGGGGTCGTGTCAGGGATGCCCGCATTCATCGCCGCAACACGGCTGACATACATGTCTTTGGGTTCGGTGTTGATCACATGGCCAAAGGCCACCGTGCCTATTTGCGCGCCTTCTACGCCAGATCGC
>RCNC010001664.1_pt1 | contig 15048 bp, 15 predicted proteins | sample 2041301 | NCBI WGS metagenome assembly RCNC01 (sample SAMN09708231, study PRJNA481090) | Marine sediment metagenome, whole genome shotgun sequencing project. | biome: marine sediment; feature: ocean; material: sediment; isolation source: Sewage treatment plant 13A marine sediment (STP13A) ... | reverse complement strand
GAATTTCGGTTTCCTTTTTTCCAAAAACGCAGCCGTCCCCTCTTTGGAATCGTGCGTGTTGAAGGTCTTGCAGAACTGTGTCAGTTCCTTGTCGATGCCGGGGAGCAGATCGTGGTCCAGGACTAGGTTGACGCACTCCTTGGCCCACTGGATCATGAGGGGGCTTTTCTGCCGGATCTTCTTGGTTAGTTTCTGCACGGCCTGGTCGAGTTCCTCGGGCGCAACGACCTCGTTGACCAGCCCCCACTTGTCGGCCTCTTCGGCCGTAATGGGCGAGCCAGTCATGATGATCTGCATGGCTTTGGCCTTGCCCACGAGCCGGGGTAGCCTCTGGCTTCCCCCCCCGCCGGGAATGATGCCTAGGTTGATCTCGGGCTGGGAAAAGGAGGCTCGCGTCGTGCAGATTCGAAAATCACAGCCCTGGGCGATTTCGCTCCCCATGCCCCAGGCCATCCCGTCCACCGCGGCGATGACCGGTTGGGGGAGCTTTTCCAGCAGGGTCGGGCTGAAGTGTTGATCCAGGATCTCCTTCACCTTTTCCCATCCCTGCTCTTCGCCGACCTTGGCCCAGGAGCTGAGCATTGTGATGTCCGCGCCGGCCATGAAGTTTTCGCCGCTTCCCTTGAGCACGACGACGCGCACACTCGTGTCATCGCCCACGTCCTTCACTGCGGCCTTCAGCTCGTGGGACATCTTTTCGCTGTAGGCGTTGAACACCTTGGGACGGTTGAACGTGACCGTGGCCACTCCTTCGTTCTTGTCTAGAATGATCGTCTCAAAAGGCATGTACGTATCTCCTCGCGCAGCAGAGGGCGTAAGCTCGGACGCCCCCGGACGTCACCTTAAACTCACCTTGCCGACATTGGACTTGATGTATTCAGAGATCTGTTCCCCGGGCAGGCCGGGAGGAAAGACCTCGTGAACCCCGATCTTCTTCAGGGGTTCGAAATCCACCTCGGGGATCACGCCTCCCATGATGAGGAGCACATCGGTCCTCCCCTTTTCCTTCAGTGCCGGGATCAGCCTTTCGGTGATCCGCAAATGACCGCTCGTCATGATACTGACGCCGATCACATCCACGTCCTCCTGGATCGCCGCGTTTACGATCTCCTCGACCGTACCGAAACGGAAGTAGATCACCTCCATCCCCGCGTCTCTCAGCTCTCTGGCAAACAGCTTCGAACCACGGCCGTGGACGTCAATTCTCTTTTTCGCAAGCAGCACTCGTATCTTCTTCTCGGCCAATTTAAGTCCCTCCGTCTCTTATTGCTCAACAAGCGTGAAATTCTGACTCCTTATTCCATAACCACCCAGCCAAAGGCCCCGCGCATGACATCCATCATCTCGCCGTTCGTTACCCCCTTCCGGGCGGCATCGACCAGGGTCGGCATCAGATCGCCTTCCCCTGCCTTGAGCTTTGCGCACGCCTGCTCCAACTGGCCAATGGATTTCTCCACCTCCTGGGCGTTTCTCTTCTTCCTGAAGGCACGGAGCCGTTCGATCGCCTTTTTTTCCACCGCGTAATCCACCCGGAACGGCTGGTGTTCTTCCTTTTCCGCAGTCACATACCGATTGACGCCCACCATGGGGAGTTCTCCACTGTTGATCATCTTCTTCCGCTGGTAGGCGCTGTTGTCGATCGCCTGCTTGACCCAGCAGTCCTTCAGGCCCTTCATGTAACCGCCCCGTTCCTCCAGCTCATTGAAGAGCTTCCAGGCCTCCTGTTCGATCTGGTCGGTCAGCCATTCCACATAGTAGGACCCGGCCAGGGGATCAGCCACATCCTTCATCCCACTCTCCCACATCATGATCTGCTGGGACCTGAGGGCGGTCCGGTGAGAGAGTTCGGTGGGGATCCCGATCGTCTCGTCGTACGAGCAGGAATGGATCGACTGCACGCCGCCCAACACGGCCGCCATGATCTGCATCGTGATCCTCGCCGTGTTGTTGAGCGGTTGCTGGGCCACGAGAACGTTTCCGCTCGTATGGATGTGAACGCGCGCGTGCAGGCACTTCGGTTTCGTGCAGCCCGCGTCCCTCGTAATCTTGGCCCACATCTTCCTGAGGGCCCGGAGCTTGGCGATCTCCTCGAAGAAATTGCTCTGCACACCTACCTGGAAGCCGAGACGGCCCACAAACGAATCCGGTTCCAGTCCGGCATCCTTGCCCGCATCGATCACGGATTTACCCCACGCCAGACCGTACGCAAGCTCCTGCACCGGCGTCGCCCCTGCCTCGGAGATGCCGTACATGAAGATGTTGGTCGTGTTCCAGGGAGGGATGTGTTTGGTGCAGTACTTGATCAGGTCGACCATCAGGGCATAGCCCTGTTCCGGTTCCCAGGACGGAATGTCCTGCACGGCCGTGCGGGGATACCAGTTCATCGAGTTTCCGCGCAGGGCGTCAGGGGGCTTGCCTCGCCTCTCAGCGGCCGCCACGATATGGGCCAGCCCGGGCAGGCAGTTATCGCCCGTGATCAATGAGAAATTCGTCGTCTCCAGTTCCCAGCCCCGTATCAGCTCGTCGTAGTCGTCGGGCGTGGACAGATGCACGCCGCACTGCCCCACGTTGCCCTCCGCTTCGGGATGATCCGCATCGATTCCGTACATGGCCGGGATATCGTAGACCACGTTGAAAACTTTGTGGCCGAAATACCCCTCCATGCCCTGCTCCACCAGGGTCTCCATCTTGCTTCGCGTTTCTTCGCAGGTCCCGAAACCGAAGACCATCTGCTGCATCCAGGGGGTCAACGCGTACCCGTCCGGATAGAGTCCCCGCGTAAACGGATAAACCCCCGGCATCACGTCGAGGTCCAAGTCCTTCACATCCTCCTCTGTGTACACCGTCTTGATCGGGATCCCGGACAAGTTGGTCCCGGGCTTGAGCTTTGCCGCGTACCTCTCCCTGCCCTTTTCCCAGGCCTCTTTTGCCTTCCTGAAGTTCTCTCCCCCGTCTTCTCTGGCCATGGAAGCTCCCTTTCCGTGTATACAGATTTTACTTGTTTATAGTCAGACCAATGAATTTGATAGCACTTCGGCCCTTCTTTTGTCAAGAAAATTCCTGCCGCGGGGGGTGGCCCCGGCCCAGTTTTCACTTGCCATCCCGGAAGGATTGAAGTATATATGCTAACTAAACCTATATTAAGTCAGACTAGCAGAACATATCGGAATCCAACGGAGACTTCAGAAGACCACCGTCGGGGCTTGGCGGGTTCTTTCATTGAATCTATCACAAAATCCATGGGTTATGAATATCCACAGGGGCACGAGACGATGAAGAATTTGATCCCCATCGAGAAGAACGTGAAGATCTCCCACAAGATCGTCGAACAAATCAAGGGCATCATCCTCTCCGGAAGCCTCCAGCCGGGGGACCGCCTGCCCAAGGAGCAGGACCTGTCCGAGATGCTCGGCGTGAGCCGCCCTACCCTGCGGGAGGCCCTGACCGTGCTCGAGGCGATCGGGCTGATCGAGGTACGGCCCCGGGAGGGGAGCATCGTTCGATCGGTCGTGCCTCAGAGCATCCAGGACCCGATCCAGGGCATGATCGAGGTGGACCCCTGGAAGGTGCTCGAACTCTTCGAGGTCCGGGTAAAGATCGACTCCGAAGGCGCAGGCATGGCCGCAGAGCGTGCCACCGATGACGATCTGAAAACGATCAAGAACTATGCGGATCAGCTCGAGCAGCAGATCAAGGGCAAGCAGTCCATCCTGGAAGTAGAGCCGAGCAGGCTCTACCAGAAGACGTTTTTCGCCATCGCAGACGCGACACACAATTCCATTTACGCACACTTCATGAAATCGGTCTGGACCCTCCTGGATGGGGCCATCCCTTACAGCCGTCAGAAGCTGCTCAACGTACCCGACATCTCGAAGACGATAGCACAGCAATACCGGCAGATCGTGAATCTCGTTGTCGAGCGCAAACCGAACCCGGCACGAAAGGCTGTGATCCGGCACCTGGATTTTGTCGGAGAGCAGCTTCGTAAGGTGATCGAGTCTTCCGAGGAAGGCTGACCGCGCAACGGAGACTACCCTACCCGCACAGACAGGAATCCCCCATCATGGAAACGCCAAGAGAAGTCGTCGTTGTCAGTGCCCTTCGAACGCCCTTCAGCAGGTTCGGGGGGGTCCTCCGGAGCTTCCACAGCACAGACCTGGGTGCCATGGTCATCCGGGAAGTCTTGAACAGGGTCTCTCTGCCGGGTGAACAGGTGGACATGCTCTACTACGGCATGTGCATCCAGTCGGAAGCGGCCATCGAATACAATGTCAACGCCCGGCAGGCCCTGCTCAAGGCAGGGCTCCCGCCGGAGACCGTTTCCCTCACCTTGGATCGAGCCTGCTGCTCCTCCTTGACATGCGTGCAGATGGGATTCCGGGATATTCGCTACGGAGAGTCGGACGTGGTGCTCGCCGTGGGCGCTGAAAACATGAGCAACACACCCTTTGTACTCCACAACGTACGTTGGGAAACGGGGCTCGCTCAACCGAAGGTCAAGGACCACCTCTTCCCGATCGGTTACACGGGGCACAACTCCCTGGCAAAGGATGCCGGGGACGTGGCCGTAGAGTTCGGCATCAGCCGGGAGGAACAGGACGAGTGGGCGGTCGGGAGCCAGAAGAAATGGGCCAAGGCGAACGAGGCCGGAAAATTCGAGGATGAGCTGATGTCCGTGGAGATCCCGCAACGAAAGGGAGAGCCCGTGGTCTTCGACCGGGACGAATCCCCGAGGCCGGACACGAGCGTGGAGAAGCTGGCAAAACTGAAACCGGTCTACGGCAGCCCGACGGTTACCGCCGGAAACGCTCCCGGGTTGGATGCGGGCGCGAGCGCGGTCGTGCTGATGACCAAGGAGAAGGCCCAGGAGCTGGGGCTCACGCCCCTGGCCACCATCCTCGCGGTGGCCAGTGTGGCGCGCGAACCTCGCTGCATCGCCTCGGCGCCTGCAGATGCTATTCAGAAGGCCTTGGGGCAGGCGAGCCTGGGGTTGGACGACATCTCTCTGATCGAAATCAACGAGGCCTTTGCTGCCATGCCTCTGGTCTCGAGCAAGATCCTGGCAGACAAGTACTACGGCGGAGACGCCGCAAAACTGACCGCACTGCGGGACAAGATCAACGTGAACGGTGGAGCCGTTGCTCTCGGTCATCCGGTGGGGGCCAGCGGCGCCCGGATCCTTATGACCCTTGCGTACGAGCTCCGGAGAAGGGGCGGGGGCTATGGAGCATGCGGGATCTGCGGCGGGCTTGCCCAGGCGGACGCGGCCATCATTCGAGTGGACGGAACCTGACGCTCACTTTTGCTGAAGAGGAGGAATGTAAATGGGGTACTCGGTACTGAAAATCGAGAAGAAAGAAAACTACGCGATCCTGACGTTTGATCGTCCTGACAAGTTCAACGCTGCCAACGCCCAGATCTTTAGTGAGCTGACCGCCGCAGTAAAGGAGCTGGATGCAGACAAAGAGGTGGGCTGCATGATCCTGACGGGCCAGACCTTTACCCACCCGAAGAAGGGCACGCCCTTCCCTGTCTTTTCCGCCGGGGCCGACGTGGAGCAATTCGCGTCCATCGGACAAACCGAGGCCGGTTTCGATTTCATCAAGGTCTGTTTCGAGCCCTTCAAGGCGATCGAGTTCTGTGAAACACCGATCATCGCCGCAGTGAACGGCGCGGCCTTTGGGTTCGGGTTCGAGATTTCCGGGACCTGCGACATGTGCTTCTGTTCCAAGAGCGCCAAGTTCGCCCTGAAGGAGATCAACCACGGAGCCGTTCCCGCCTGGACCGTAACCCGCGGTCTGGAGAAACTCGGCAAGCAGGTTGTGGCCTACCTTGCCCTGTCCGCTGTCGAGGTCGGCCCTGAGGAGGCGAGGCGGTTGGGAATCGTGGTCGATGTCTTCGAGGACGACGAACTCCTCCCCAAATGCGAGGAAATCGCCAAACGAATCGCCGCCAACAGCTACATGGCAAAGACATTCATCAAGACCACCCTGAATCGCAAGGCCATGGAGGAGTATCAGGAGGCGGAACGCTTCATGCCCGCCATCTTCGCAACGCAATTCATGCAAGGCGCATTTGCCCGCTTCTTGAAGAAGAAATAAGCCGTCAAGGAAACCGTCTCACCAGCCGTCATTCCCGCCTTCGCGGGAATGACGGCAAATAGGTGTTTTTCGACACCCTCTTGAGCGAGAGGGAACTAGGCGGCAGCACTGTGAAGCGGATTGGGCTGAAATATTGCGGGGGATGCAACCCTTCTTACGACCGCGTGGAATACGTGCGGGAGATCCAGAAGGCGGCAGGCAGCCGGATCGAATGGGTCTCCCTCGACGAAGGAGGCTTCGCCACGGTCCTTCTCGTCAGCGGGTGTGACAAGCAGTGCGTGGAAATGGCAGAATATGAAGAAAGAGGATGTCGGATCATTCGCATCAAGGACACTTGTATAACCCCATCAGAAATCCTTTCCCTACTCCTGGAGGGAGACCATGATTAAGACCAAAGAAGATTATCTGAAGAGCCTGAGGGATCTCGGACACCTGGTGTACTTCAAGGGAGAGACCGTCTCCGACGTGACGGCTCACCCCTCCTTCGCGCCTCACATCAACTCAGTGGCCAAGACCTATGAGATGGCCCTGATGCCCGAGTTCGAGGACCTCCTGACCGCCACCTCTCATCTCACCGGGAAGAAGATCAACCGGTTCACGCACATCCACCAGAACGTGGACGATCTGATCAAGAAGGTCCAGATGCTCCGGCTGATCGCCCATGAAACAGCAAGTTGCTTCCAGCGCTGCGTCGGGTTTGACGGCCTGAATGCCACGTACATGACCACCTACGATATCGACCAGAAGCAAGGCACGGATTATCACAAGCGCTTCTGCGAGTACCTGAAGTACATCCAGGAAGAAAACTTCATCCTCGTGGGTGGCATGACAGACCCGAAGGGAGACCGGTCCAAGGCCCCCAGCAAGCAGGCTGACCCGGACATGTTCACGAGGGTAGTGGAGAGGCGGGAAGACGGGATCGTCATCTCCGGCGCAAAGGCGCACCAGACCGGCGCGGTAAACTCCCACGAGATCCTCGTGATGCCCACGATGGCCCTCCGCGAGGGGGATGAAGACTATGCGATCACCTGTGCAGTGCCCCTGAATGCCAAGGGGGTCATCCTGATCTTCGGCCGCCAGACGAACGACGAGAGGAAGGCCGAAAGCCAGATGGACTCCGGCAACCCGGACTTCGGCATGGTGGGCGGGGAGGCCCTGATCGTGTTCGAACAGGTCTTCGTCCCCTGGGATCGCGTCTTCATGTGCGGTGAAATCGATTTTTGCGGCACCCTGGTCGAACGATTCGCAACCCTTCACCGGCAGAACTACGGCGGATGCAAGGGCGGCGTGTCGGACGTACTCATCGGGGCTTGTGCGCTCGCCTGTGAATATCAGGGCACGATGAAGGCCTCCCACATAAAGGACAAGCTTGCCGAGATGATGCACCTTGCCGAGACGCTCTACACCGGCTCGGTCGCCTGCTCGGCGATGGGCTCCGAGACGGCTTCCGGCGCCTACTACCCGGACCCGATACTCGCGAACTGCACGAAGCTCAACGTGTCCCGGAACATTTACAAGATCGCCCAACTCGCCCACGACGTGGCCGGCGGCATCATCGCCACACTGCCCGCGGAAAGCGATCTGCGCCACCCGGAGATCGGGAAGTACATCGAAAAATATATGTCCGGAGTGGAAGGCGTGTCCACGGAGGCGCGGATGAAAATCCTGCGGCTGATCGAGAACATGACGGGCGGGACCGCCCTCGTGGAATCGATGCACGGGGCCGGCTCGCCACAGGCACAGAAGGTCATGTACCAGCGCCTGGGCAGAATCGACATGAAGGTGAAATGGGCCAAGAAGCTGGTCGGCATAGAAGACTGAACAGAAGACTCGCCCTTCTTCCTTCTGTGGGAGAAGGGCGGGCCAAGAGGCCCCCCTCACTCCCCGCCTTCGCGGGGACAGGGAAGGTCACAAACTTAGCGAGTAGGGAAGAATGCCCGCCTGGCAAGGTCAGAGCGGGTTTTTCGTTGCACGACAGCGTTCGACAAAGGCGGTTGAAGGATGGCCCTTAGTCTGGCGATCATCATCCTCTTCGGGTTGGGGGCGGATTATCTGTTCCGGCGGGTGAAGCTTCCGGGTCTCGTGGGAATGCTCTTCGCCGGGGTGCTCGCAGGGCCTTACGTACTCGGGCTTCTCTCACCCGAGATGATGGAGGTTTCGGGGGATTTCCGGAAGATCGCCCTCATCGTGATCCTCCTGAGGGCCGGCTTCGAGCTCCACCGGGACACCCTGAACCGGGTGGGCCGTGCCGCACTCACCATGAGCGCCGTCCCGGCCATCTTTGAAATCCTCGCCGTCGTTCTCGTGGCGCCGCCCCTGCTCGGAATCAGCTACCTGGAAGCCGCCATCCTGGGGTCCATCCTGGCCGCCGTGTCCCCGGCCGTGGTCGTGCCCCTCATGATCGACTTCATGGACAAGGGGCGCGGGACCCGGAAGGGAATCCCGACCCTTCTTCTCGGGGCTTCATCGGTTGACGATGTCTTCGTAATCGTCGTCTTCACGGTCTTCCTCGGGATGTACGGCGGGCAGGACGTGAACCTCCTGGCCAAGCTCGGCGAGATCCCTCTGTCCATAGCGCTCGGAATCGTCGTCGGCATCATCCCGGGGTACCTGCTTCTCCGTCTCTTTCAGAAGTATGACTGGCGCCCCCCTCGACGAACCCTGGTCGTTCTTGGAACCGCCATCATGCTCACCTGGTTCGAAGACGTCACGAAACAGTGGGTCCCGATCGCCAGCCTCATCGGCGTCATGGCCATCGGGTTCATCATCCTGGAGAAGGCAGAGCCGATCGCTCACATCATTTCTCAGAAGCTCAAAAAGGTCTGGGTCTTTGCAGAGCTTCTTCTCTTCGTGCTCGTTGGGGCCCAGGTCAACATTCACGTGGCATGGAAGGCGGGCCTCGCAGGGACCCTGGTGATCCTGGTGGGGCTTGTTTCTAGAAGCATCGGAACCTATCTGTCGCTTCTGGGCACCCCCCTCGACTGGAAGGAACGGCTGTTCTGCGTGGTGGCGTATGTTCCCAAGGCAACCGTCCAGGCCGCCATCGGCGCCATCCCGCTGGCCGCGGGGGTCGCATCCGGGGAAATCATCCTGGCGGTTGCAGTTCTCTCGATCCTATTGACAGCGCCTCTGGGCGCCATCGGCATCATCTTCCTGGGGGAGCGGATCCTGGACCGGGAGGAGCGGCCCGTCTACCGATTCCAGCAGATCCGGGAAAAACTGAGCCTTCCCCGGGTAGGAGAGAGGGTCAGGAGCAAGCAGTCCGGCACGGTCTGGAAGATCATCGAGGAGAAGGAGATCTGGTTGAACAACATGGACGCCCAGGAGGCCCGTAGACGTGACCTCTCCCCCCTGCCGGCCATCTCGCTGCGTTTCTGGAGAGATGAACCCAACCTCGAGCCGGGCACAGGAAAGACGATGTCACATCGGTACAGCCCGGTAGACCCGTCCTTCCACGACCACTGGGAGATCCTGTACGACGCCTGAAGATCAGCAAGGGGCCCTTGTCTCCCTTTTTTGACAAGGAACCCGAAAAACATTTACAGTATGTTGGTTTACCGCGGTGTTTGGTAGAAGAAACCCATCCGCCCGATTCAATCATTTATAAATCATATATGTGTGGAAATCCCCAAGAGAGAAGGAGCCTGGGAACATGCCCCTGAAACCTCTCCCAGAACCGGACAGCTGGCTCGCGCGCTTCAAGGGCTTTGTCTCGGGAACGATCGCGTCCGCCTTTCTTTTCTCGACTCTAATCGCCTTCAACGTGCTTCAGACCGCAAGCCTGGTGATCAAGATCTTCTCACCCAAGGTCTTCCGCCGGGTCAATCAACGGGTGGCAAGAATCTGGTGGGGCTTGTGTGCCCTGGGCGCGGAAAAGGTCTACCGCACGTCCTGGATCATGAGCGGCGACGATGTCCCCATGCGTGAAAACGCCATCGTCGTCCTGAACCACCAGGAGATGGCGGACATCACGGTGACCTTCTCGTTCGCCCGCGCGAAAGGGCGCGTCGGGGACCTGAAGTGGTTCGTCAAGGACGTCCTGAAGTACGTGCCCGGCGTCGGATGGGGCATGCTCTTCCTCGATTGTCCTTTTATCAAGCGAGACTGGACCGCCGACAAGGACTATATACACAATGTCTTCCGGAACATCTTGGACTACGACGTCCCCATTTGGCTCATGACGTTTGCCGAGGGAACGCGAGTCCAGCCCGAAAAGATCTCCCGGAGCAGGGAATACGCGGAAAAGCAGGGCAGGACCCCGCTCGAGCACGTCCTCATTCCCCGTACAAAAGGGTTCGTTGCGAGCGTCCACGCCTTGCGGGGCCATGTCGACGCGGTCTATGACCTCACGATCGGCTACGTGGGCGGCGTGCCGACCCTCTGGCAGTGGACCAAGGGCTATGTTCGGAAGGTCCATCTGGATGTCCGGCGCTACGCCATTAACGAGCTGCCCGAGAACGAGGAGGCCCTCTCCGATTGGCTCATCAAGCGCTTCGAAGAAAAGGACCGCCTCCTCGACTCCTTCTACAGTAACGGCGTCTTTCCGACGACCTCGGGGCTGCGGCCTTCCGAGTGAAATTCATCATCAAGACCAAGACGGACAAGCGGTGGCCTGTAAGACGTGAGATGCTCCGCCGGATCAAGAACAAGTTCGATGAACTGGGGATCCGTATTCCGATCCCCCACCGTGTGGTTCTTCAACCCCCGGAAAACCCCGAGAGGAATCAGAAATGAAGAAGAGACACGTCTTTTCGAGAGCCATCGTAATCGCGGCAGCCCTGGGCATTGTGTCTGCCGGATGCGCGGCCAAGAAAGCGCAGACCTCCATGAACACAGAACGGATGCTCCACGCCGCCGGGTTCCAGGTGAAGATCGCCGACACGCCGGAGAAGCTCGTGATGCTCAAGGGGCTGGCCCAGCGGAAGATCGTTCCCTATCCTAAAGAAGGCGAGATGTACTACCTCTATGCGGACGCCGCTTCGTGCCAATGCCTGTACATGGGAACCGCCGACGCCTATCAGCGTTACATAGAATTCAAGGTCGGGCAGAGCATAGGGGAGGACAACCGCAAGGCCGCGCAGGCGAACGCGAATGCCGCGGCACCGGTCAACATGGGCGTCTGGGGCGGATGGGGCCCCTGGTACTAGAAGGAAAGTAGCGTACCGGACCTGATCGCTCACACCTCAGGAACGCCCTGAGGCCGTTCCTTGTCCTTGCCCAGAATCGAGGTCGTATAGTCCCCTCTTCTCCTTGCTTCTTTTATGAAATCGGGCCGCATGGTCAAGATCATCCCCCAACCCCACCAGAACTCCGGATAGCGCCGAATCGCTTTCTCCAATTCGGTGGCGACGGTTTGCTGGTCTTCGGCCAGTTTTCCGCTGAAGGTCAATTCCGGAGTAATGATCAGGGTCTGTTTTTCCCAGTCCGCCAAGTCCCTTACCACATACCCTATGTGGAAGGCGGCTTGCGTCAGATACTTCACCATGATCAGACCCCAAGGAAACAGCACCTCCTGGCCGAAGAACTTGACAGGCCTCAGATCTCGCATCTCCGGAAGAGGTATGTCGAACAGGATGAACAAGACCCTGTTCTCACGCAGCACGCCCTCCAGCGCCCCTTTCGGGTGACGCCCTGCCGCAAGGAACTGAGACCCTGATTTTCTTCGCCCCGCCCAGATGAGAAGGCGATGATGGAGTTTCACAAACACGTTGACCTTTCGCAGGTCGCTGGGCCAGACCCCATAGCCCGTCGTGGGGAACCGCTTTCCCAAGAGCGCAAGGGGCAAGAAATAGTGATTGAAATGCATCGAGCAGAGGATTGCGCCTTTTCCCTTCTTCAAGGAGGCTTCGACATGTTCCGCTCCCTCAATATTGATAAACTTCTTGGTCCACGTTTTGATCCTGTGTTTCAGTACCATGTAACTGTCACAATAGAAGCTGGCCCGCACTTCAAACGCACGGCGGGCGATCTCCTGCCTCTCTTCTTCGGTACGCTCGGGCAAACATTCTGCAAGCTCTTTTAGGATACTCTCCCGCAGTTGGTGCATCATTCGGAAATTCAGCTTGCCCACCCATCGCGCAACCTTGTATCCCCACCCGTAGGGCAGGAGACAGAGGAACGGATAGAAACAGAAAATAGAAAAGCCCTCCAGGGCCGTCCTGCTGAATCTCTTGATCTTCGCCCGTATCTGCCTCAGCATCCGCATTTCCATCCTTATGCTGAAGTATCGAAACGCCCGAGAAACTTCAACGCATCGACCCAACTCCCTTCCACGGTGATCTTGCCCTTGGCCCAGAGTCCGGCAGGGCGCACCATCTTGAAGATCATCTTGCGGAAATCCAAAGAATCAAAGGTCAGCACCGCTACCGGGTCCGGGGTGCCGGGCAGCGGGTCGCCCTCCACGACCTCGGCAATACCGCGTCGTATCGTGATCGTGAAACGCCTGTCCACGTCCGTGAAGACAAACTGCATTGCTTCGTGAACGTCCATGGCCTTCTCCTGGATCAGCTTGGATCCGAGGATGAAGAAAATGTGCTCCAAGGGAATCCGGACCACGAGGCCTACCGGAGGAAGGGCCCGGTCTATTTCCGAATCCCCTCTCCTGAGTTCCACAGCGGTCTGGAGAAGGTAGGCCCGCCCGTTCGTGTTGTAGATCCCTTCCGCCAGGCCTTCGTAGCATAGAGCAAGCTTTTCGGTAAGCCGACTCGCGGCTGCCCCGCGGGCCAGACCGCTGTCTTCCATCTTGGCCAGGAGGTGAATCGCCCAGCGTAAGTCCCCCCCCTCCACCGCCTCGTCCGCCAGGCTCATGACCTTGTCGACACCGCCGAGCAGCTCCACCTCCCGTGCAGCCACCTCCTGTTGAGGCAGGGGGTAGAGCTTGTCCGCCCTTCCGTCGAACCAGCCCAGGTTGTTCGTGTAGATCGCCCTCACCGACCAGTCTACCTGCCCGTAGAACTCCTTGTTATAGTGCTTCTCCGCCAGGTGTTTCGGGAGCTTGATGGTCTCTGCCAGGGTATCCACGTCCAGCCCCTTGTTGGCCCCTCGCACGACCTCGTCACGAACCCACTGGATGGAATCGCGGTAGTTGGTCAGGATCTCTGCGATCTGCTCCTTACCGTGGATCGGCTTGGTGTGATTCGGTACGAGGTGGGCCGGGTTTCGACGACGAATCTTGTCCAGGCTCTCGATCCAGTCGTCCACCGGCCTGGGGCTGGAGCCCCGCAGCGTGTAAAGATTCGGGAAAGACCAGTAGAAATTGTCGCCCGCGATCACCGTGTCATCCTCCGGGATCCAGACAAACAGCTGGTCGTGCGTCTCCCCGTGGGCCTCGACGAGTTCGATGGCGAGGCCGCCGATGGTCAGAACCTTCTGCCCCGAGAAAGTCTCGGTAGGCAACAGCATGCCCGACTCGGCCATCAGGTCGAAATCGGGCCGGGGCCCGAGGGCACTGCACGGCACCTTGCTCGAGGGAACATCCCGACCGAATTGGCGCGAACCTCGAATCGTTTCGATAGGCAGGTACAGGGCATACTGCTTCAGCAGGTGGCCCGGCAGCGCCGCCGTGGCCCAGATAGGAACTCCTTCCTCTGCCCAGACCGTGGCCCCGCCCACATGGTCGATGTGGCTGTGCGTGAAGATGACGGCCTTGACCGGCCCTTTCGGCGCCTCCGCCTCCAGGGCGGCCTTGATCTCCATCGCCTTGGGCGGACTGATCGCCGTATCGACGATTACATTGCCCTCGGGTGTATGAATCAGGACCGTGCTCGCCAGGTCGTAGCCGATGGCAGCCCACACGTGCTCGGAGATCTTCTCCACCCTTGGTGGTCCCACCACGTCTCGGCAGTGCTTCTCCAAAAGCTCAGGCGTGGCCAGGGAAGCGCCCTTCTCCACCTCCTGCGGTCGGTCACAGCCCCCCAGAGATAGAACCGCCGCCAAGAGCCCAACCATCAAGACGACCACGCATTGTCCTCGCATATTTCTTCCTCCCTTTGTCCTTGACTCAGGCAATATTGAGGTCTGGCCCATCGCATGTCAAGAAGCCGAGTGCTGGAAGAAATCCATTGAAGATAGGAGGGTTGAGACATGGGAAGGACGAATGTAGTGCTCGATGACAAGCTAGTCGAAAAATGCCAGAAGGCCACAGGGATCAAGACACGCCGCGCCCTCATTGACCACGCGCTTCATGAACTCCTGCGCCGTGAACACCAGAAGAAAATCCTGGAACTGAAAGGTGCTGTCCAATGGGAAGGAGATCTGAAGGCATGGCGTAAAGGCCGATCCCGATGATCCTTGTCGATACGACCGTCTGGATCGATTTATTCGCCGGCAGACCACGCCCGCATGTAGCCCCCCTGGAGCAACTTCTTCAGACCGGCGAGGATATCTGTATCTGCGGGATCGTTCTTGCCGAAGTACTCCAGGGAATCCGATCTGACTCAGAATACACCAAAACCAAAGACTACTGCGAGTCTCTCGTCTTTCTCCCTATGATCCACGCCACATTCCTGCGTTCTTCGCAAATGTATCGAGCCCTGCGAAAGAAAGGCCTCACAATCCGCACACCCCTGGATTGTATGATCGCATCGGTCGCCATTGAGCACAGAGTTCCTTTGCTTCACAATGATCGGGATTTCGACAAGATCGCCAATCACACAAATCTCAAGGTCGTGAAGCCAGCCAAGGCATCCAGCATGCGTCCTAAGAGCCGTAGTTGATGCCTATTTGGTTATTCCTCGAACAGCTTCTTTTTCCACAGGCAGAGGTAAGAATAGTTCACCTGGATAGGTCTTTCCGTCCTGGCCCTTCCCTTCCCAATCGAGTACAGCCCCTCACCCGTGACTTAGTACTTCGTTTCCTATGTTCGCTAACGTATTCAATCACGGCTCAAGGGAGGGATATTGCGAGCGTCAGCGAAGCAATCTCCCAGCTTTACCGGCAAAAGGATACG
>RCNC010001662.1_pt1 | contig 15052 bp, 15 predicted proteins | sample 2041301 | NCBI WGS metagenome assembly RCNC01 (sample SAMN09708231, study PRJNA481090) | Marine sediment metagenome, whole genome shotgun sequencing project. | biome: marine sediment; feature: ocean; material: sediment; isolation source: Sewage treatment plant 13A marine sediment (STP13A) ... | reverse complement strand
TATTGTTGATTTTCTTAAAGAGGTCGAAGTCAGCTTGCCGAAAAACATCGCAAAAGTATTTTTCAGGGCCGACAGCGGTTTCTTTTCAGGGAAACTATTTGATTTGCTGGAACCCCTTTAGGGCTCACGGAGTAATCTTTCGATTGGGATTATCTTGTTAAAGTAAAATTGAAGAACCTTGCAGTGCTCCTTAAAAAACAAGAATGGGAAGTTATTGATACGCAAAAAGATGTCGCGATATGTGAATTTGCATACAAAGCCGGTTCATGGAAAAAGACAATGATATTAAAAGCCATACATACAGTAAAAGAGTATGTTGAAACGGATTTCTTTGGAGAAAATAAAATTGTCCCTGTTTATCAATACGCTTGTTATATCAGCACTTATGAACTTGACGCAGCAGGATTGCACAAAATTTACAAGCAACGTTCCACCAGCGAATTTTGTGATGAGATAGACCAATCAAAACTTGTTTTGAATTGGCGAGTGAAGAAGCAAAATCTGCAAAGCGAAACCTGGATAGAGCAGGTAAAGAGCCATGTTATGGCAGGTGCCACACTTACCGGTGACTTTTGGGCAAACGATATCCTTTGGCAACTAAGCATTTTGGCTTACAATATCTCGGTGATGATGCGCCAAAAGAAAGACAAGTTTAACCGGCAAGAACACCGGACGTTTATAGAATGGTTTATTGCAGTCCCTGCAAAAATAACCAGGAGCGGGCACCAAACTAAAATAAGATGTATGAAAATCATTTTTACAAAGCCGATTGGAAAGAGCTTGATAGGCTGGTCGAAGCGGCATAAAAAACAAAGAAGGAGGAAAATATGGAACCAACCCCAAGAGTGTATGGGCGAGGTACATTCTTTTAACTCAAAAAAGGAAAATCAAGAGGCGTTTTATGCCCTAAGGACAAAGGACACAAAATCTATGAAATAAATATTTAACGGTGGAGTTAAACCAAATTGGCCACAATTGAATAGCCTTTGTTCATAAGCCGGATAAAAATCCAGCAAAAAAATCAATTTGGATATTTAAGTATAAATCTTTTTTTTTGTTAAAATAAATCAAAACTGCCTGTCTCAAGGGCAGTTTTAAAGGGTCTTGATATTTGGCAACTTCCAGGGGGCTCTGTATTCGGGTACCAGGTATTTGTTTGCCTCTTTATCATTCCTGATTTGCCGTTTTTCGGCATCCCAGTAAATCCGTCTTCCAGTAAGATGAGCAATGTTCCCCAAGTGAGAGGCCCTTGCAACACCTGCTGCAATCTCAACCGGACAATTGAGTTCCTCCCCGTTTCTGATGGCATTCACAAAGTTCTTCATATGGTTGTGAAGCCCCTGGCCATCTCCTTCAATAAGATCTACACGCGTGAGGGATCCCTTACGCTCCGGGATCACCTCCCAGCCGCTTCTACTGACTACCAATGTACCCGCATTTCCAATAAAGGCCACACCGTGATCCCTGCCATAATAACCATTGTCAATCCCAAGGCTGTGATCCCATTGCATAATAAAATCTCCAAAATCGTACAGTGCCTGTTGCGTGTCGGGAGTTTCACACGCATCATCAGGATAAGCAAATTTTCCTCCCATACACATCACCGACTCAGGGGCATATTTTTTCATCCCAAACAGGGCATAATCAATGAGGTGGACTCCCCAGTCAGTCATTAAACCTCCCGCATACTCCCAAAACCACCTGAAATCGAAATGAAAACGATTCTTATTAAATGGCCTTTGGGGTGCAGGCCCCAACCAGAAGTCATAATCAACTCCTTCGGGCACCTGGCTATCAGGAAGCACCGGAGTGTTGCCAACCCAATCCAAATAAGTCCAGACTTTTACGGACCGTATCCTCCCCAATTTCCCTGAATGAACGTACGCCACAGCATCCTGCCAGTGTTTATCGCTTCGCTGCCACTGTCCAATTTGTGCCACATTCTTATACTTATTAACGGCTGCCTCCATGATATTGCATTCCTGAACAGTCCTGCCCAGGGGCTTTTCGCAATAGATGCTTTTCCCGGCCTGGCAAGCATAGACAAATGGTAGGCAATGCCAGTGATCAGGGGTGCCGATGATCACCACATCAACCTCTTTGCTATCGATCAGTTTCCTGAAATCTGAATAGCCCGCTGGCCTCTTTCCCTGTTCTTTCTCAAGCTCGCCAATTCGCTTTTGCAACACATTTGAATCCACATCACATAGAGCAACACATTCTGTTTTTGGCTGCTTCAAAAAAGTGTTCAAATCAGAAAATCCCATGCCATTACATCCAATCAATCCAACTCTCAACATATCATTTGCCCCAACCACATTTGAAAATGCCACATGAGGGATAGTAGTAGCCAGTCCGGCACCTATTGCCGCAACTGTGGATTTTTTAATAAACGTTCGCCGGTCTTCCATAATAATTTGCTTTTGGATGCAGGTTGTACAGATTTTAATTGAGTTCTTTTATTTTCACCTTCAATATATATTTCTTTTTTATACAAAAAAAAATATAATTAAATTATATGTTTTGAGATACAACATGAGTAAAAATATAGAAATTATGTTTGTCGGACAGCCGAACCTATGGACTAACCTTCTAGGAGGTTCTTCTGATTGATTCTACCACCATACGCTTATTCAGTGATATCCTCAAAGGCATCTTTGTATTCGGGCAGTGGTATATGGAAGAAAAGTAAGGCTTGAATCTCTTTGTTTTTAGCCAGCCACTCATGGTTGGTTCTGGCGAACCAGCCTACCTGGGAGTGATCAAACCATCCATAACCATCCACCCCTTTTTTCAGTGAGTAGGACCTTGAGTCCATGCAATAGAGGATTTTTTCAACCTCTCCTTTCTGGTTGGCGACAGGTAGCACATGATTCCCAAAAGCTACTGCGTAGGGAACCTGGTATTCGATAAAAAGATCCGTAAGAATCCCCCAGTTTTTTAGGAATTCCCCCTTCTTCTTGCTCTCGGTCACAATGTCACCTGTGAGAATGACCAGGTTGGGTTTCTCCTTTTCCAGCACCTGCCCTGATGTTTTCAATCACCTGAGGCGATTGGGGTCCTCCATCGTAGAAATGCATATCGGTAAACTGCGCAATCTTAAACTCACCCTCGTCATCGAATTGCAGGCTGGTTTCCTGGGCGTGAAGATTCTGGATGCAGAGTAGCAGTATAAGACTGGTAGCTGTATATATGAAACTCTGTTTAAGTTGGCTCATGGAGATGTATGTTGGTTTCCGGAACGTGTTAAAGGCATCGAAGGTGAATATAGGTAAGGTGGGAAAGATTAGCAAACAATAAAGCGGGCCTCAGGTTAAGATAAACCTGAAACCCGCCTATATTTTAGATGCATTGCTAGGATAGCTAGCTTCCTATTTCTTCTTTAATACTTTATCCAGTACGGTATCCTTATCCAACTTTTTTGTGCAAAAAAACCAGTCCTGGCAGTCAATATCACTGTTTTCCATTCGATCCTTAGCTTTACCGCAGGAGCCAGCAGGGCCAATAATCACATCATCACCTGGTCTCCAATCTGCCGGGGTTGCTACCCCAAATGCATCAGCTGCCTGTAAAGCAATGATTACTCTGTATAATTCATCAAAATTTCTGCCCAAACTTAATGGATAATATATCATTGTTCTGATTATTCCTTTGGGGTCAATGAAGAAGACTGCACGAACAGCTTTGGTTGTATCCTCATTGGGTTGAATCATCCCATATTTTTTGGCCACATCCATTTTGATGTCCTCAATCAATGGAAAATTTACCTCCACATCTTTCATCCCTTTGTATTCAATCTTTTCCTTAATGGTTCGTAACCATGCAATGTGGCTGTACAAACCATCAATGGAAAGCCCTACCAGTTTGCAATTGGCTTCTGCAAATTGGTCTTCCATCGTAGCAAAGGTCATAAACTCAGAGGTACATACAGGGGTAAAGTCAGCCGGGTGACTAAAGAGAATAACCCAACTTCCTTTATAATCAGATGGGAAATTGATATTCCCCTGGGTGGTTACAGCTTTGAATTCGGGTGCAGCATCGCCAATTCTTGGCATACTTACTGCTTCTTGTACTTGATTTTGGTCCATTTTATCTTTGTTTTTATTAATGAATAATATAAGTAGGAATTAAGTTCCACTTCTTTTTAATTGTATTACTTCTTTTAGGAGAATAATACGTAAATAAGAATTATTCTCCCATAGGGTTAAAAAAATTTAACTAGCTAACATTTGTCAAATGTTCCTCTTATTTGAAGAATGACATCTTCAATTTTAAATCCGGGAAACGTCTTCTTCTTAAAATACGCTTTCAATATGGCGTCCAATTCATCGTCGATATAGTCTTCTATCAAATCACAATCAGAGCAATATAAATGGTGATGGTTTTCTGTTATTCCATCATACCGCATAATGTCTCTATCCGTTTTTACTTTTTTAATTATCTTATTGCTGACAAGGGTGTCCAATACCTTATACACTGTTCCTGTGGCAATATTAGGATGCGATTCGCGAATGTATTCAATAATATTTTCTGCAGTTGGATGATTATTTAAAGCATAAACTGCCTCAAGAATACTCATTCGTTGTGGAGTAACCTTCAGGCTCCTATCAGTCAGTTTTTTTCGAATATCATCCATCGATATATTCATCGCATTGTCCTAAGTAAGAATAGTTCTTCTTTAAGAATACGCAAATATAAGAAATTATAGAAATATAATAGAAATGAATCCCTTAAAATAAGAAAGGGATAATCTGATTCTTCATTTGTGCGATATTCTCTGACTTAACATATCAATCCTTAAATATCTTGAAGGATTTCGATTTTTATAAGTAATAAATATATTACCTTTGTTATGGTAAAATATAGTGAGCTATTTAGGAGGTTAAAAAAGGATGGATGGTACGTTGTTCGACAGAAGGGCAGCCATGTCTTATTCAGACACCCAAAAAAGCAAGGACAATTAACCATTCCATTTCATTCAGGAAAGGAAGTGAAAATTGGCTTGTTAAAAGCCATACTGAAGCAGGCTGGTATTAAATTCAAGCAGAGATGAATAAAGAAAAGGTTAAAATCCAAGTGATAAAAGAAAATACAGGCTACAGTGCTTCAACACTGGTTGGTCCTGATTTTATTGCAACTGAAGCAGAACATTTTGAAGGGCTAAAAGAAGAAATTTTGATAGCATTGAATTTCGCTATGGAAGAAATGAAGAAAGAATATACCCTCGATGATATTATTTTTGAATATGACCTTGAGAGCTTTTTCGATTTTTATAAAGTCATTAATGCAAAAGCTCTTTCAGAACGCATCGGCATGAATCAAAGCCTACTCGCACAGTATATTAGAGGCATAAAGAAGCCTTCACCTTCTCAACTCAAAAGGATCTTGCAAGGAGTGCAACAGATTGGAAGAGAACTTACCGAAGTGAGTTTGCTGTAACTTATAAAGAAAGTCTTCCCCTAATGCCCCAGACAAACAGAGATGATTGCTCCGTATTTTGGGCCGGATTTATGATGAACTGTACATCAGGCGTGATGGCCAGGCGGGTGGATAACTGAATGCGATAGAAGATCTCGGCCAGGTACTGACCATCGTAGGATGCTCCATAGGTGTCTTCGTTCACCTGGCTCCAACTCAGTCCAATACCCAGCAAGTGTGATCCAGGATTGGGCTGATAAGCCAGCCCCGAACTTATTGCTGTTTGTAAGAGCGAACCACCACCCTCTGTGTAGGCAGCCCGGAAGAAGGGGAGCCATGTTTCGTTGATGTATTTTGTGCCGGATAGAACAAGTCCCCATCCCTCTCCGCTCTGGGTGGCTGCACTCTGGTCGCGGTGCCAGAAGGAGACATGAATATTATCCAGCAACATATACTCCTTGGCAGAGGTGAATCCCACTTCGATGTGCTTGAAATACTCGTGCTGATTAAAGAAAGTGTCAAAGCCTTTGAAGATCTGTGTAGGATTGGAGTTTTGATCTGCCAGTCCGAAAATGGTGTATATGCGATCGGTGATCCAGGCAGCCCCGGCAAAGCCCAGGTAGCCATCATTGGGCAGACCCACCGCGGCCACACCAGTGGAAAAGTTGAAGTTATTAAAGTGCATCCATGGACTGGCCATGGCGTAGACATCAAAGAAGTCGGTCACATCCAGAAAACCCACCACAAATGAGAATCGACCATCGCCCAGCCTCTGTCTCCAGTAGAGGTTGGTGGTGCGAAATCCATTGTCGTTAAACGCAGGATTGAGCATCCCCACATAGCCGGCATCAAAACCAAGACCTGAGACCGGAATGGCTCCATAGGCATGCCGGTGTTCCACTTTAAAAACCAGAGCCCCCGTATTGCCTGATTTGCGGCCCACCAGGTCCCACGAACCATAGAGCCGGGCCATTCCGCTACCCGCATTCTTTTCACCCATTTTGGAGTTGGTTCCGAAGTAGAGTGAAGAGTAATCAAGGCCAAAAGCAAAGCCATGCTTCTCTTTCAATCCGCTTTTAAAATCGAAATAGGGATTCAAAAAGGGCAACTCAAAAATCTCGTGGGTCACCAGCTCGTCCAGTGCCAAACGGTTATCCACCTGGTCGGGACTTCCCAGTTGGGGCATTTCTGACTCCTGTGCCACCAGAAGCGCTGGAATCAATAAGATAAGTAGGATAGCGAGTTTGATCCTCATAGTCATAATATACTTGCTAGCTTTTATTTTACAAGCTTATTAAACTTGACTAATTCGGCTTTCAGGCTCGCGTTAAAGGTGTCATCCGCAGCCTTTGCTTCCTCTACCAACTGGGCATATACTGCCTTCATGTTGCTGGTTACAGGACCTTCTGAATGGTCCAGTATCCCACTCATAAACGACATTTTAAACAGAATGGTGGCAGGCAGGTTGATCACCTCGGCCAGGGTTCTTCCGGTGGAGACATAGGTGCCTTCATAAGCGTTTGCCAGTGAAGCAATCACTTCAGACTGAGCTTCTGCTTTTTTCACTTTCCCGCTTGCTGCTCCACTGGACTTAAATGCCTCAGTCTTTGCAGCTACATCTTCCTTCACTTTTAAAGCAGCGATCACATTTTGTGACCAGCCTTCAGCACTGTTATAGAGTTCCATCCAGAACCCAAACTTGGCTTCCGCTTCTACCTGGGTGTAAGATTCTTTGGGACTCATAAATATCTCAAATTGCTGGGTCTCCACCACTTCGTCCACTGTTAATTTGGCCTGATAGGTTCCGGGGGGAACTATAGGCATAATGGCTGTGGGCGGACGCTTGGGAACCGAAGTCACCCGGTTGATGCGCATGTCCCATACGAATTTATTCAGCCCGGAGTTCAGGCCTTCATCTGTGCTGTAATTCAGGGACATCTGTGCTTTGTTATAATTGCGGATTTCATCTCCATTTTCGTCCAGAATGGCAAGGCTTATTTCCTGGGGCTCTTCGGCCAATTTGAAATACATAACAGGCCCCAGGGGTTTGGGATCACCGGCATCGATAAATTTGCGCTTACGTTCTCCATTCACTGGGGTGAATCCCAGCTCATAATAGGTTAAACCAGGGCGCATGTTTTGCACGAAATAATTTTTCTTGTCCCCTGGATCTCCTCCCGGAACATAATCCAGCCACCAGTTGTATCCAAATCGGGTGTGATTGGGAATGGGGTAGAGGTGAACTGGCCTGGCATCGATCTCGGTACTTTTTGTACGCAAGGGCGTGAAATCATCCAAAATCCAGAAACCACGGCCATTGGTGGCAATGACCAGATCATTGTCTTTGATCTTCATATCCACCACAGGTACAGCCGGTAGGTTCATATTCAATCTCTCCCAATTCTCTCCATCATTTAAGGAGTAGAAAAGACCCGTTTCGGTGCCTGCGAAGAGAAGCCCCTTCCTTACCTTATCCTCCCTGATGGTACGTGTGATCTGATCCTGGGGGAAATTACCTGACAGATTTACCCAGGTCTTGCCATAATCTGAGGTCTTGTAGAGATAGGGACTGTAGTCGTCATAGGTATTGAAGTTGGAGATGGCCACATAGGCTGTGGCTGCATCATGGGGGGAGGGCTCAATTTCGTAGATTTGGGAGTACTCAGGACAATCGGTGATGGAAACATCTTCCCAGCTGCCGCCACCGTCTATAGTGACAAATATCTTACCATCGTCGGATCCCGTCCAGATCAAGCCTTCCACCAGTGGAGACTCATCCAGCCGCTTGATGGTGCTGTAGATTTCCTGGCCAAAGTATTCGGATAACCAGGGAGTTCCGGTAATTTTTTGACGCTCTTTAATGTTGTTGGTCAGATCGCCGCTGATAACCTCCCAGGTCAATCCTTCGTCCTGGGTTTTAAATACCACATTCCCACCCAGGTAGATGGTTTTAGGATCGTGGTGAGAAACGAAATAGGCCAGGTCCCAGTTAAACCTGTACTTCAGTTCATACCCATTTAACCCAAATAAAGGCGTGGGCCATACAGAACGTACCTCATTTTGTCCGGTGGCTATGTTATTTACTGTAAAGGGTGCCCCGCTTCCCATGGGTGCACCTCCTGAAATGTTATAGACAATATTGAGATCCTCCGGATTTGGTATTACGCTGCTGATCTCCCCGTTTCCAATAATGGTTGTTTCGTATCCAGATATGCCACCCCAGCGGGAGGCACTGGGGATTTTGTAAGCCAGAATATCCTGTCCACTGCCATACACATTGTAGGGGAAATCATTGTCCACATTAACCCGGTAGAACTGTGAATTCTTCTGGGTATGCTGGCTGGACCAGGTTAATCCACCGGTTTTGCTTACCTGGCATCCACCGTCGTTGGTGGCAATCATCCGATTGGGATCTTTGGGGCAGATCCAGATATCGTGGAAATCATCTTTTATTCCGGGATCCAGAATCCAGGTTTTGCCCCCGTCCTCTGACATAAACATGCGGTTATTGGGACACCATAACACGTTGGCATCGTGGGGGCTGGCATAGATATGGCTGTAGTAAAACGGACGGCCAATGATTTGAAAATAGTCGGAGACAAATTCCCAATTGCCCCCCAGGTCATTTGAAACATATAAGCCAGGCTTTGACTCGGAATCAATCAGCACATACACTTTATTGGGATCGGCAGCCGACATGGTGACTCCCATACGCCCAAATCCTCCTTCTTGCGGCAAGCCAGGGTTACGTGTGATTTCGGTCCAGCTATCTCCACCATCGGTGGATTTCCATAAACCCGTGGCCGGACCTCCTGTTTTGGGTCCCCAGGCCTTGCGTTCAAATTCCCAGATAACAGCAAACAACTCATTGGGGTTGGAGGGATTCATCACCAGGTCGATGGCACCGGCATTGTCGCTCTTATAGAGCACCTTCTCCCAGGACTTTCCTCCATCTTTTGTCCGGAAAACACCCCTTTCTGGATTTGGACCAAAGGCGTGGCCAAAGGCAGCCACGAAAACAATATCGGGATTGGTGGGGTGAATCCGAACCTGGGAGATGTGATTGGTTTCATCCAAGCCCAGGTGGGTCCAGTTCTCTCCACCATCAATGGTTTTGTATACACCATCTCCCCAGCTCACATTGTTACGCATCTGAGGTTCGCCCATACCCACATAAGCTATGTTTGGGTCAGACTCAGAGAACTCCATGGCACCAATGCTGCCATACTTAAAATCTTTATCTCCCACTGGCTCCCAGTAAGTGCCAGCATCTTCAGTTTTCCACAAGCCATTGCTGGCTCCATGGTAAAATACATTGGGCTGGGTAGGGTGACCAATAACCACAGAACCCCGGTTACCTACTATGGGTCCTATAAATCGCCATTGAAGGGCTTCGAACTTCATATCCTGTGCTACTAAGGACAGGGATGCGATCACCACTAATATGGACAAGAACAGATGCTTTGATTTCATTTACTTAGAATAATGTTTAGGCATAAATATTTAATTAACCATCGGATAAAAAAAATTGTTCTCATATTCTATTCAGCCTCTCCTGCCTTCTGGTTTGCAGATACCAGCATGGTCATCAGGATTTTATAGGCCAGGGCCAGGGCCACCGAACCCACAAAGAGACCCACCATTCCACCCATCATCATTCCCCCAATGGCTCCTAGTAAGATCACCAGCATGGGCACATCCACTCCTTTGCCCAACAACATGGGTTTCAGTATGTTGTCGGAAAGACTCCAGGCAACAGTCCACACGGTAAATATGATAGCAGGAACCGTATCAGCAAAACTGAAAACATAGATGATCACCGGAAGAGTGATCAGGATGGAGGGCAATTGAATAATCGTTACAATGAGCAAAATGATAGCGAAGACCCCTGCACCAGGCATTTTGATCACAAACATACCGATGCTAATAAAGAGGGTCTGAATCACTGCAATCCCTATCACACCAGCCACCACGCTTCGAATGGTAGCGATGGAGAGGCCCGTGAAGTCCTCACCTTTCTCCCCCACAAAGGTCCTGAAGATCTGAGTGGCTGCCTTTTTACCCGGTTCGGCCACCAGCAACAGCGCCCCGGCAATTATCATGGAAATGATAAAAAGCAGAATACTGCCCACCGCGCTGGTAATAGCTTTGGTTATTTTGGGCACAAACTCTTTGATCTGTGGTTTATATTTTGTCATTGTAGCATCCAGGTTTTTATTGGCCGAGGACCAGAAAGCAAAGGCGTTTTCGCCAATAAAAGGCCACTCTTTTACCTTGTCATTGGGAGGAGGGACTTCGAAGGTTTCATTCTCTATGCTTTCCACGAAATTCCCTACTCCTTCGACGGTAGAACTTGTGAAAAGTAAAGAAGGAACCACAATGATGGAGATCCCAATCAATGAGATGAGCACAGCTGAAAGTTTTGCACGGTTTCCCAGAAATCGAGCAAATTTTTCATGCAAGGGATAAATCCCCACTGAGATGATGATACCCCAGATCAAAGGAGACAGGAAGGGCTTAAGTATTCCAAAACTTAATACAAAAAGCAAAACCACAAATCCAATCCGCATGGCTGCACCCACGGATCTGTTCATAAAGGCTTCGTTAGACTTTGGCTCGTTTTTCATTTTCTATGTTTTTTAGTGAAGTTTTTGATCCAATTGTTCTGTTTCTATGGTCTCCTTCTCTGTTTGTTCGATGGTGGACATCAGAATCTTATAGGTCAGGGCCAGGACCACTGATCCCACAAAAAGGCCTACCGGTCCTCCCAGGATCATGCCCCCAATGGCCCCCAAAAGAATCACAAGCATGGGTACATCCACTCCCTTGCCCAATAAAATGGGTTTTAGAAAGTTATCGGCAATGCTCCATAGAATGGTCCATATGGCAAAAATGATGGCTGGTGTGGGTTCGGCATAACTGAATACATAGAGGATGGCTGGAATTGTGAGCAGCATGGGGGGGAGCTGAACAATGGTCACAATTAGCAGTAAGACGGCAACCAATCCTGCGGCAGGAAATTGGATGAGAAACAAGCCCAGGCTTATGAAAAGGGTTTGAACAACCGCAATACCAATCACTCCATTGACCACGCTGCGAATGGTATCGATGGAGAGTGGGGTGAGTTCAGCTCCTTTGGGACCTGCCAGGGCCCTGAAGATCTGATCGGCGATTTTTCTACCGGGTTCGGCGACCATCAGCAAAGCACCGGCTATAAAAATGGCCAGAACAAATTGTAACAGTCCGACCAACATGCTGGAAACGGCCTTAGTCAGCCTGGGAGCAAGTTCAGTAATCTGGGGCTTGTATTTATGAAAAGTGGCCTCCAGGTTCTGATTGGCAGAGGACCAGAAACTGTAGGCACTCTCTCCAATTATCGGCCAATCTTTTAGTTTTTCGTTGGGAGGAGGAATCTCCCAGGTATCGTTCTCAATGGCTTCTACGGTTTTTTTGATACTTTCCACGGTTGATTTGGTAAAGAAAGCCACAGGAACTGCTATGATAGAGAGCATAATCAATGAGAGTAAAATGGCTGATAGCTTGGCCCTGTTTCCCAGGAGGCGTTTAAGTTTCAGATGCAGTGGATAGATTCCCACCGAAAATACGATCCCCCATACTAAAAAAGGAATAAAGGGTTTTAAGATTCCATAGCTTAAGGAAATAAGCAGGGCTAGAAAACCCAGGGTCAGAGCGATTTTTACGACTCTTTTCCTGTAAAAATGGTCGGAATTTGTTTCGTTTTTCATTCTGTAGCTGTTTGTTCTTGTTGTATTTGTTGTTGCTCAAGGAGTTGTTGTTGCTCCAGGAACTCCTCTTGCTCTTCGGGGGTTAGCCAACCTCCTCCAAGTGCTTTGTAGAGAAGGATGTATGAATTTACGATATTCAGGCGATTAGCCAAGAGGTCCAGCTGAGCTGAGAAGGATTGGCGCTGCTGCTCCAGCACTTCCAGGTAAGTGGTAGATCCTTCTTCATACCTCACATGGGCCAGTTCTTCTGTCTCAACAGCAGTGAAGGTCCTCGACTCTTGTGCTGCCAATTCTTCCTGGTAAGTGGAAATCTGTACCAGGGCATCCTCCACCTCCCTGAAGGCGTTTAAGGTGGTCTGCTCGTATTGCAGCAGTGCCACCTGTGCCTCCTGGGTGGCGATGACCACCCTGTCCTTATTCTTTCCATACTGAAAAATGGGCCCGAATATGGAAGCACTGGCCGACCAGGCCAGTCCCATCGATGAGAGCGAGGCGAGATCGGAACTGGCAGCTCCCAAAAATCCGGTGAGGCTGAATGAAGGCCATCGCATGGCTTCGGCCACTCCAATTTCGGCATTTTTAGCCATGTAAGTGTATTCGGTTTGTTGAATATCGGGTCTGCGAATGAGTAATTCAGAAGGTACGCCTGCAGGAATATCAAGCAAATAGGCATGCTTATGAAAGGGAATATCGGTAGGGATCTCCATCGGAGCATCGCCCAACAATACACTTAATGCATTCTCATTCAGGGCAATAATCCGTTTGTAGGTGGGGACAATGGTGGCGGCCACATCGCGCTGAATGCTGGCCTGATTCAGATCCATCTTGGAGATCAGTCCACCCTCGTACTTATCTCTCATAATGGTGAGCCCATCCTCACGTGAGGCCAGGGTTACCCTGGCCAATGTGAGCTGATCGTATCCGGCCAGTATGGTATAATAGGTGGAGACCACCGCGGAGACCAGCCCCAATCTCACGGTTTCCCGGGAATACTGACTGGCCAGCAGGTTGGCCTGAGCTGCTTCATTCAACCTGCGGTATTTGCCCCAGAATCCAATCTCCCAGCTTAATTCAGGATAGATATTCAATCCGCTGGAAGTGTTTCCTCCCGAGCCGGAGACTGAAGCACCAGCCCCATAGCGAAATGCGGGCCATTGATCGGCTTTGGTATAACCGATGTTGGCTTTGGCAGCCTCGATGCGGGCTGCGGTGATCTGAACATCCCGGTTGTTTTTAAGTGCGATCCTGATAAGGGAATCCAGCACTTCATCTTCAAACAGTTCCCACCAGAGCAGGTTCACCGTTTGGCTCGAAGCCAGAGAGTCAAACCTGAAGGTTTCTGGTCCGGCATATTCCGATTTCTGAAAGTTGGGTCCCAGCATACAGCCCCACATGGCAAGCATCAGTGTAAAGAAGAGGAGTAGTTTTCTCATGCGGTGGAGGGTTTTGCCAGACGCTTCTGGAGTTTTAGTTTTTTTCTTGTTTTATAGGCTTCCAGAATACCAAAGGCCGTGACCACATAGATCACTGCAATCATGATCATGATTACCCGCATCCACACCTTTCCCCCTGCATCGTCGGTCCCCGATATGGACTGCCCCATGATTAGCAGAAAGGTGGAGAATGCCATTCCAAACAGGGGAGCCTTTGGACTGGATGAAAACAAGCGGGACGAAAAGAAGATGGCGGTAGCCAGTACCATCAATATAAAAAACAGATACTGAGGGACCATCACCAGCAGTTCGAATGCCACAATGGCAAAAAGGCCTCCCAACAGGTTCCCAATGACCATGGCCTTCCCGGCCTTATAGTTGAAGCTGGGTTGCATGGAGAGCAGGACGATAAAGATAAGGATGATCAATCCGCCGGTCCATTGAAAGAAGAAGAAGGCCAGCACCACTGGAAAAACGACCATCAGTGTTTCCAATGCATAACGAAAACGGGCCTCCTGTGATGGAGCGGCTCCAGGTGTTACCTGACCCGCTTTGGCTGCTTCGGGTTCCGACTTATCGGGAAACAGGGCATAGACCACCCATACCAGAACAACGGTAATGGCAGCACCAAGGATAAATGTTTGTGTAAAAACAAATGCCAGGGCCATACTCTGCATCCCAAGCATGGGTAGCAGCAGCAGGGAGATCAACATAAAAACCTTGGCTTTTGCTCCCAGTCGATTGGTATAGAAGATGGAGAGCAGCGCCAGTCCCAGCAGTATAATGAAGAGGAACATATAATCCAGTAGATACCTGGTGAAAACAAAGCCGGCAAATGTGGTGGCTGCAATAATTCCTATAAAGCTCAGGCCCTCCCTGAACTTTGGTATGGTGGTGCCCGGGGCTAGAAATCCCAGGGCTAATACCGGGGTCAGGAAGGCCAGGTTCCATCCAATACCCATGGCCAGAGCCATCAAAAGGGTAGAGCCCACCACATACCGCACCACTGGTCGCATATCTGCAGCTTTTTGATCAGTTGACATAGGAGAGCCAGGAGTTAAGCTTGATACGGATTCTGGCAATAGAGTTAAGCAAGCCGTAATCGCCGGTAAAAACCACCACTTCGGCCTGTCCGCCAGCGCGGCACAACTCCAGCACCTTTTGATCGTTAAACGCTACAGTGACGGGAAAGCGTTGCGGTTCTCGCAACCAGGAGCTAGAGCTGCTTATGGCAGGAAGGGTCCCCGGGGTCACCGCATTCCCTCCATCCACACCCGAGCCAATCCCACGAACATGCCCTTCGAAAACCTCTCCCGGGGCAATATCCAGTGTAAATTTCACCGGATCACCGGGCTTCATATTGGAAAGGTTGTTCTCGCGAAAATCGGCCTGCAGCCATACATCCTGTTTTGAAACCAGGGTGGCCAGGGGCAAACCGGCCTGCCCATAATAGCC
>RCNC010001661.1_pt1 | contig 15052 bp, 10 predicted proteins | sample 2041301 | NCBI WGS metagenome assembly RCNC01 (sample SAMN09708231, study PRJNA481090) | Marine sediment metagenome, whole genome shotgun sequencing project. | biome: marine sediment; feature: ocean; material: sediment; isolation source: Sewage treatment plant 13A marine sediment (STP13A) ... | reverse complement strand
ACGGCGACTTCCGCATGCCCGAGGTAGCGGAGCACTTGGGAATTAGTATGAAGACCGTCTGCGTTCTTATGAAGAAAGGCGATCTGACTTCGTACCGCGTCGGCGGTTCGACCCGTATTCATCGCGAGAGCGTCGAGGCGCGAAAGGGTAAACGAATTCAGGCGTTACTTCCGGGAAAGACGAACCCTTCCCCAACCCTGCCCCGCAGGCCAGAGGACAGTGACGGATTCCCCTTGAACCGTTTCATCCAGGCCCCGCTCGGACTTGGAGTATGTGGAAATGGGGAACCGCCAGATCTCGGCATCCGGCACGGCTAAGACTTCCGCGTCTCCCCCAAGGGAGATCTCCGTCGAAAACCGAGCCTCAGCCGAGAACGCTTCAGCATTCCATTCGAAGTAGGCTTCCACGGTGCCATCGGCTTCGAACCGGTACCGCTTCTTCAGGCCCATTCCTCCGGTGTCCCCCAGGGAGACCTCGATCCAACTCGGTGTGTTCTTCTCACTGGCTTCTGTGCCGGCCGGTTGGCCTACTTCGGCGCCGATCATTTCGAAGGCGGCTCCGGCCCAAGAGTACAGGGCCTCAAAGGAGCCCTCTCGGAAACCCTCGACGGTTGCGTCTTCAGGAAGGATCCGATCCACGAAGATTGCCCGCTCGTCACCGTCTTCAGGAGGGAGTTCCGAAAAGAAGAGCCCCTCTTCGATTTCGTGAATCGAAGGTGTGCCGGAGTCTTCGCCAGTGGAGTCCCCTGCCCTCTCCATGTCCCTGACTTCGTGGTAGGGCTCTTTGCGCCGGGTGAGGGTGTTGGCCAGGTTCACGCGGGGCCCGAAGAGTGTCAACTCTTCCAAGGAGCCTCCTCGGGCAGGGCTCACCAAGGCGGAGAATGCGTGGGAGTGGATCCACAACTCCTCGCGTCCATCCAAGTCCAGGTCCAGTCGCTGCCAGGCCAAACCTTCGTCTGTGCGTAAGAGTTCCTCGGCCTGTGCAAGATTGTGCCAGATTTGGTCCCTCAGATGACGGAGATAGAGGCCTCCGAAGACACCGTGCCAATAGACATCGTTGCACTGGGCTCGTCCCAGGGCTCGCCGAGCGTCCTCAGGGTTCCCCCTGTCTCGGCACAGCGAAGAGAGCGCCATCATCTTCTTATGCATCCGGTTCGATTCCGGATACTTCACCAGGAAATTCCGCCAGTGGGACCCGCGGATCAGGGGGCCGTCCCCCCGGAACAACTCGTCTTCACCCAACGATTTCTTCAGGTGGTCGAGCTTGCGGAAGGCTGGGGTGGGAAGGGCCCACTCCTCCATTTCCCGGTACGAGGCGGAAGGGAGATAGGCCAGGCCGCCGCTGTCGAGTGCCGCCAGCGCTTGGCTGAAGGTCGCGATTCTGATTTCCCCGGCGTCCTCCATCTCCGACATGGCTGCCATGAACTCGTCCAACCATCCTTCTTCGTAAACCCATTTTCGGGTGCCGGGCCACCCGCCGAATTTCTCGATGTCGTCGGCTGCAACCGCGAGGTATTTCCCCTGAGATCTGAGGGTGCGGAGGTAGGTGACCGTGTCCGAGGTTGGATGGAACGGGATGAAGTACCTCAGCTTCTCGTCGATGGGAAAGACGGACAGGCTCTTCCCGCCGGCCTCTGTCCGGAAGGGCTGATGAAGTTGATCTCCCGGGAATCCGGCTGCAATGAAGTGCCGGTCGTCGACCAGGACATATTCCACCCCAGCATCAACTAGATCCCCAGCGAGTCCAGGCTCCCAGACCCGCTCGGTGAGCCAACAGCCTTTGGCTTCCACTCCGAACCTGCTTCGGAGCGCGTCCCGCATCCAACCGATCTGTTCCAAACAATCTTCTCGACTGAGTGACGGAAGAATGGGTTCGTAGTATCCCGCCAGGAGCAGTTCCAACTGTCCCTCTGCCGCCAATCGTCCCACCAGATCCAGATAGTCCGGCGCGTGCCCTTCCAACCAATCCAGGAGGGGCCCGGACAGGTGAAGAGTGAGGGGGAGAAACCCCCGTTCCACCGCCCGCGTCAAGAACGGCAGGTAGACGTCCTGGAGGTGCTCTTGGAACACATGGTCGAAATTCCCCACCGGTTGGTGGGCGTGGAGCCCGAAGGTCAGATAGACGGGCTTCGAATCAGTCTGGTTCATGGGGACGACACAAATCCTAGGGGTTCTCGAAGGACGGACAGTAACTCGGCCTGGGCGGGGGAGGCCCTTTCCAGGATCCGATAGAAATGGGTTTGGACGTCGAAAGGTATGGGATTTCCCTGGCCGGAGAGGAGTTCGGCCAGTTCGCGAATTCTCTCGAAGGTGGCCACCAGGGATTCGGCCGGTGCTGCGACATCCAGGTTTTGAACCTCAGAGAGGAGAGTTCGACTGGTTTCTGTAGTGGCCCGGGCTCTTCCAACGGGCTCGGTTTCTGGTACCTGGTCAGCGTTCCCGGCCGCTGGCGCGCGCCCTGACCGGGACGCTGGAGCGTGTACCGGCCTGGACGTCGGGGGTTTCGCCTCGTCCAGGAACACCGTCCGCCCATCCCTTGGCGGGGTTTCGCTGGAAACTCCCTCCTCGAGGATGTTCAGGAAGCCTGTCTCCAGCTCCGGGGCTCGAGGTCCTGCCAACTCCATGGCCCTGGCGGCGTAACGGAGGTTTTGGACAGGCTCGATCCCGGCCAGCTCATCGAAAAACCATCCGCAAGATGTGAAGAGCCTCAGGGTGTTTCTTTCCAGTTCCAGCAACTCTTCGCCCCGTCGCATATCTGTTTCCGTTCGGAGCCCCGGCGCCACTTCTCGAAGGATCCTCTTGATTGTTTCGGGATCGTCCGGCCCTATTTCCCCCATCCGATCCCTGGCCGTCGACGGGTCTCCCAGCAGGACGCGGCCCTCTGCCTCGTAGATGGAGTGAAGTTCTTCCGCCAGCCAATCCATGGCTTTCCTGAGGGGCTCGCGCCATTCCTGGTGGGGATCAGTAGTACCGTCCATCCTGCAGCCGCAGTTGCTGCGCCACCTCTCCACACCGTGGGAACAGCTCCAGGAGGAGGGCTCCACCAGGCTTACCTCCTCCTCTGGCGGTGTTCTGGCCAGGAACGAAGAGAAGTTTTCCACCCGGACTCCATCCGTGCGGTTGAGGATATCCAGGACCCCGGCTAAGGCCATTTCCCCGAAGCGATGGTGGTGGCCGAAGGTCTCGCCGTCCGTGGCAATGGAGACCAGGGAGGGGCGGGCCAGGCGGGTTTCGGATCCTTCGGAAACCGGAACGGTTGCTTGGAATTCAGGGTTTTCCGCCTTGTCACTCGAGCCGAGGATGGCCTCAGCCCAGGCTTCTGCGTCCTCGGTCAGAGGACCGAAGGCTACGCCGTGGGATAGCTGTCCGTCATAGGGAAAGAGCGCAATGGATCGGCCGGCGGCCGTTCGAAATCGGCCGGGAAGGCCTCCTTTGGGAACCGCCTGAAGTTGGTGTGGAGCCACGATGGTGAACTGGATGCCTTCTTGCGCCAGAATCTCCAGGGTTTCAGCATCCAAGGCTGTTTCGGGAAGCCACATGCCGTCCGGCTCTCGGCCAAAGCGCCTTCTGAAGTCGGCAATTCCCCAACGCACCTCCGTGGTCTTCTCTCGCCGGGAGGCCAGGGGAAGAATGGTGTGGTGATACGCCTGTGCGATGGCGTTTCCGTACCCGCCGCTACGGGCTCTGCTTTCGACGTCCGCCGCGAGGATGGCCCCATATGTGTCCGGCGTGTGCTTCTCCATCCAGGCCAGGAGAGTGGGGCCGAAGTTGAAGCTGATGGTGTTCAGGAGGTTGACGATGGAGGCGATCCGACCTCCTTCTCCGGGAATGCGGGCAGCCACCACGGCTCGGTAGCACTCCGCTTCCACCCGCTCATTCCAGTCATGGAAGGGAGCCGCGGAAGGCTGAACTTCTACCTTCCCGGACCACGGGTTCTCTCGTGGAGGTTGGTAGAAGTGGCCGTGAATGACCACTGAACGATGGGTGCCAACCATGATCCCGCTTAGCCCCGGCCCAGGACCTCCTCGAGGGAGTCCAGAATATTCGGGAAGAGGTCATCACGGGTGCGGAGTTCCTCTGCCTTCTCGTGGGCGGCGGTTACGGCTTCGTCAGAAGCATCGGGCTCCAGGGCCCGGATCAGGATCTCGGCATCGTCGCAGTGGAGGTTGAAACGCTTCTCTCCATAGTCGGGGACGGCGCCGGTTGAGATCATGAACTGCCAATCTGAGGATTGTGCCAGGAGGAGCTGACGGGCCGCGTGTGCCAGGAGGAGCCTGGAATCCGCCGACTCCAACCCGTCCCTCGCTACGTTCCAGAAAGCTTCTTCCAGGGGCCAGAGGCGCTCCCAGGTCCACCGCGTTCCATCGTTGAGCCACATGTGGAAATCACCGTGGGCTCCCCAGGAACCCTCAAGCGGACGAATGACCTGCTGGGGCGGGAAGGAGTCCAGGTGCTGAGTGGCGGTGACGGGGACCACTCCCTCTCGGAACGGAAGCCGTCGGTAGAGTTCTCGGAGAAAGTCCACGCCCTCGAACCACCAGTGCCCGAAGAGCTCCGTATCGAAGGGAGCGACGGCGACACCCGAGGCTTCTACCTGCTGGTGGCGTTGTATGTGGCCCAGGAACCCAGCGAAGTGACCAGCGTGGTCGCTCATCCGGTACCCCGCCTGAGTGGCGTCGTAGGTTTCCTTACCACCCAAATCCACCTCGGGGCCCGTGATCTTCCAGTACTTCAGTCCCCCGGGCCACCGGATCTTGTGGAACTCCAGGTAGGACTCGTCGCCGGGATATCCCCGGTGTCGGCTCCAGACCTGCATGGACGAAAGCGGTTCCCTGACAAAAGCCACAACGTGCCCATCGGATCCGGCGTCACCTACCAGAAAGGCCTGGTAGGGAGATCGGGAAACCTCGGGATCGTCGTCGTCCAGGGGTTCTCCCTCCCAGGAACCGTCGAAGCGCTCTACTCCGTGCGTTACGTCTCCGTAAGACCCAAGAGATTCTCCTGCCTCGGCCATGTGGGTGTCGATGAAGAAGAAGCGAAACCCTGCTTCCGCGAGGAATGTCTCTACACCCGGTCGGTCCGCCTCCTTGGATACGCCGGGCAGGGGATTCCAGGTTCCTGAGGGGCGGTATGCACATTCGGGGACCCAGCACCCCTTCGGCGCCTTCCCAAAGAGTCGTCGGTGTTCGGCGGCTCCCACTTCGAGCTGCAAGCGGATGCTCTCTTCCCTACCCAGAAGAGGGAGGAATCCATGGGTGGCGGCAGAGCTGATGAGCTCCAGCACCCCGTTCTCCTCGAGCTGACGAAAGGCACCGACGAGGTCTCCCCCGACACTCTCGAAGAGGCTCTGAAGCCGCTGAAAACGCTCTCGCCAGAAATCGACCAGGGGTAGGAGGTGCTCGTCTCCCGTCTCCTTGAGGGATGCGGGCGCTTCGTCCATTGCCTTGAACCGTTGGGAGAAGAACGCCTCCATCTCGGTCCGGAAGTCCTCGCTCGCCAGCTGGTTTGCCAGCACAGGCGTTATCCCCAAGGTCACCGGAACGGTCACACTCTCGTCTTCCAGCGTCCGGAGGGCCTCCAAGAGCGGGAGGTATGTGTCCACCGCGGCCTCGCAGAGCCAATCGCTCCCGTGGGGCCAGCGGCCGTGGTTCAGGACATAGGGTAGGTGGCTGTGGAGAGTCAGGACGAAATGCATCTTCGCTCCTCGGGGTTTCTATTCGGCCAGGGAGTCGGCCCGAACCTCAAATGCTTGATCGTAGATTTCAAAATAACGGCCCACCATACGTTCCCAGGAGAAATCCTGGGCCATGCCGTGTTCCGCCATGTCCAGCCAGGAAGCGGGTTTTCTGTACCGGAAGACCGCCCGCTCCACGATCCAGTCCAGCCTCTCCGGTTTGTAATCGTCGAAGAGCAGGCCGGTCCTGCCATCCTCTATGGTGTCTTCCAGCCCGCCCACCCTTCTCGCCAGAGGTGGTGTGCCGTAGCGCATTGCCCGCATCTGCGTGAGCCCACAGGGCTCGTACAGGGAGGGCATCAGTAGGGCGTCGGCGCCGGCGATGATCTGGTGCTCCTTTTCCTCGTTGAAGTCCAGGTCCACCACAATCCGTTCGGGGTGGGCTTCCGCGAGGTTTTGAAGGCCTTCCTCGAAGCGCCGCTCACCACTTCCCAGAAAGATGAACTGTGCGTCGGCTTCACGAATTGCCCGCCCACCGAGGATCAGGTCCATCCCCTTTTGGGCGGCCATGCGGGCAACCATGCCAACGAGCAGACGTTCGGGTTCCTGGGGAAGGCCGTATTTCTTCTGGAGGGAGCTCTTGCACAGAGCCTTTCCAGAAAGGTCGTCCCGGGAGTAGTTGGCGGGGATGTAAGGATCCGTTTCCGGATCCCAGGTCCGCACGTCGATCCCGTTCAGGACACCGGCCAGTCGATCGTGAAGGTTCAGGAAGGTGTCGTGGAGACCAAAGCCGCCTGCTTCCGTTCTTAGCTCGAAGGAATGGCTGGGACTCACGGTTGTAGCCATGTCGGTGAACACGAGTCCCGCCTTCAGCATGTTCGCCCTTCCGTACCACTCCATGACTTCCACGGTGTACAACTCCCAGGGAAGGCCCATCTCGGGAAGGGTCTCCGCAGGGAACGTCCCTTGAAAACCGCCGTTGTGTACCGACAGGACTGTGGCGGTCTGGTCTGCAAAGGCATCCCCGTAGCCTACGGTCCGTAGGTAAACGACGGCCAGCGCCGTGTGCCAGTCGTGCATGTGGAGCAACACCGGGTCTGGGCCGGGTGCGATCTCGGGGAGGATTTGTGCGGCGGTTGCGGCCAGAAACGAAAAGCGGAGGTGATTGTCGGGGTAGTCCTCACCCTTTTCTCCGTATGCTCCTGGGCGCAGGAAGTACCCATCGTTTTCCACCAACAGGACCCGCGGTCCGTCCGTTCCCGTCGTTGCTTCCCAAAGTCGGGCTTCCTCGCTCCGGGACCCGACTTGGACTGAAAACGTCTCTCCAACGGGCTTGAGGCCGTAGCCACCCTCTCGGATGGTCTGGAACAGGGGGAGGAGCACGGTGACGTCGGAACCGGCCATGCTTTGGAAGTTCGCTATCCCTTGGACAGCTTCTCCAAGGCCGCCGGTCCTGATGTACGGCCAGTATTCGGCCGTCAGGTGGACAATACGGGCGGTTTGAGAGGGATGAGTCTTCCTGGACCCCATTATTCTTACTCGTCCTTTGGTTCTTCCCGACGGTTGAGGACTGACTTCGACTCTCTTGGACGGGGGCGGGTTGTGGCCTTTGGGGCTACCCCGCATTGGGTGGATCGTCCCCGCTCAACGAGCCTTCCATTGATGGGATGTAAAAGCGGTCGGTGTACTCCCGCACCATCCTGGAGGCGGTGAACTCACTACCAGCTGCGAGAAGCGCGTTCTTCATGCGCAAAACCCACCCCCGGGACAACCCGTCTTTGTCTTTGTCGTAGTAGAGGGGAACGACTTCATTCTCCAACAACGAGTAGAGGCTTTCGGCATCGGCTGCGTACTGATCCGGATGGCCGGTGTTGAGAGGAAGGGCCCAACCGTTTAGTCCCGTGTACCCCTCGGCCCACCAGCCGTCCAGTGTGCTCACCTGTGGAATCGCGTTGAGCGCGGCCTTCATTCCGCTGGTTCCCGATGCCTCCATGGGGACCACGGGGAGGTTCAGCCAGAGGTCTACCCCTTGAACGAGCCTATCCGCGGAGTGCAGGTCGTAGTCTTGAAGGAAAGCGATACGCCCTTCGAAGCGAGGATCCCGGGTATAAGAGTACACCCGCTGGAGCATCTGCTTCCCCGCCTCATCCGCTGGGTGGGCCTTACCGGCGAAAATGAACTGAACCGGTCTCCACGGATTGGTCAGGAGCTTCAGAAGCCGGTCTTCGTCGTTGAAGATCAGGTCGGCTCTCTTGTATGTCGCAAACCGCCGGGCGAATCCGATGGTTAGCGCTGAGTGATTGAGAAGAGTTCCTGCGCCCACCAGGTGCATGGCCTCTTTCCATTCGTCGCGCCAGCGCCGTCTGGCAGTCTCCCGAATGAAGTTGAAGAGATGTCCCTTCAGCTTCTGGTGGGTCTCGAAGAGGGCACGATCGTCCATCGTGAGCACGCCCTCCCAGAAATCCCGTTCGGTGATTCTATGGGCCCAGCCCCGTCCCAGGTGATCGTCCAGCAGGTCCATAAGCCGCCAAGCCATCCAGGACGACAGGTGAACGCCGTTGGTGATGTGGGATATGGGAACGTCATTGGGCGGCCTCCCACTCCAGAGGGAGCGCCAGTTCTCTCTGGTGACCTGCCCGTGCTTCTCGGCGACACCGTTCACATAACGAGAGAGACGCATGGCGCACGCCGTCATATGGAAGCTGTCCTGATCCGACCCGGGTGGCCGGCCGAAGGCGAGGAAGGTGTCCCGGTCGATGCCGGTCTCCTCCCAATAGTGGCCGAGCGTGTGGTCGATCTGGTTTGTGCTGAACGTGTCGTGGCCGGCTGGGACCGGCGTATGCGTCGTGAATACTCCATTGGCCCGGACCTCCGCTACCGCGTCGTCCAGAGCCCTGCCTTCCTCGAGGTACTCCCTCACCCGTTCAATCATCATGAAGGCGGCGTGACCTTCGTTGGCGTGCCAGGAGTCAGGCTGAATGCCGATGGCGCGGAGCACTCGAACGCCCCCGACTCCCAGAATCCACTCCTGACAAAGTCGGTTTTCGTCTCCGCCCTGATACAGTTTCTGGGTCAGGTCCCGGTCCTGGGGCTCGTTCGCTTCGAGGTTCGAGTCCAGGAGAAGAATGGTGGTTCGCCCCACGACCATCTTCCAGGCGCCCACGTGGATAGTGCGACCGTAAAGCTTGACTGTGGCCAGCGAACGGTCGCCATCTTCGTCTAGAATGGGCTCAAGCGGGGTGAGCACCGGATCGAACTGCTCCTCATTGTCCTCTTGCCAACCATCCAGCGTCAGTTTCTGGTCGAAATACCCTTTCAGATACAGAAGACCGACTCCGACAAGGGGCACACCCAGGTCCGACGCGGCCTTGCAGTGGTCACCGGCCAAAACCCCAAGCCCACCCGAGTAAATGGGAACCGACGGGTGGATTCCGAACTCGGCGCAGAAATAGGCCACGACCTTGTCGGAGAACTCGCCGTGGTTTTCCGTGAACCAGGTTCCCGAACTGGATTCTTCAAGGGCGGCCGTTTCCATGACCTTGGTGTAGCGATACAGGAAATCAGGGTCCCTGGCCAGCGCCGCCAGCCGGGCAGGGTCTACCCGGCGAAGAAGCCTGATGGGATTCCGGCCCAATAGCCGATAAAGAGTAGGATCGATTTCCCAAAAGAGTTCTCGGGCGTGTCGATTCCACCGCCAGGAGAAGTTCAGGGCGATCTCGCCTAGACCCTCCAACGGTTCGGGCAGGTAGGGGATCTTCGCAGTTTTTGATGCCATGAGTGCCAACGGGGAGCAAGAGGTCCAGGCACCAGGTTAATTGACCGGGGCCTAGGAAAGGAAGGTACCCGTTCGCCTTCCTTTTCTGCCAGGGATTCGATGTAAAGAAGAAGACCCCCGAATCGTGCGTGACCTCGGGAGTCAAAGCTCTGGAGCTGGGTGTCTTCAACCAGCTCCAGCGAAGCTCCGGCGGCAGGACTCGAACCTGCGACCCGACGGTTAACAGCCGTCTGCTCTACCAACTGAGCTACGCCGGAAAATGCCCCTAAAAGTTGGGACGAAAAAGCTACCCAGGGGGGGAGGGGGTGTCAACGGGAGGGGCCCGACCTCCGGCAGGGCCATCTCCTTGCACCGCAGGGGTTTTCCTGGCCTCTCTCTCTTTGGAAGATCCTCTCCCCAGGGTCCGGTCCGGGCTTCTTTCAATGACGTCTTCTATTCGAGGCAGAGCCGAACGTTCCATAAGGCGACGGATGGCTGGCCCTATGTCATGGGAATGTCGCCACAGTTCGTGGAAGCGGACATGGGCCCGACGCGCTTCTTTTTCCCCGAGCAAGACAGCCCACGCGGGGCCTCTATGGGGGAAGGGTTGTCGAAACCAGTGGAGTCCCAGGAGCAGGGCATGGGGGCCACGGTCACCAAAAAAGACCGTGAAGTCGGGAGACCATCCGCCCAAGGGAGAGGACCGGATCTCCATTCTCTGGTCCCCGAGGGGGGCTAAGACTCTGTTGAGGTTGTCTCGCTTGGTCGGATCCACAGAGAGCGCGTAGGTCTCCTCCTCGACCGTACGGGCGCTTACCTCCGCCACGAGTATCCGAAACCGCCGAAGACCAGCGAGCTCCTCCCCGGTCAGGTCGACGGCCCCTAGCCGGATCCGGAGGATGGCAGTGTCGGCGGATCGACTTTGGGACAAGAGCCCTCCAAAGGTAGAGCGAAAGTCTGGGGAGCTTCGCTCGTGGAGAAGGCGGCACGTGAGCCTGGTATCCGGTTCTGTCATACCAGGCAACTTGGGCGTGAAACCCGGGCAGACGAATGGGACTTGGGGACTGAAAATCGGTAGGAGGAAGGACTGTTCTCGCGGAAGGGTACCCTTAGGGCCGCTCTGGCCTTTCTCTATCCACCAACAGTTCAACTTGAGCTCGATCCCGGGCCGGAACCTCGTGGCACCTGCGGCATCGGGCTTCGTAGCTTTCCGCACCGCCCACCTGGATGGTTGGCCCTTCTGCCGGTGCGGGTTTGCCATCGATGAGTCGTTGGTTCCTGGTCGCCAGGTCCCCACACCGCATGCAAATGGCGTGGAGTTTGTCCACCTTCTCGGCTATGGCGAGAAGGTGCGGGAGGGGCCCGAAGGGCTCTCCCCGAAAATCCATATCGGTACCGGCCACGATGACTCGAACCCGGCGATCGGCCAGAGCATTGGCTACCCGGATAATCCCATCGTCCAGGAACTGGGCCTCGTCGATGGCGACCACTTCGGTGTCTCCCAGGATCGCTTCCGCCACCTGGAGGGAGCTGGTCACAGGCAGGGCTTCTGCCTGGTGGCCATCATGTGAACTGATGGTGAATAGACCCCCGTATCTGTCGTCCAAGTGGGACGTGAAGACCTGAACACATCTCCGCGCGATGAGCGCTCGGCGCACCCTCCGGAGGAGTTCCTCGGATTTGCCACTGAACATGACTCCGGAAATCACTTCGATCCAACCGTCTTGGGCGCCGTGGTACATGGTAGTCGTGGCTCGGGGTTTGGAAGGGTACTGTGGTTTCAGGGCTCGGCCCCTCTCTCCCTTGTCCAGGAAGGCCAGAAGAGCGGGCTCCGGAAACACACGGGTTACCCAGGGGCTAGTTTATCCGTGCGCAGTTGGACTGTCCACCTGATACACCGGTCCGTAGGTTCTGGTGGTCTTTTGGGCATGGAGGTCGAGAGGTTGTGGCCCAAAGGGCGTATCTGCACTCCCCTGGGTTTCGGGGTTGCCTGGCGCTTCAAAGAGAAATTGAAGGTCTCATGAGGGTCCTACCTAACATCGTCAACGCACTCCTTATTTCTTCCTTTCTGATACTTTCTGCCTGTACAGGTGGGAGCCGTGGAGATCCGAAGCTGGTGGTGTCCGTGGTACTGGACCAGGTCCGGGGGGATCTTCTCGAACGGTATGATTCGACGTTTACCGGAGGATTCCGACGCCTTTTTGACGATGGGTTTCGTTTCGTCAACGCTACGCACGACCATGGCAAGACAGCCACTGCCGTAGGACATGCCAGCATTTCGACGGGCCTGTTTCCTTATAGAAATGGCATCGTCGGGAATGAATGGCTGGAAGAAACCCCGAACGGTTGGCGAACGGTCTATTCTCTCGAGGATACCCTTGTGCACATCCTCGGCCAACCCAGGCTGGAGGGACGGTCTTCGCGGAACCTGCTTTTGGGTGGGCTGGCGGACTGGGTAGTGGCGAAGGACTCGGGAGCGGTGATTGCCTCGGTTTCGAGAAAAGATCGGGCGGCCATCACCATGGCGGGAAAGACCCGTGGGCACGTCTTCTGGATTCCGGACTACCAGGGAGAATTCGTAACGTCGAGCTTTTACGCGGCCGAATACCCGACATGGGTAGAGCGATTCAATCGGGAGGAGATGCCTCGGATTTTCGGCGATGAGGTATGGGAACAAACCGTCCCGATGGAAGCGCGCCGTCTCTCACGGTCCGATACCTTCGAGTACGAAGGTGACGGAGTCCACACTGCGTTTCCCCACAGATTCAGCGAGGAGACCAGGAACCCTGATCGCCCGGGGGCCCTTACCCGTTGGGCCTGGGCTTTGACCCCTCCCGATGTCGCGGTTGGGGAGTTCGCGAAGGAAGCTGTGTTGGCTTTGGGGATGGGTCAGGATGACGTTGTCGATTACCTGGGCCTTTCGTTTTCTGCGCCCGATGAGATCGGACATGACTTCGGCCCCCTCAGCAGAGAACAGTTCGAAGCCCTTCTACACCTGGACAGAGTTCTCGGAGACCTGATGGCGTTCCTGGACGACCACGTTGGGGAAGGCCGTTGGGTTATGAGTGTCACTGCTGATCACGGAGCCCTCACGGTTCCGGAACACCTGGCGGAAGAAGGGTTCGAGGCAGGCCGGATCTCCCGGGAGGAATTCGCAACCCTTCGAAACCTGTTCAGTGCGTCCCGCGAAGGGGACGAGAACCCCGTGGAAAAGACCGACCGGTTGGTTGAGGCGTTGGAGGAACTCCCCTTTATTGCCGACGCCTATTCCGTTGTTGAGCTCACTAGCGGCCCTCCCGCGGACTCGTTCGCCGCCTTCATGCGCAATTCCTATCACCCTGACCGGTGGCTCCCACAGTCAGGCAATCAAGGCACCGATGTGTTGGTTCGCTTTGTCGAAGATCACTACGTTTCGAGTACCGCCAGGGGCACGGGACACGGGACGCCATATTTTTACGACAGGCACGTTCCGCTGGTCTTTTTTGGCCCCGGTGTGAAACCGGGCATCTCCGCAGAAGTGGTGCGATCCGTGGACATCGCCCCAACCCTTGCTGCACTTGCCCACGTCGAGACTCCGTTCGATCTTGATGGACGGCCCCTCTTTCGGTAACCAGCCCCCCCGCCAGGTGACCGGGTAGTCCGACGCTCCACCGATCGGCAATCCGGCTGCATTCCCAGAATACAGTTCCCGTGTTTGGGAAAAAGTGTTTCTTGACATCAGCTTCGGAGTGTAGCATTACTAATTCGGCAAGTGGTAAACATTTGATTACTGTTCCCTCAAGCGTGGTCTTAGGCCAAATTGGGAACAGGGAATTAGAAAAAACAAACGCTGGGTTCGCACCTGTACGCACGGGAACGGGGTTCCCTCAATCAGCCGCCAATGGGCGGCAGGCTCGCTAGTGGTTCTTCAACCGGAAGGAATACAACCCGTGGAGGGCTGGACGATCCAGCGAGCCGAGGACCTACTGGGTTCCCTACCGGGCATTCTCTCTGTCCGAGTTGTGGCCCGTCCCGGAGGTGACATCGAGGAGATTCATCTCCTTTCCACCACCGAGGTTCCGGCCAAGCAAGTTGTGCGAAATGTAGAATCGGCCCTCAAGGCCAAGTACGACCTGGAGGTGGATCACCGGAAAATCTCCGTGGCACAGACATCAGATCCGCCGCCAGAGAAACCGAAGAAGGAGCCGGAGCCTAGAAAACCGGTGTTGATCGAGAAAATACAACCGACCCTCGGGGGCCGGATTCTGTTCCAGCGCCACCAAGTGGAAATGGAACGGGCCCATACAGTGAAGGTGGCCGTGAGCTTGGAATGGGAGGGGACGGAGTTTGTGGGGCAAGCTGTCGGCACGGACCTTCTCCGCTCCCGACTTGAAACGGTGGCCAGAGCAACGATGGCCGCCACGACAGAGATCTTGGACTTCCTCCGTGAGGGGACTGCGAAACCGGCAGTCACCCTGGCGCTCGATGGAGTTACTGTGGTGGAGGCTTTCGACCGGAAATACGTCCTGGTGGGCGTGAACGCGATTCTGGAAAGAGAGATCGCGTCGTTGGCCGGAGCCTCGGCGGTGCAGGACACATCCGACCGAGCAGTTATCCTGGCCACCCTCCAGGCCATTGATCGGTGGGTCCGCGGCCGACTCTAGGCCCGGACCCAAAGCCTCTGACAAGAACTAGGTAGGAAAACCTACTTCAAAGGAGAGACCCCCTCGGTCCACCAGAGCGAAGCGTGAGCGGATGAGCGGAGCGCATAAGCTTCTTTCGTATTCCGAAGCCGACCCGTTTTTGAAAGGAGGGTCTGCGCATGTTCGCGAATCTGTTCGAGTTTTTCGGCGTAATGCTGGCTATGGTACACGGCGTTGCCGGGTGGTAGAAGTTGAAATGGGTGAGCCGAGGGGGCTTCCCTTATGAAACTGAGCCCGATCAAAACCTATGTGGCCCTAACGGCCGCGCTTGGGATCGGCGCCCTCGTGTTTTTGGACTGGGGTTCCCTCAGTCCTTTTGTTGATTTTGGCCCTCAATATGGAAGCTTCTCGGCTTTCATCCGACATCCCGCCGTCGGGCTTGTTGCGCTCTTTCTTCTAGGGCTACTTGCAGAATCCCTGACTCTGACCATTACGGTGGTCAAGAGCGCAGGAAGCACTTCGTCCATCATCTTCCTCCCCCTTCTCGTCTCGATTGTCCTGTTCGGACCAGAACCAACCGTCCTCTTTATTGCAGTTACAGGGGTTGTTGGCGAGTTCGTTATCAGGAAGAAGGAGACGATTCGAGCTGTCTTCAACTCATCCCAGTACATCCTCGCGAGTTTTGTGGCTGGGTTGGTATGGAATCGGTTTGGAGTAGAACCCCTGGCGCTTCCCACTTCGGGAGCTGCGACGCCAACGGCGGACTTTTTCCCGAGTTTTATGGCGTTTGTGACGTTCGGATTCGCGTTTCTGGCCTTCGCCATTGTGTTCCTTATCCTCAACCACGGAGCTGTATCCCTCGCCATTGCGCTGAACGAGAGGGTCAGGCTCCGAAAGGTGTGGCTCGGCCTAATCGGTCGGACTGGCACCAACCTCATTCTTGACTTTGGCGTAAGCCCGATCGCCATCGCCATTGCTTTTCTATACTTGCAACTGGGAGCCT
>RCNC010001659.1_pt1 | contig 15064 bp, 8 predicted proteins | sample 2041301 | NCBI WGS metagenome assembly RCNC01 (sample SAMN09708231, study PRJNA481090) | Marine sediment metagenome, whole genome shotgun sequencing project. | biome: marine sediment; feature: ocean; material: sediment; isolation source: Sewage treatment plant 13A marine sediment (STP13A) ... | reverse complement strand
CGGTGGCGCAGGGGCTGTCCCGGCGCTTTGACAAGAAAAATGCCTTGGGGATTTGTGTCATCACCGCCGGAATCTTCGCTTTTTCACCCCAGGTGCTTTATTTCTCAGGCATTCTGGAAACAATGACAACCACCGCAAAATTCACCTACATCTTTACCGTTAATGGCATATCCCAGGTATTCTTTATTGCCTATATTATTCTGTTGGACTCCATGCTCTCGGATGTAATCGATGAACATGAGCTTAATTCAGCCAAGCGCGAGGAGGGCCTGTTTTTCGCGGCCCGTTCCTTTGCCACCAAGGCCAGTTATGGTCTGGGCAGTTTCTTTGCCGGTATCGGCCTGGATATTATCCACTTCCCCCAGGGAGCGTCTCCCGAGACCGTCACCGCAGATGCCGTACTCAGCCTGGCGATTTTGTCCGGTCCGGTGATGTTTGTATTGTTCGCCGCGACGGTGATGGTTTCCAGTCGCTATCCCCTGACCGCCGCAAAGCACGGCGCCATCATGAGAGAGATAGATGCGCGCAAAGCCTGAGCGACCGTTTACTGCAGTCTAAACCGCAGCGGCCAGGTAGCTGGCCTGGCTGATGGCACGCTTGGCATCCAGCAAGTGTTCTCGTGCGCGAAAGATTTCAATTTCTCACCAGACTTCGGTGGGTTGAGTCCAGGAACAGACTCAATAATTGCGACTATAATTAAGTCATCACAATCAGAGTGGTGGCTTACATGGTCAGCCCTAATCAGTTTGCTGTCGCAGTATGTTTTTCCTTCATCCCTTTCTCTGGTGTTCAAACTGCATCCGCTGAACCCTGGCCGATCAAGGACTTCGAGGTGGTCGCTGTGGCGGCCGCCGGTGAATACCGCGAACCGACACTCGAACGGTTGGCCAGGGATGTTCAGCGGCTGGTCCAGGAAACCGGCATCACCGACCCGTACTTCCCGACCCTGTTCCGGACCCTGCCGGTGGATGTCACCGAACAGACGGCTATCGAGAATTTCCTGGGGGAAACAGCAGCCCAATTCGAGGCATGGGGCTTTCAGCCACCCGCACTTGAACCGGTCATCCAAGGCCGGGACGGTAACCCGGCGTTCCGCGTATTTCTCATCTCCAATCTCGAGCTCGAGGGTGCAGCCGGAGAATACCATGTGTCCTGTGTCAGTTTCACACGACGAATCATCCTACTGAATCGCAGCAGCATCATGAGCGGCAACACCATATCGACGCGGGGCTTCCAGACCATCGCCCATGAGCTGTTCCATGCGGTGCAGGGCGCCTATCCGTTTTTTGAATGCGGCGGGGGTGACGCCCGGGTGGGGGACTGGATTGTGGAAGGGCAAGCACGTGCGGTGGGCTGGGATACAGCCGCTCGACTCCGGCCCCTGGATACATCCAGCAACGCCTTGGAACGATGGGGCGAGCGTGACTATAACCAGCGCCTCCAGGTACCCCTGAGGGAGAGTCTGGGCTCGACCATAAATCCCTACGGCACATCCTCATTCTGGCGCTATCTGGCGGAGCGCCATGCCGGCAGGGCGGTGGGCTATAAGCCTGGTCCCGAGGAGGCCCCGGTGGACTACGGGTACCTGCCGATGTTGTTCACCGGCGGAAGGGTCGCCCGCGACTGCAATCAACTCAGGGGCCCCTGCGATGCCGAAGTGGATTGGCTGAATGCCCGCCTGCTGACGGCTTTCCGCGCGGATCTGCGAACCGTGTTCACCAACTTTGCAGAGGCCATGGCGCTGTATGGCCAACACCGAAGTGGTCTGACAGATATCTATACGTGGCAGGAACCTGTCTTTCCAGCTCTTGGCTGCCATCCGGTGCCTTTCGGCGACCCCTGGTCCCGGATCATCCATCGGGATGTCATACCACGGCTCGAGGAAAACTCCATTCAGTGTTTCGTCGTGACGTTCAAGGAATTCGAGAACGACGTGCTGATCGAATTCAAGGCGACAGCGCCGCCCGGTGGTACTGACGTCGGCAACCTCAATTTCGCCGTCGCCGGGCGGCCGATGCAGGCCCGGCGGGCGCAGGTGAAAATCAACAATGACACCCTGGAGCCATCGGTGGCCTGGGTGGCGCGCGTGCCGGCCGACGAGACCACCTATCTCACCCTCACCAATGTGGCCGACATCCCGTCCCGCTCCAGCAGGATGACCAACCTGCCGTACACCGTCACGGTAATAGATCATTATGCCTCCATGTCGATCGACGCGGTGGAAACTGACAGCAACGACGATGATGACTTCAACTATGATGTGACTACCGAACAGGTCGCTGACATGTCAGGGGTCAGTTTTGGGCTGTTTTTTGATCCACCACTGGCGCGGGGTACTTGCTTTGCCTCGCTGCAGTTGTCCTCTGAACAGCACGATGGTCTGCATATCCTTGGTTACGTTACAGCCCCACTGCGCCCTCAGCGATATCTGATCAGTCGCGACGGCGCCACTGAGAACGGTGTGGATATCCTGGGGGCGCAATTTATGTGGAACTCCAGAACAGATCTGGGCGGCGGTGGCTACAATCGATTCTTTACCCGCAGCGGATATCTGGATATTACCAGCGTCAGCCCGTCGGCGATCATGGGTCAATTCGCGATAACCCTGGAGCAGTCTGATGAATTGGTGGATGTGACCGGCAGATTCAGTCTGCCACCTGCAGTGCCAGGGGCCGGCAGTTTCTTCGGCCGCTTCGGCTCGGACCACCCCTGCCTGGCACTACCCGATCCGGATACCGCTCCTGGCCAGCCGGGTGCCAGTGGTGGCCCTGCTTCCGATCCGGACCCCGATGATCCGCCGACTGATGGTCCAACGACTGATGATTCCGCGCCGGATAATCCTGGTGACAGCAGTCCGGGAGGGGTTCACCCTGACAACGACTCAGGCCCGGTGGCTGGAGATCGCAGCACCGGCACTCGCCCTGGCGAGGATTCAAGTGTCGGCGATGCAGGCAATCTGGATTCTCCAAATCTGGTGCTGGACTTTCTCGAAGAAGGAGCAGCTATACTTCGCTCGGAGGCCCAGGTCGTTCAGGGTAGTGGCACTCCCGCAAGCGTGGCGCTGGCATCGCGCTCGTTCAACCTGACGTTCGCGCTACCTGTCGGGGAGTTCGTGCAGTGTGCCTTCAAACAACGCGATCAGGAGGCTTATATTGCGATAATGACTATGTCCAGGGCAGAGGCTGGCAATATGGTATTTGATGTCGCCAATGCCGACCTCCTTCTCGACGCCTCCACTGGAGCGGTTCGCCTGGAGCTGGAGTTCGAAAAAGGTACTATGATCATCAACGGCGCAGCGCCTGCTGTTGTGAAACTCGTGTCGGATGGCCAGTCGACCATTCGTGGTGACGTCACCGGTGGATCCCTAGACGCCAAACTTGATTCTGCGCTCGACGCCACGGGCAAGCAGCACAGTCTCAACTGCCCCGGGCTGATGGACTTCGCTTTTCTCGTGACTCGGGTGCGCTGAATACGGCTGGCGATGGCGACATAGTGTGCCGCCTGGCATTGGGCCAAATGCTATTCGCAGCCGCTATAACCCTTGGGCACATCGTATATTCCTGCGGGCGGCTTCTTGTCCTCAACCGATACGAATTCTAACCAGGACGATGTAGGCCCAATTGTGGTTTCTTGACGAACCGGGTAGCCACCCAACGACAGCGAATCTAAAACCCAGAAGCTGTCAGGGGTTACAATACCCTTGGTATAGGTTCGATAATCCTCCAGTCCCAGGGTTACGTCCTCACTAATCCAGACAACAACCTTATAGGAACCGCTTGCGCCAAGAGCGATGGTAGCTTCGTACCCGACAGCCTGCCAGGAACCTACTTGCCGTGTCTCTCCAGTCTTTCGAAATACGGGGTCTTTTTCGGAAGGTATATATTCCTGAGGCTGCTGGTGCTTTATTCGCATGCAGGTCTTTTTGGAATCGTTGATCAGATAGGTCTCACCGCGATCCAGGCGACCAACCATGCGACTATCCTTACTGATGCTAGCCATTCTGTCTGCGCGCGACCAGATTTGTCTTCTTTGCAATTGCTCGGGGTCCGATGCTGGCGGACTACCAGCCAGGCTACTGCCTTCGTTTGCTGTGATTAAAGTGTCGGCTTCAACACTTACGACGGCGCTGAAGAGTACGATTACCCAATATTTTCCAATAGACATTGCTCACCTCCACTTACCATTAAACGGCTTGTGCTGATGTGCGACACTCTCGCATCAAGCGCAGCGCTTATCAATAGGCAGGCCAGGCAAGCAAACCATAAAGATTAAACACCAAAAAGTTTAGGCCTCTGCGTTCTAGCCTTCTGGCGTATACCAGATGGGAGATGTGTAGGCACGCTCCTGGGTTTTCAGTTTAACCTCATCAGGCATGTCAACGCCGAGTCGGATGCGGTCGTATGCCGTCCAGCGCGGAGTCGGAATTTCTATCACCCGTACGTAATAAAACGAATGCAGAGATGCATCGAAATCCGGATCCTGCCATACCGTTACCAGCTCGGGTGCACCGATAGTATTTGACCAGGTGGGCACGCTCAGGTCTACCGTGTCGCCGACAGGCGGCAGTTTGCCGTTTCTGCCTGGCTTACGGTCCCCAGACCAACTCACGTCAAACACCTGTTCGTGTGCCTTGCCTTTAGCATCGACCCAGCCCTTTATGACCTGGATGCGGTCAAGGTTGGCCCCGTCCGGATCGCGCAGGGCCCAGACCATGAAGTTTGGAGATTTCCCCTTGGGAGCCGCGTTCAGGTCGCCTCCCATGGGAACACCCTTGTCATAGCCAACGTGGGCCAGGTTTCTGCCGTGTGTGTCCTGCTCGGTAAAATCGTAGCCACCAAAGAAGCGCACGCGAATTCTTGGCCCGGTAGTGGCGTATGTCTCACGACGCTCCAGCGCATCGAAGATAGCACTGCGGGTATTTTCAGTGGCCCACACCGCGGTGGGACCTGGTGTGGCGTACTGCCAGCCCTTATAGGAAATACCCAGTTCCTTGTTACTCTTTACTACCGCGAGTGCGCGGCCGGGTTCCGGTTCCATCCAGGCGAACGCCCCGAAGAAGTTATCGTCAAAGCTGGTAGACAAACCTGTGTGAATATCCGAGCCACCGACGAAGCCCAGCTTGAAGGGATTGGTGCCCTTGTCCCTGTCAAAGACCAGGCCATTTTTGAGTGCGCTTCGCACATAATCACCCGGCAGCATTTCCGGGGTTTTCTTCTGGGTGACATCCAGGTTGGCCCAGTCCCAGCGTTCGTAGTCTGCGAACTCATCATCCGGTGATAGCAGGGGGTGGGTCTCGCTGTCGCCCTTGGTCTGGCCGATCTCTACCAGGCGTTCCCACTTGGCGCGGGTTTTCAGGTAGTCCGCGGTATAGGGAGCGCCGCTTTCGAAATTATTCTGCAGCGCGAACATGATACCGTTGGAAAGGTTGGGATTATGCGGGATGGCAATCACATCTCCGCCCGTTTTATCCTCATAGGACTGCAGCCAGTTCCACAAATCCCGGGGATCAGGGCTACCCTGGGGTGGTGTCATGGTCATAGGTAGCATTTGCAGGGCGCGCTCCGGTCCGTCCCGGAATATGACATTGCGATGGAGATTATTACCCGTGACCAGCGAGGTCCATTCGTAGGCAATCAAGGTTGTGAACTTGCCTGGATCGTTGAATTCCTCGGCGGCACCGACCAGGTCTTCCCAGGTGCTTTTGTAGCCCGGGTTTCCGGGTTGGTAGTTCAATGCAGGTGATAGCGTGCCCTGGGAGAATTGCTTGATCAGCTCTACTGAAGCATCCTTGGCAGCCTCACCCCCGGCAGTGAACTGCTCGTGAAAATACTTTCCTTGCTCGTCGGCCATAATCGCGGGGGCACCGCGCAGGATATCGGTAATGACACCCATGCCGTCGGTGTGCTCTGTCAGCGCAAAGAAATCAAATGCGCGCGCCAGGCGTGCGGGCTGGCCGGTATTGGAACTGACCTGGTCTCCACGGGCAAAACGATAGACATCACGTGGCATGAGTTTGGTGCCACCACCACCAGCGTCGGCAGAAAGCGCAGAATGTACGTGAGTTTCGCCAAATAATAATTCGGTTGGAAATGCTCGCTCTGCATAAGGTGAGTAAGGCCGTTCTGACGCCTGTAAACCTGATGATGCAAGGATGGCACAGCCGACTAAAACTTGTAGCAGCCGTGTTGTCACAGGTGTGGATAGGTAAGGCCCAAATTTATTCGGCTTAAACATGCGTCTCTCCAAAAGTTTTAGTCGCGGTAGGGTACATAGTAGCCAACTAGAATTTCACTAGTGCTTTAAGAAACAGCGTGTCACCCTCGGGGCGGCGTTTGACGTCAAACTCATGCAGCCATTTGAACTCGGCAATAAAATCGTTGCCCCACAGCTTGCGGCTATAGGACGCGACTGGTCCAATGCCATAGGAGCGTGCCTTAAAGCTGCCGAAAGTTGCTCCTGAGCCGCCGTCTCCGGTGACTTGTTCGTACCAGAACCCGGTGACACCAGCACTAACGCCACCGCCCCATAGTGGCAGGTGTTGTGCTGCAGTTACCTCAAGGTGCATCTGAGTGCCGCTTTCGTAGTTGGTGTCAGAGTTCTTTTCGTTAAAGGTTGAGCCCAGGAAGGCGGAGAACTCCCGTCCGGTTTCCGTGCTTAGGTAGACCATCGCGATGGTGGGTTCCCAGCTCCAGAAGTTTTTCCCCTCATTGGCTAGTGCGCCCTTTTCGTAATCTCCCGTTGGCGCGTACACACCGACCCTGAAGTTGAAATTAATAGCGGGGCTGGCATTGTAGTTCAACATAAGAGGCAGCAGAAAGATGTCCCCCAGGCCGCTGACACTCTCGGAACGACGCACGATACGATTCAGTGGATCGTTGGGCGACGCAACATCGGCCTCGACTCTGGTGTCCACCAAGGGAATAGTGACGGCCGCAGCATAGCTCCAGTTCCCGCCTAGCTCGATGGGGGGGCGCCATAGCGCCGTCAGACCAATGGCTGTCGAATCAACCTTGACATCCAGCGCCGCCAGGCCGGCAATGGGCACCACTAGATTACTGTCGACATTGCCATCGTAGTTGAGGACGTTGAGTCGCAGGATAACCGTTTCATCGGCGGGCACGCCATCGACAAAGGAGGACATGGAACCGGGAAAGTAGCGTCCGCTACCGCCTTCTTCTGCAACAGCAGGAAATAGAGTAAAGGCGGTAAGTGTGGTGGCCAATGTTGCTTGCAAACCTTTGCATATTACGGTCTGTCTGTACCTTGTTGATTTCCAGGGCATCAATGGGTGTGTCCCCGCAGCGTTAGAGTGGTTTTGTTCAACGCTTTCTGGCGTCGAGCAGAGTCCGGACTATACTGCGATGCTTGTCATATGTATTGTTGTAAACTCGGTGTGGCGAGCCAGGATGATAAGCCGTAAAAAATATACTGTTATATGACGTTATGCGTCTGCGTATTTTGCATAGCATAAGTCTACGGCTCACCCATTCAATTTATTCAATTGACCACGCAATATGCAACAAGTGATCTGGAAAATTTCAAGGAGATTGATATGAAGAATCTGGTACTGGCTTTCGTGGTGACACAGGCTTTGCCGGTTATTGCTTACGCCGCGGAAATAGCGCAAATAGAGGAAAACCCTTTGCGCAACCTCTACTACGGTGAAACTCATATGCATACCGCCTATTCACTGGATGCCTTTATTGGTGGCACTCGCCAGACTCCCGCTGATGCGTATCGCGCCGCCAGAGGTGAGACAGTTGTAGTCAATGGCAAGCCACACCAGATTCGTCGCCCGCTGGATTTTGCGGCAGTCACTGATCATGCCGAATATATTGGCGAAATGTACTCCACGCTTAACAAAGGCGCACCCGGTTATGACAATCCGCTCATAGAGCAGTTGCGAGGCCTGTCCGATATTAAAGAACGGGAGCAGTGGTTCTTCAAATATGTGATCAGCAATAACCGGGGGGATACACCGCAGCACACCGAATTTTTTGCCGGGGAGGAAACTGTAAAAAGCGCTTGGAAAATTGCCGTGGATGCTGCGGAGGAATATAACAAGCCGGGAGAGTTCACGACCTTCATTGCCTATGAGTGGAGCGCTGCGCCCAAGGGCGGGAATTTGCACCGCAACGTCATTTTCCGCGATCATAAGGTACCCGACTTGCCCATGAGCTACATCGATCTTAATCGCGAGGAAGGGTTGTGGCGCTGGTTGGCCCAGCTTGAGGAGCAAGGTATCAGGGGGCTTGCCATACCCCATAACTCTAACGCCAGTAAGGGCATGATGTTTCCTGACGCGAACTCTAAAGGCGATCCCATTGATCTGGATTACGCTACGATGCGCGAGCATTTCGAACGTAACATTGAGATGATGCAGGTAAAAGGCAACTCAGAGGTGCATCGCAAATTCTGGGCGGCGGACGAGTTTGCCGATTTTGAGAACGCAGACTCGATGCAGAAGTTTAGCGGGCGCGTCGCCGAAAAACGTAATTTTGTGCGCAGTGGCGTGGTCAAGGGTCTGGCTCTGGAGCAGCAGTTGGGCGTCAATCCCTTCAAACTTGGTTTTGTAGGTGGCACAGACAACCACAACGGCATGATGAGCGATGTCGACGAGGATAACTTTGTCGGCGCGCATGGACCGGAGGACGGCTCGGTACAAGAGCGTCGCGAAGGCAATGTGACCAGTTGGCTGGACAGCAAGGACCTTAGCATTGGAGCTCTTACCGGCGTCTGGTCCGGCAGTAATACCCGTGGCAGCCTCTGGGATGCTATCTACAATCGTGAAACCTTTGCTACCAGCGGCCCCCGCATTGCGGTGCGTTTTTTCGGGGGCTGGAAGTACCAGGAGGGCCTGCACACCCGTTCTGATGTGATAGAAAAGGCCTATGCCGGTGGTGTACCTATGGGCGGCGACCTGGGTAAGCGGCACAGGAATAGTTCCCCCCGCTTCGTCGTTATGGCGAGCAAGGATGCACTTGGCGCGAATCTTGATCGCATCCAGATCGTAAAGGGCTGGGTCGACGCGCAGGGGCAGCTGCAGGACAAGGTGTTTGATGTTGCCTGGGCCGGTGAACGTCAGCCAGGCAGTGATGGCAAGCTCGCCGCCATCGGTAACACGGTAGACTTATCGACTGCGACCTATCGCAATACTATCGGTGCAACTCAGCTTGCAACGGTATGGGAAGATCCGGAGTTCGATCCGCAGATTTCCGCACTCTACTATGCCAGGGTAATTGAGATCCCGACGCCGCGCTGGTCGACTTACGATGCCGTGAGAGCCGGTCTGCCACTACTTGAAGACGTGGCCTCGACTATTCAGGAGCGCGCCTGGTCTTCGCCTATCTGGTACAAACGGTAACCTCACATCTGATTGACATCCTTGCAGACCGCTAGTGCGAGGCCGGAGCCAGCCTGGCGTCCCAGAAGTTACCGTTGGGTAGTTTCCTGTTTACTGCAGTCTAAACCGCCGCCGCCAGGTAACTGGCCTGGTTGATGGCGTTCTTGGCATCCAGCTCCGCCGCTTCATAGGCGCCGCCGATCAGGCTGACATTCAGTTCGCTGTTTTCCAACTCATCGTACAGCGCTCGCAGGGGCAATTGCCCGGCGCATACAATCACTGTATCCACCTCAAGCAACTGGGGCTTGCCGTCAATGCTGATATGCAGGCCTGCGTCATCGATTTTCTCGTACTCGACCCCGTTCATCATTTTCACGTCGCGGCGCGCCAGGGATATGCGATGGGTCCAGCCGGTGGTTTTGCCCAAACCGCGTCCAACCGGTGTGGGCTTGCGCTGTAGCAGGAACACCTCGCGGTCCGCTTTTTCCACTACCGGTTCGATGCCGGTGACGCCGCCGCGCGGATGATTCTCGAAATCGACGCCCCACTCGCGGGCGAAGACGTTGATGTCCATGGCCGCTGAGGTACCTTTGTGCATGATCACTTCAGCCACATCGAAACCGATACCGCCGGCTCCCAGAATGGCGACTTTTTTTCCTACGGACTTGTCGCCGCGGATGACGTCGATGTAGTTGACCACGCTGGGGTGATCGATGCCTTCGAGGTCGGGTACGCGCGGTTCGATCCCCGTGGCGATAACGACGTGGTCAAAATTTCCGGCTTGCAGTTGTTCTGCGTCGACACGCGTGTTTAATCGCAAGTCAATATTGTGCACTTCGATCATGCGGGCGTAATAACGCAGTGTTTCGTAAAACTCTTCCTTGCCCGGCACACGTTTTGCCAGGTTGAACTGGCCACCTATCTCGCTGGCGCTGTCATAGAGGGTGACCGCATGGCCGCGCTGTGCAGCGACAGTGGCGTAACCCAGTCCTGCCGGGCCTGCACCGACGACGGCGATACGCTTGGGTGCTTCAGTGGGCTCGTACTTCAGCAGGGTCTCGTGACAGGCCCGCGGGTTCACCAGGCAACTGACTTCCTTGCCAGTGAAAGTGTGATCCAGGCAGGCCTGGTTACAGGCGATACAGGTATTGATCTCGTCTTCCCGGCCCTCCCTTGCTTTCTTAACGAAGTCAGCATCGGCGAGCATGGGGCGCGCCATGGAAACAAGGTCCGCATGCCCATCCGCCAGCACCTGCTCGGCCACATCAGGCATATTGATGCGGTTACTGGTGATGGTGGGTATGCCCAGTTCCTTGGCCAGTCGGCCGGTGACACCGGCGAAGGCGGCCCGTGGCACCCTGGTGGAAATAGTGGGCACCGCTGATTCGTGCCAGGTGAAGTGGGTGCTCATAATGTTGGCGCCAGCCTGCTCTATGGCCTTGCCCAGCTGTACAACTTCTTCCCAGGACATGCCGCCCTGCAACATGTCCATGGCGGCGATACGGAAGATGACAATGAAGTCGTCCCCGACGGCGGCGCGGACACGACGTACGACCTCTACCGGGAAGCGCATACGGTTCTCATAGCTGCCGCCCCACTGATCGGTCCGCTGGTTGGTTTTCTCCACCAGGAAGGTACTCAGCAGGTAGCCTGCGGAGCCGATGATTTCTACCCCGTCATAGCCGGCCTCTTTGGCGCGGCTGGCGCAGTTGGCGAAGTCGCCCAGTTGCTTTTCAATGCCAGCCTCATCCAGGGCGACGGGGGTGATCGGGGAAATGCGCGATTTGACCGCAGAGGGGGCCACGGCGTTCTCCGCATAGGCCAGTGGCCCGCCGTGCAGAATCTGCATGCAGATTTTGACACTCGGGTCTGCCTCGCGCACCGCATCGGTGACAAGGCGATGTTGGGCCGCTTCCTCGGCGGTGGCCAGCTTGGCGCCAGTGCCACCTTCTGCGTTGGGTGAAATGCCGCCGGTAATGATCATACCCACGCCACCGCGGGCGCGCTCTACAAAGTAGGCCGCCATGCGCTCGAAACCGTCTTCGGCTTCTTCCAGGCCAGTGTGCATGGAACCCATGATGGCGCGGTTCTTGATGGTGGTGAACCCGAGGTCCAGGGGTGAGAAGAGATGGGGGTAGCGTTCTTCGCCGATCATTGGTGATCCTTTATTTTTCGGTTGTTGGTGTTGTGCCGCCACCTTCACAGGTTTCAGCAGCCACGTCGATTTCAATCAACAGGTCGTCCGCAGCCACCTGGTTACCCGCCACCGCGATCACTTCAGTGACCTCACCGGCGGCATCCGCCACGATTTCATAGTGCATTTTCATCGCTTCCAGTACTGCCAGGGTCTGGCCGGCCTCAACGATGTCACCCGGTGCAACACGTACTTCCAGCAACAGGCCGTGCATGGGAGCGATAATGCTGCCGCTGCCCCCGGCCTGCTCTTGTGCTCCATCAAGTCGGATCATATCGCGATATTCTCCGGCACGACCATCGATGGACAGGTATAGCCGGCCAGTTTCGGGCAGGTGAAAGCGCACGATGTGTTGGGCGTCGTCGATACCCACGTGGGCGGTGCTGTCCTCCATGGACAGTAACTCGATGGTGACGGTATTGGCTTCATCGAAAACGCGATAGCGTGAATGGCCCAGCGGTGATACGGACAGATCGTGCACCCGTTCTCCGTGGAGGTATTGCTTACGTGAGACCAGCGGGCTGGCACTGGCCCAGTCACGCAACTGTGGCGCGACATTTACGCTGCTGGCGTACAGTTCCCGATGTTGTAACTCCAGTTCCAGTACAGCAGCTACCGCGCTGTCTGCGAACCCGGGCAGGGGGTTGCTGATTTCGCCTTCGCAAAATTCCTCGGCGATGAATGCCGTGGTGGCCTCGCCTTTGGCAAAGCACTCTTTTTCCAGGCAGGCCACCAGGAAGTCCCGGTTATGGCAGGTGCCGAACAGCACGGTTTCCTTGAGCGCTTCAATCAGGCGCAGCCTGGCGATTTCCCGGTTGGGGCCGCTGGCGATTATCTTGGCCACCATGGGGTCGTAGAAGGGGGAAATTTCCTGGCCGGTGCAAATGCCACTGTCTACGCGTATGCCGGTGCCACTGGCCGGAGACCACAGGTCGACCGGGCCGGACGTGGGCAGGAAGTCCTGTGCGGGATCTTCAGTGTACAGACGCACTTCAATGGCGTGGCCTTGCAGGGTGATATCATCCTGGGTAAGCCCCAGGGGGTCGCCCTGGGCTACCTGTAACTGCAGTGCTACCAGGTCCAGCCCGGTGATCAGCTCGGTGACCGGGTGCTCAACCTGCAAGCGGGTATTCATTTCCAGAAAATAGAATTTGCCGCTTTCATCCAGCAGGAATTCCACGGTGCCCGCACCACGATAGTTGATGTTCTGGGCGGCGGCCACCGCTGCAGCGCCCATTGCTGCGCGCAGTTCTTCGGTCATGACGGGGCAGGGCGCCTCTTCCACGACCTTCTGGTGGCGGCGTTGTACTGAACAGTCCCGTTCGCCCAGGTGAATAGTGTTGCCCTGGGTGTCGGCAAAAACCTGCACCTCCACGTGGCGGGGGCGACTGATGGCTTTTTCCAGGATGAGCTCGCCGCTACCAAAAGCGGATTCTGCTTCCGCCCTTGCCAGTTTGATGGCGTTGGCCAGTTCGCTTGCCTCTTGTACCAAACGCATACCGCGGCCACCGCCGCCGGCGGCCGCCTTGACCATCAGCGGCAGATCAATTTTCGCGCCCTCGGCAATCAGGTTGTTGTCGCTTTGGTCCTCGCCTTCGTAACCGGGCACACAGGGGACGTCAGCGTCGATCATGCGACGCTTGGCCTCTGCCTTGTTGCCCATCAGGTGAATGGCGTCGGGGCTGGGGCCTATGAAGGTCAGTCCGGCGTCTTCGCAGGCCCTGGCGAAAGCGGCGTTCTCACTGAGAAAGCCGTAACCCGGATGGATAGCCTCCGCACCGCTGGACTGCGCGGCTTGGAGAATATTGTCCTGCACCAGGTAGGACTCGTTCACCGGGCTGGGCCCGATGCACACGGCTTCGTCCGCCATCTGTACGTGCGGTGCCATGGCATCCGCTTCGGAGTAGACCGCCACTGTGCGGTAGCCTTGCGCCTTGGCGGTGCGGATGACCCGACAGGCAATTTCCCCGCGATTGGCCACCAGAATGCTGGTAAATCTTGTCATTGTTTTCTCCAGGACTTATTCGGTGGCCCACTTGGGTTCGCGCTTTTCCACAAAGGCGGCGACACCCTCGCGGCCCTCGTCGCTGAGCATGCAGGAGGCAAACCCGCGGGAAGCAAAATCCAGTGCCTCGGGGCGGGGTCTGCGGGTGGCTTCGAATACGATGCTCTTGGTCACCGCGTTGGCACCCGGGGCGCACAGTGCGATCTGCTCCAGCACCTCCGCGCACTTGGCTTCCATGTCGGCGGCGTCCTCGGCCAGGATATGGCCAATGCCATACTGCACGGCTTCCTCGCCCTTGAAGCGGGCGCCGGTGAGCATCAGGCGTCGGGCCTGGGTCAGGCCCACGCGCTCAGTGACAAAGGGTGCAATCTGCGCGGGGGGTATGCCCAGGCTGGTTTCGGATAAACGGAATTTCGCATCGCGGGTAACGATAGTGACATCGGCCACACAGGCCAAGCCCAGTCCGCCGCCAATGGCAGCCCCTTCCACCAGTATGATGACCACCTGTGGCTGCTCGTTCAGCTTGATCATCAGGTCGCCGAAACTGCGGTTACCGGCGGCCACGTCTTCCTCGGTGGGCTCGCCGCCCTGCAGGCCGGACTTGAAGCCTTTGATATCGCCACCGGCGCAGAAAATGCCGCCCTTGCCGCGCAGTATCAGTGTGCGCAGGGAACGGTCTTCCCGGGCGGCATCCAGTACCGCGTGAATTTCATCCACCATCTCGGTGGACAGGGAGTTCTTTGCTGCGGGGCGATTGAACCAGATGGTCAACACGCTGCCCTGGTGATCCAGGATCAGGTCTTTAGTTGCTGGAAGTGCTGTCATGGTAGTTTCTCCAAATAATCCTGTTACATGCGCGCGATGCCGAAGCTGTTCGGCCGCACTGTCCTGTGTTTGGTTTCGTGCACGGTTTCCAGCAGAAAGCCCAGGGTGTTGCGAGTATCCCTTGGGTCCACCATGCCGTCGTCCAGCAAGTGGCCGGAGGTGTAAAAAGCACTGGACTGGCTGTCGAACATATTCGCCAGGTAGGCTTCCTGCTTGGACAGTATCTCTTCATCGACTTCCTGGCCGGCGGCCGCCGCCTTGCCACGGGCAACCATGGACATGGTCTTGGCCGCCTGCTCGCCGCCCATCACGCCGGTGCGGCCATTGGGGAAGGAGTACAGGAAGTCGGGATCGAAGTGCCGTCCGCACATGCCGTAGTTGCCGGCGCCGAAACTGGCGCCGGTCATCATGGTGATACGCGGTACTTCAAGGTTGCGTACGGCCTGGATCATTTTCGAACCGTGTTTGATCATCCCCGCGCGTTCGGACTTGGTGCCGACGATATACCCGGTGGTATTTTGCAGGAAGAGCATCGGTATGCCGGACTGGTCGCACAGTTGCAGGAACTGGGTAGCCTTGGTTGCGCCGTCGGGGTCGATGGGGCCATTGTTACCGAGAATGCCGCAGGGCATGCCGAAGATGTCAGCCTGTATGCACACAGTGGCGGCACCGTAGCGCGGTTTGAAGTCCATGAAAT
>RCNC010001993.1_pt1 | contig 15066 bp, 11 predicted proteins | sample 2041301 | NCBI WGS metagenome assembly RCNC01 (sample SAMN09708231, study PRJNA481090) | Marine sediment metagenome, whole genome shotgun sequencing project. | biome: marine sediment; feature: ocean; material: sediment; isolation source: Sewage treatment plant 13A marine sediment (STP13A) ... | reverse complement strand
GCCACGTAGTCGCCACCGGGGTGCCAGGTGACACGGGTGATGTTTCCGCCGTCGGTGTCCATCACGTAGACGTCGGTATTGCCGTCATACTCCCCGGTGAAGGCGATCAGCGAGCCGTCCGGCGAGAACCGGGGGAAGCGCTCGTCACCGTCGTTGATGGTCAAACGGACAGCGGTGCCGCCGGCAACCGGCGCCTTCCAGATGTCGTTGCCGTAGACGAAGACCACCGTGTCCCCGTGAATGTCGGGGAAGCGCATCAACGGGCGCTTGCCGGCGTCGTCTGCAGCGGCCGGGACGCTCCAGAATCCAACAAGGGTGATGAGCAGGGCTGCGGCCGCGATGGCGGGCAGTCGGAAATCGGCGGGTCTACGTCTGTTCATGGGGTCTCGTCTCCTGATTCCCTGTCGGGAGGATGATGAAACCACCGGGTCAGCCGGCGGCCAACGATCCGGGAATGAGCCCGAAGGCCATTCTAATAGTTAAGGTATGATACTGCGGCGAAAGAATATCATGGTCAGGAAGGGCGATCAAATTGGCTGCTGCGGTGTCGGCTGCTGACTGGTGAACTCTTTCTGCCACACCGTCGTATGGTTACCTAAGCTCGTCGGGGTTGGCGGCAGCGGACTGCTTGTCAATAACCGGTTAAATTTTCCGGGGTATGGACGTTAATAAGGAATAAGCCATTTTATCGGGTCGGATAGCACCGGAACGGGTTGGATTCCACGAGGGGGCCATGAGTATAAGAAAAAGCGTGATTCGGATGTTCGGGTGGTGCGTGCCGGTGCTGTTGCTGGCAGCCATGCTGCCGCTTACCGGCTGCAATATCAGCTTGGGCGGCGCTGATAACGATGACGAGGCGGCCGAGGGAACGGAAAAGGAGCGGGAGGCCGTCCCGGTGGAAGTGGCCGCCCTGGAACGGGGCCACATCGAGTCGGTGCTCCGTTTCGCCTCCAACCTCGAGGCCGAGCGGGACGTCCAGGTCTATGCCCAGGCCCCGCGAATCGTCGAGCAACTGCTGGTGGAAGAGGGGAACCCGGTCCGCGCCGGCCAGCAACTATGCAGCGTACCGCCCTGGCCAAGGTCAACGGCCAACTGGAAAAGGCCCGGCGGGAACTGACCCGGCAGGAGAAACTCTTCCAGCAGGAGCTGATCAGCGAGCAGACGTTCAACGAGGCCAGCTACGAGGTGGAGCAGTTGCTGCTGGCCCGGGATGATGCCGAGCGCGAACTGGCCTACACCTCCGTGAAGGCGCCGATCTCCGGTGTAGTGACCTCGCGGATGGTCAATCTCGGCGACTACGTCACCGTCAACCAGCCCCTGTTCCAGATCGTCGATTTCGATTCCATCGTGGCCCGGATCTTCGTCCCCGAGAAGGAGCTCCCCCGGCTGCGGATCCGCGCCGATGCCATGGGCGACAGGATGTTCAGCGGCAGCGTCGACCGCATCGCCCCCTCGGTGGACCCTGGCACCGGCACGGTGAAGGTCACCGTGGCCATCCCGCTCCAGGAGGGGTTGCGGCCCGGAATGTATGTGGAAGTGGAACTGGTGGCCGCCACCAGGGACGACGCGCTGCTGGTGCCCAAGCGGGCACTGGTCTACGAGAACGACCAGATCTTCGTCTTCCGGTTGGCCGGGGAGCGTGACGTGGAGCGGGTGCGTCTGGTGCCGCAGCTGGAGAATGCGATGTATGTCGAGCCGCTGGAGGGCTTCGAGGTGGGCGACCTGCTGGTTACCGCCGGCCAGTCGGGCCTCAAGGACGGCGCCCTGGTCAAGCTGCCCGGGGACGAGGAGAAGGAGGCGGAGGAAAAAGAGGCCGCGGTGACCGAGGATAGTCCGTCGGCCGGGGACGGTGCCGCCACTGAAGTCGCGGAGGAAGAGCCAACCAACGTGCCGGCCGACACTGATGAGTCGGAGAGTGCGGAGGTGGCCGTCCAGTGAGCAACGAGAGCCACAGCTTCGTCACCCGCCGGCCGGTGGCCATCCTGATGGTCTTTCTCGCCGCGGTGGTCTTCGGCTACTTCTCCTACGGCCGGCTCCCGGTGACCCTGATGCCGGAGCTGAGCTATCCCACCCTCACCGTGCGCACCGAATACCCCGGTGCGGCCCCCGAAGAAGTGGAGAACGACATCACCCGTCCGGTGGAAGAGGCCCTCGGCGTCATCGGCGGCCTGCGCCGCATCTCGAGTGTCAGCCGGGCCGATGTCAGCGACGTGGTGCTGGAGTTCACCTGGGACACCGAAATGTCCGACGCGGTGCAGGACACCCTGGAGAAACTCGACCTGGTCTTTCTCCCTGACGAGGCGGAACGGCCCTTGATCCTGCGCTTCGATCCTTCCCTCGACCCGGTGCTGGAGCTGAGCCTTTCCGGCGAAGGCCAGCAGTTCGAGGGTGAAGAAGGATTGCGGCGGCTGCGCCGTATCGCCGAACTGCAGGTCAAGCGCGCGCTGGAACCAGTGAAGGGCGTGGCCGCGGTGCGAGTGCGTGGTGGCCTCGAAGAAGAGATTCACGTGCTGCTGGACGAAGAGCAGCTCCGCCGGACCAACATTTCGGCCCAGCAGGTGATCGAGCGGCTGGCCCAGGAAAACATCAATGTGGCCGGCGGAACGCTCAAGGAGGGCAACACCGAGTACATGGTGCGGACGATCAACGAGTACCAGAACCTGGGACAGATCGAGGACACGGTGGTGGTGACCCGCGAGGGCCGCCAGATCCGGATTCGCGACCTGGGACGGGTCGGCTGGGGGCACAAGGAACGCCAGATCACCACCCGCACCGATGGCAGCGAGAGTGTCCAGATCGAGGTCTTCAAGGAGGCCGATGCCAATATGGTCTCTCTGGCCCAGAGCATCAAAATGCGGGTGGGTGACATCGACAAGGTGATCGCGGCTGAGGCCGAGGCCGCCGAAGAAAAACCTGAAGGGGAAGACGAGCCCGAAGGCGAACGCCGGCCCGGCGGACAACGCGAGACTGAACTGGCTGCCGAGCTGTATCGTGACGAGGGTGTGATCCTCAAGCTGGTGGCCGACCGCTCGGTATTCATCGAGAGCAGTGTCAACGAAGTGCGCAACACGGCGATCATCGGTGGGCTGCTGGCGGTGCTGGTGCTCTTCCTGTTCCTGCGCAAGTTTGTGCCCACCCTGATCATCGCGGTGAGCATCCCGATCAGCCTGCTCGACACATTCGCCCCGATGAACATCCTCGGGGTGAGTTTGAACATCATGAGCCTCGGCGGGCTGGCCATGGGTATCGGTATGCTGGTCGACTCATCCATTGTAGTGCTGGAGTCGATCTACCGCTGCAGAGAGGAAGGGGACGACCTGGAAACGTCGGCCAGCCGCGGCGCCTCCGAGGTGCGGATGGCGGTTGTGGCCTCGACCCTGACGTCCATCGCTGTCTTTTTTCCCATGGTCTTTGTTGTGGGGGTGGCAGGCCAGGCCTTCGGAAACCTGGGGCTGGCGGTGGTGATCTCGCTGCTGGTCTCGCTGCTGGTGGCCATCTTCTTCATCCCCATGCTGGCCAGCCGACGCGGTATTGCGGTCAGCACACTGGCCGAGAGAAAGCCGTCATTCTGGCCCACCGCCACCTGGCACGTCTTCCGCAGGGATTTCAATGCGGGGTCGCGCTTTTTCCGCTGGCCCTTCCTGATCTACTGGGTGCCGAGGCTGGTGCTGGGAACCGTGCTGGAAATCGTGGGCAAGCTGCTCTACGCCATCCTGATGGGGCTCTCCTGGATCTGGCAGGTTTTCCTCGGCAAATCCATCATGTTCGTATTTTGGCTGATCACCGTTCTGCCGCTGAAGGTGATGAATTGGCTGCTGGCCTTGATCAATCGTGGCTACCCCCCCACACTGCGTTGGGCCGTGAATCATCCAATGAGCATGGTGCTGTTCACTGTTTTCAGTATCGGTGCCACCGGTTGGCTGGCCCTCAGCCTGGACAGCGAACTGCTGCCCGAGGTGCACCAGGGCGAGTTCACCGTTGAAGTGGCGCTGCCGGTGGGCACCCCGCTGGAAGAAACGGTCTCACTGCTCACCCCGGTTGAGCAGGCGGTTCTGGCCGAGCGCGAGCACATCGATTCCCTGCTGCTAACCTTCGGTTTCGACCCGGCCACCAGCCAGCGTTCCGACGAAGGTGAGCACACCGCGAAACTGAAGGTGATTCTCGACACTTCCGACCCCCGGGTGGAGGCCCAGGTGGCGAACCGGGTCCGCCGGAAGCTCGAAAAGATACCAGATCTCGAGTCGCGGGTGGTGCGGCCGGTGCTGTTCAGTTTCCGTACTCCCATCGAAGTGGAAGTGCATGGCGAAGACCTGCCGCGCCTGCGACAGATGGCGGAAAAGGTCCGGGAAACCATGGCCGGCCTGCCCGAGTTGACAGACGTGGAGACCACCCAGCGCAGCGGTGCTCCCGAGGTGCAGATCGAATACGATCGCGACCAGCTGTCGCGTTTCGGACTGAACATTGCCCGGGTGGCCGACCAGGTGCGCAACGCGGTCAAGGGCTACGAAGCTACCCGCTTCAACCTCGGCGACCGGCGGATCCCGCTGATTGTCCGTTACGAAGAAGCGGACCGCAACCGGGTGGAAGACATCCGCGATTTCGTGGTCAACCCCGGCGGCGAGCACCCGATTCCGCTCTCCGCCGTGGCGGCCATCAACCTGGCCGAGGGGCCCAGCGAGGTTCGCCGGGTGGACGGGCGGCGGGTGGCGCTGGTCACCGCCAACCTGGGGCAGGGGTCACTGGGCAACGCGGTGGCCGGCATCGAGAAAGAACTCAATGCCCTCGACTGGCCGTCGGACATGACCTTCTACATCACCGGTCAGAACCTGGAGTGGGAGCGCAGCCGGGGCAGCCTGATCCTGGCCCTCAGTCTCTCCATCTTCCTGGTCTACGTGATCATGGCCGCCCAGTTCGAGTCGCTGATGCAGCCGCTGGTGATCATGCTCACCATCCCCCTGGCCTTCCTCGGCACCATGTTGACCCTGAAGCTTCTCGGGATCAGCCTTTCGGTGGTGGTTTTCCTGGGGATGATCATGCTTGCCGGGATCGTGGTGAACAACGCCATTGTCTTTATCGATTACATCAACACCTTGCGGCGGCGGGGGATGGAACGCGACGAGGCCATCGTCACTGCCGGCACGGTGCGCTTGCGGCCGATCCTGATGACCACTGCCACCACCGCCCTGGGGCTGCTGCCCATGGCTCTCGGGCTGGGCGACGGTGCGGAGATCCGCACGCCGATGGCCATTTCGGTGATCAGCGGTCTGATCGTCTCGACCCTGCTGACCCTGCTGGTGATCCCGGGCGTCTACGCCGTGATCGAACGGGGCCGGGACCTGATATTCGGCAGCCGCGAGGCGGATGCACCTTCAGGGGCTGGCATAGTGGAAGGTGAGGGGAGTTTCAGCGGGTGAGGGATCAACGCAAACTCGAGGAAGCACTGCCGCGGTTTTCACTCAACCGCCGGATCGCGGTGCTGGTGATGCTGGCCAGCGCCCTGGTGGTGGGCGTGGTGGCCACCATCGGCATCCCCCTCGAACTGATCCCCTCCGGGTTCAACAACCCCTTCCTCGGAATCCGTGTGCCCTGGCGGGACGCGCCGCCCCAGGAGATGCTGGAAAAGATCATCCTTCCCCTGGAGGAGGAGGTGAGCACGGTTGCCGGCATCGACGGCATCCGGTCGTACGCCCGCACCGGCATCGCATTCATCTCGCTGCGGTTCAAGACCGGGACCGACATGGACGTGGCCTACCGCGAACTGCGGGACCGCATCGAGCGGGCCCGGGTCCGGATGCCCGAGGACGCCGACCGCATCACCATCCGCAAGGAGGACGATGCCAGCATTCCGGTGATGGTGCTGGGGCTCACTGTCGATCCAGGCCTGATCGACCCCTTCAACCTGATCCAGAACCAGATCATCATGCCGCTGCAGCGGATCGACGGCGTGGCCACTGTGGAAGTCCAGGGGCTGATGGAGAAGGAGATCTTCATCGAGCTGGACCGGGAGCGCACCGAGGCCAGTGGCCTGAACATCTACCAGCTGGCCGGCGAACTGGCCGACGACAACTTCACATTGGCCTCCGGTGACGTGCGCTTCGGTGGCAAGAAGCTGCTGCTGCGCTCGGTGGCCCGCTACAAAGACCTGGAAGCGCTGCGCCAGCGGCTGGTGGCCCCCTCGATCCGTTTGAAGGACATCGCCGATGTGAGCTGGAAGGAGCCGGAGCAGACCTACCGGGTGCGGGCCAACTCCCAGCCGGCAGTGGCGCTCATCGTGCTCAAGGAGGGGCAGGCCAACACGATTGACGTGGCCCGGGCCATGCGGGCGGAACTGGAGCGGCTGGAGGGTGAACCCCGGCTGCAGGACATCGGTATCTTCCCCCTCTTCGACCAGGGGCAGGTGATCGAGGAGTCGCTGAAGACCCTGCTGGACAGCGGGCGCATCGGCGCGCTCTTTGCCGTGGTGGTGCTCTTTTTCTTCCTCCGACGGCTGCGCCTGACTCTGATCATCACCCTCTCCATCCCGCTGAGCCTGCTTATCTCGCTCACCGTGATGTACTTTGCCAACGAGTCGTTGAACATCCTCTCTCTGCTGGGGCTGATGATTTCGGTGGGCCTGCTGGTGGACAACTCCGTGGTGGTGGCGGAGAACGTCCACCGCCTGCACAAGGAGGGGATGCGGCGGCGCGATGCGGCGATCAAGGGCGTGGGGGAGATCGCCCTGGCCATTTTGATGGCCACCCTCACTACCATCGTGGTCTTTCTCCCGGTGTCCCTGGTGGAAGGGCAGGGGCAGTTCTTCCTGCTGCGCCTTTCACTGCCCATTTCCATGGCCCTGCTGGCCTCACTGGTGGTGGCCGGTGTCTTTGTCCCCCTCTGCGTCTACCTCACCCTGGCCAACGGGGTGAAGCAGAAGACCCGTTTGCGGGGGGCCTACGATCGGTTCACCGCTTTCGTGGAGGTTGTGTACAACCACACCCTGGGGCGGATGAACCGGGGCTACACCTCACTGCTGGGTGTCTTTCTCAAGCGCCGTTTCGACCTGGTGCTCCTGCTGGTGCTGCTCTACACAGTTACCGGGGCCGTGGCCTTCAAGCATGTGAAATTCGTCGACGTGCAGGAAGAGGAGCGGTCGGGTTTCGAAATCGACATTGAGATGCCCCGGGGAACCACGCTGGAGGAGACGGAAGTCTATTTCCGTTCCCTGGAGGAGGTTGTCCAAGAGCACATGGAGGAACTGGACCTGGACGGGCAGTTCCATTTCCACACCGCCACCTACGGTGAGCTGGAAGGCTGGTTCAAGCGCCCGCGGACCAACGATATCTCGCCCCGCGAGGTCACCGAGCGGCTGATGGAGCTGATCCCCAAGAAACCGGGCGCCGAATACTTCACCGGCCAGGAGAGCGAGTCCGAGGAGGAAGAGGGACAACAGGTTTTTGTGGTTGAGTTGTTCGGCGAGGACTTTCGGGTTCTGGACCGGGTGGCCGGAGAGATCGAAGACCGTTTCATCGCCGTGCCCGGAGTGCTGGGGCTCAAGTCCAGCGGTGACCCGGCGCCCAACGAACTGGGTCTGGTGGTGGACCGCGGCCGGGCCCAGCAGCAGGGAATCAACCCCCAGGTGGTGGCCGGAGTGGTGGGCTACGCTCTGCGCGGCCAGCAGTTGCCCTATTACCACCGCGACGGCAAGGAAATTCCGGTGCGGGTGCGCTACAAGGAGGAGGACCGGGAGACCCTCGACAAGCTCAAGGGATTCTATGTTCCCACCGCCAGCGGCGGCGCCGTGCCCCTCTCCTCGGTGACCGAAGTGCATGAGTTGGCTTCGGCGGAGAGGATTGTTCGCAGCAACAAGCGGACAACTCAAACGCTGACCCTGGAGCTGGAGGAGGGCAAGGAAGAGGAAACCCGGAAGTCGCTGCTGGCCCTGCAGTCGAGCATCGACCTGCCCGAGGGCGTACGCTTCGGCGAACAACGGGGTGAGGAAGTGGACGAGGACCTGGCGGCGATGCAGTTCGCGCTGCTGCTCTCGGTGGTCTTCATCTACCTTTTGATGGGTTTTCTCTTCGAGAGCTTCATGCTGCCGCTCTCGATCATCTTCAGCATCATCCTCGCGCCCATCGGTGTGAGCTGGATACACTTCGCCTTCGGCTTCGACATCGACTTTCTCGGTGTGGTGGGCTGCATCTTGCTGGTGGGGGTGGTGGTGAACAACGGCATCGTGCTCATCGACTATGTCAACCGGCTGCGCAAGCAGGGTATGGAGCGGCGCGAGGCGCTGCTGATGGCCACCGAGCGTCGTTTCCGCCCGATCATGATGACCACCCTCACCACCATCTGCGGCCTGATCCCGGTGACCATGAGCGGCACCTCCTCCATCGGGCTCAGTTACACCAGCTTCGGCCTGACCCTCATCGGCGGGCTGATCTCTTCCACCCTCTTCACGCTTCTGGTGGTGCCGGTGGTGTACACCCTGCTGGACGACATGCGAACCATCGTTGTCGCCGCGTTGTTCCGCCGCATGAGCTGGGGACGAAAAGCTGCCCCGGCAACCGTGGCCGGTCCCGACGGCGGGGACGGGTAGCCCCCACGCTTGCTGTCTAAAGTCCGGCCGTTGAAAAGACGACACCAACACTATGACTATTGGTAAAACAGCGGATCCCGCGGTGCGGGCCGACGAGCTGCGGCAGGAGAATGCCCAACTGCTGAACGAGTTGGAATCCGTCTACCGGGAGGCAGAAGGCCTTCTCCTGGCTGTCGACAATGAACGAGTGGCTGCGTACCGGGAATTGAAGGAACGGAACCGGGACCTGGAAAATCGGCTGGAAGAACTGAACGCGGCCCACGAGGAACTGGGCCAGGCGCAGAAAATGCTGGTCCGTTCCGAACGGATGGCGGCCATGGGGGAGATGGCATCATCTATCGTTCACGAGATCAGGAATCCCCTGCACGTGATCGGCGGCCACGTGGAACTGCTGATGAGCCGGATGGAGCACGGCCAGGCCGGAAACCTGGCCGAGATTGCCAAAGCCCTGGGCCGTTTGCAGGGGCTGACGGAGAATGTCCTGCGCTTCTCCCGGAAACAATCGAAGCACAAGTCGGACATTGATCTGAATGCCATCGTGGACCAGCTGCTCACGTTCATGACACCGGTCCTGAAAACCGTCACGGTTCGCCTGGCGTTCGGCCGCGATATCCCGTCGGTGCACGCCGACGTGAGCCAGGTCGAACAGGTGTTGATGAACCTGTTGCTCAATGCCCAGGAAGCGCTTGACGGCACGGGAGAGGTGGTGCTGGAAACGGGCAGTGAAACCATCGAGCAGGCGATGTCGAGGGAATGCCGAGCCGGCCGGATATGTACACTTGCCGTGGAGCAGGGAGCAGAGGCCATGACCACCGAATTCGTTTTTGTCGAGGTCCGGGACAGCGGGCCGGGAATTCCCGCTGACCTGCTACCGAAGATATTCCAGCCTTTTGTTACCTCAAAGAGCGAGGGGACGGGCCTCGGCCTCTCCATCTCCAGGACCATCGTCGAAAATTGGGGGGGGAACATTCTTGCGGCTTCGAACCCGGGGCAGGGGGCCGGATTCCGGGTGTTTCTGCCAATGATCTCTGCGGAAAGTTGAGCGCGATGAAGTCAGGCATGAACAGTCCCACGGCATTCCCGTCAGCGAGGCTGGTCCTCAGAACCGAGGATGGTGATCGGGAGTACCTTCTCCAGCAGACAGAGCAGCTTCTGGGCCGGGAGCCGTCCAATGACATTGTCCTGAACGATGACGAGCAGGTATCGGGCCGGCACTTGCGGGTTTTCGTCCGGGAGGGGAGACATCACCTGGAGGATACGGGCAGCACCAACGGAACGTATCTCAATGGTGAGCGGGTCACCGAGGCGGTGCTGCTCAATCACGGCGACCTGGTCAAGGCGGGAAAGACCATTCTGAAATTCGTCAATTCCGGTGACAATGACGCCGGTACCCGGTGCGCCGCTGAGGCCGAACAGTCCGGCTCCGACTCAAATCCGGGGACGAAGACGAGAATGACCCTCAACCTGCCCGACGTCCGCTTCAACCTGGGCCTGGTTTACTTCAAGAAAGGCGAGTTTGCACGGGCCATTGAGACCTGGGAGAAGGAACTGAGCCGCCGGCCGGACGAGCGGTTGAAAAGCTGGATCGGGAAAGCGAAAGCCTGCCTGGCGGAAGGCGGTGAGGATTAGCGCAACCGGCCTCACTCCGCATCATCCCACTCGAGCTGAAGTTTCTTCGACTTCTTGCGGCTGCAGAGAATGGAGAGGCAGTTCTCCCCGCCGGCGACGAAGTTGGCGGCCAGGCCGGCCCGGGGGAGCACCGACCCGTCGGGGCGTACCACCTCCACCTCGATCTGGTGCAGGCCCACCGGAATTCTGATGCCTTCGGCCTGGTGGCTGGCCAGCTTCAATTTTCTGCCCAGCACCTTCAAGTTCTTCTTGAACGTGCTCCCCTCGCCGTCCATCTGCCCCAGTTCACTCTCGTATACCGGTTGGTTGTCGGCAAAGACCACCAGCCGCCCCGCAACGAACGGGTGTCGAAGCACAAGGTTGAGCGTGCCGGCGGGTGAGGAATCCGGAACAACCATCGCACTGTTTTCACCGTCGATGACGTCCTGGGACTTCTCCCCGAGCGACTCGGTGGGGTCCTGAACCTCAGTGCTCTGCCGATCAGTGCTGAGCCCATGACCGTCACCCGCGGTTCGGGCCGGCGCTGGTATTTCATCGGGGAGGTCCGGCAACGGAATGTCCGCGGCGAATTCCACCGCGTTTGCCGCGGGCGATGAATCCGCGGTCAGCATGGTCAGATCGTAGCGGTTCACGATCTGCTGACGTGGCGCCGCCGGTGGAGCACTCAGCGGCTCATCGCTGCTGCTGACAAGCAGGGGATAGATGAAGAAAAATGAAAGCAGCAATACACTGAGACCGGATACCGCGCCAAGCAGCACCTGACTGATACTCGTCCGGTTCGGGACGGACGGAATCGACGGTGTATCGCTGACTGACACGGTCAGATTCGGCTGCTGGCGGGTTCCCCGGGCAACGACGGTTTCTGGAACAGCTACTGTCGGTGCCGAGTCTGCGACAACGGTGCTCTGTCCGGACTGGTCGCGCTGCTGAACCGTCTGGGCGGTGGAAACACCATCCGGAGCATCCTGCCGATACAGGGCCTTCAATTCAGTGATCATCTCGTCGGCGGTTTGGAACCGGTCCGCCGGATTTCTGGCCATACCCCTGGCGATCAGGGAATCGAACCCGTCCGCGAGGTGACAGTTGATATGTGTCGGTGGTGGGGGATCGGTGTTCACGATTTTGTAGGCGATGGTGGTGATGTTGTTGCCGGGAAAGGGCAACTCACCCGTGACCAGCTGGTAGAGGACGATGGTCAGCGAGAAGAGGTCGCTGCGGCCGTCGGCCTCGTCTCCGAGAACCTGCTCGGGTGACATGTAGCTCGGTGTGCCGAGGAACTGCCCCGATGTTGTGAGAGTGGAAGCGGAAACCTTGGCGATGCCAAAGTCGGTGATTCTCACCGTGCCGTCGATGTTGAGCAGGATGTTTGCCGGCTTGATGTCACGGTGCACCACTTCCCGTTTGTGCGCGTAACCCAGCCCCTTGGCCGCCTGGATGGCGATGACCAGCGCCTGGTCCGCGGAAAACGGTCCGTTCTCATGAAACAGATCCTCGAGGGATTTCCCCTCCACATACTCCATGGTGATATAGGAAATCTCGCGGCGGGAGTCCCTGTCGGTGTCAAAAATCTTGACGATGCTCGGATGGGACAGGCTGCCGGCGGCGTGGGCTTCCCGTGAGAAACGTTTGAAAAACTCGGCCTTTTCCCCTTCGGGCAACACCTCACCTGAGCGGATCGCTTTCAAGGCGACGATGCGGCCGAATTTAGGATCACGTGCCTTGTAGACCACCCCCATCGCCCCTTCACCGAGGGTGTCCAGAATTTTGTATCGACCAATCTTCTTCGGCATGCATCCGCTCCTGCAAACAACAAACACCCATATTCTTATCGGCATGGAGGGAAATGTTTTCAAGTCTCGATTGAGTTGGTCGCCGCGGCAGGTCGATCCCAGCCGATTTCTCGATTTTCCTGTTTTGGGGGGGGGGAACAGAATATAGTGTGTTTGCGTAACATTCCTGATCGGATCAAACGAATTCAATCAGTTGCCCGGGATATAGCCCGGGGGCGGCATCTTCCCGGAGAATGGGACAGGGTGGCAGCCATGCCTTTGGCCAGGGCTTTCCTTACGGCAGTCGTTATTCTTTCACTATTGCTGTGGCCCGCCCCGCTGTGCCAGGCCTACGAGAGCGACCAGTATTCCAACCGGCTGCTCCCCATCTCCGACTCCATCGTGATCCTTGACCAACGGGTCAATGAGACGATCCGCCAGATCGCTGAAGAATGGGAGGGGCCCGAGGACCGGCGGCGGTTCGCCACCGAGGTATGGCGCATACTGGGTGGGGTGTACTGGGTCGACCGTATCGAACGGTTGGCCATGGAGTCCCCCGATATCGAGAGGCTGCCGCAGTCGCGCCGGGACAGCATCTACTCCGATGCCCCGTTCAGCGCCTCACCCGTCCTCTTCTTCTTCGGCGTGGGCCGGACGATCAGGCTTGCCGGCAGCCTCACCGGTAGCGACAAACTCGGTCATTTCTTTTCCCAGGGGCTCAAATACTACCGTAGCCACCTGAACGGCTGGGATGAGCCGCGGATCGCCAACCGGGGCCGTTTCAATGAACGCTGGCTCTTTGGACGGTGGACCACCTCGGTCTATTCCAATGCCGATCTGGTGGCCAACTGGGAGGGATACCTCTTCTATCGCAGCCTCTTCGAGAATGGCATCATCCCGGGAAAAACGCGGATCATCAGGTTCCGTGATGGGGGCGCTGAAGTGGTGCGGGTTTTTACCTGGGCCGACCATGTCAACGATTTCTGGGACGAGGCGCTCAATCCTTCATACTGGGATCCTTCCCTGGAGCGCGCCATGCACCACAAGTTGGAAGAGTTCTGCAGCATGTATGAACAGAACCCCCAGGCCTGGGTTTCTCCGGATGATGCCGAACTCCGTGAGCGGTATGCCTCCATCGGCCTGCTGCTCGCCCCGGAAAACCGCCTCGACCAGGTCTGCGCGGCCAAGTCTGCTGAATGACGGAATTTGGTATACAATTTGCGTCATGGCCAACCGACTGAAATCAATCATCGCCCGATCGTTTCGCTACTCCGGCCTGATGGCCGCACTGGAGCGGCTGGACCGGCAACCGCCGAACACGCTGCGCGTGATCGCTTTCCACCGTCTGGGGAGGGCCGAACGGCCGGACGATCATCTGGATCCCGACCTCTGCTGTGCCTCCCCTGAGGAGTTCACCCGGCAGATCCTGTTTATCAACAAGCGATACCGGATCATCGGGGTGCAGCGGTTCGTGGAAGCCGTCAGGGCCGGCCGGCCGCTTCCGCCCCGTGCGGTGTTGTTGACCTTCGATGACGGGTACTCCGATTTCGCCGAACACGCCTGGCCGGTACTCAGGGAACTGGGCCTTCCCGCCCTGCTCTTTGTTCCCACCGCCTACCCGGGTGACCAGTCGCGTGTCTTCTGGTGGGATGCGGTGCACCAGATGGTCAGCCGGACGGACCGGGGGGATGTGGCGGTGGAGGGCCGAGGGCCGGTGAAACTGGACGGGGGGCGGGCCCGGCGGGAAGCCACTACGGAAATCATCGAGCACCTCATCGGCCTGCCGAATGCGCAGCGGCTCTCCTGCCTTGACCGGCTGCAGCAGGAGTTGGCCGTAACGCCTCATCGTGAAGACAGCATGCTCACCTGGGAGGATCTTCGCCGGCTGGCCGGCGAAGGACTGGACATCGCACCCCACACCCATACCCACCCGATCCTGACCCGCCTGCCCGAGCTGGAGATGGCCGAAGAGGTGCGGACCAGCCAGCGGCTGATCAGGGAAGAGGTGGGGCAGGACCACCCGGTCTTCTGTTATCCCAATGGCCGGCGGGGTACCTTCAACCCGACCACCTGCCGCGTGCTGGAGGAGAACGGTTTCATCGCCGCCTTCACCACGGTGTGGGGCGCCAACGTCATCGGGCGTACGCCGGCCATGACGCTGCACCGGATCGGCGTGGGCAGTCATCTCGATACCGATCAACTGCGGTTTCAGCTCACACCCTGCTACTGGTGGCTGCGGCGGCACGTGCTGCGGCGGCAGGATCTCTGAAGTCGTGCCCTGTGCCTGGATTTTCCCACGACGGCATCTGTGATATCGTCACAAAATGACCAAGCCTGAGTATCCTCAGCAACGTGTGCTCCAGTTGAACGAGCTCGCCCTGGATGAAGTGACGGCCCACGGCGGCAAAGGAAAAATCCTGTTCAACAGGGCTTTCGGACCGGAAGCGTTTCGCGGGCCCTGGAATTTTGTCGACTATGCCGTCCTGCCGCCGGGTGCCTCCATCGGCCTGCACACCCATGGCGAAAACGAGGAACTCTACCTCGTGCTGGAGGGTGAGGGGCGAATGCACCTTGACGGGCGGGAACTCCACGTCCGCCCGGGAAGCGTGATTCTCAATGGTCCCGGCGGGACCCACGGCCTGCGCAACGATGGCGATGTCCCGTTGAAACTTTTCGTGGTCGAGGTCAAGGTCTGAAGATCCGGAGGCGGACAGATGCCCGAGAGATCATCGGCGGTGATCATGGCCGGCGGCGAAGGCCGGCGGATGGCCCGCACAAGGCCTGATGTGCCCAAACCGCTGGTCAGGCTCGGCGGCATCCCCCTCATCGAGATCAACATCCGGCAGCTCCTCGCCGCGGGGATTCGCGATATCCATGTGGCCCTCCACCACCGGCCATGATGTGGGCCCGGATGAAGTGCTCGGCGGCGATCTTTGCCGCCGCGTATGGTGAGCGGGCCTGGAGGCGATGCCGTTCATCCACCGATTCCACTTGAGGCTGCCCGTACACCTCAGCGGATGAGATGTAGACAATCCGGCCCACCCCGGCATTCCGGCAGGCCTGGAGGATGGTTGCCGTGCCGGTGACATGAAC